>ERZ650309.441-NODE-441-length-20548-cov-5.825013_pt1 | contig 20548 bp, 20 predicted proteins | sample MGYA00376245_ERZ650309 | MGnify/ENA primary metagenome ERZ650309 (study PRJEB26733, sample SAMN07839294) | wastewater metagenome | biome: urban; feature: wastewater treatment plant; material: waste water | place: USA: North Carolina | collected 2016-04-26 ...
CAAAGTGTATTCTATATAATATTTAAAATATACAGACAACATACAAATGTAAAATGAATGTCAATACAATGTTAAATTGTTTAAACATACTAGTGTAAAATGCAATTAATAGTTAACGTCTGATATTTCATTCAATATCCTAATTCTTAGAAGCAATTTCAATTATTATACAATGCTTCTATTGTTTATGCCATTATACTTTAAAAATATAAATTAAATGAGCAGTAAATACAAATAAGACTGAGCGTCTAAAAAAGACTTTGATGTTAGCCACATCCACCTATTTTTGCCACAAAGTTTTTTAATGCAGATCAACTTATTTCTTTTAGATGTGGCTACATCAACTACGGCAGCCGATTATGCTCCTATTGGAGTACATCTATTGTTTGCCATTGGATTTGTAGCAACCATGATGATACTAAGCCATCAATTTGGGCCAAAGCGCAAAACATCTGATAAATTAGAAAATTTTGCAAGTGGTATTGAAAGCCATGGTGATGCCAGACAACCAATGGCTATTAAGTATTTCTTAGTTGCCATCCTATTTGTACTGTTTGATGTGGAAGTAATTTTCTTTTATCCATACGCTGTCAATTTTAGGTTATTGGGATGGGATGGATTTGTAGAAGTTTTACTTTTCGTAGGATTCTTTTTATGTGGATTTATTTATATCATCAAAAAAGGCGCACTTCGCTGGGAGGACTAACCTTTTCACAAATACTTAGATTTTTAAACAATGTTCTATACCTGTTGTTCTACATCAAAAATATTCAAAAACAATTAAATCTGTCTAATGTCCACTACAAGACCGGTGCGATATAATTTAAATCCTATACCCGCCAATATTCGCGACAATATTGCCATTTCCGAAATGCCGGAAGGCTTACAAGGAGAAGGTTATTTTGCTACAAGCCTCGAGAAAGTGGTAGGTCTTGCCCGTAAGAATTCAATATGGCCATTACCATTTGCCACCTCTTGCTGCGGTATTGAATTTATGGCTACAATGGGTTCTCATTACGATCTAAGTCGCTTTGGAAGTGAAAGACTTGGATTTACACCACGCCAATGTGATCTACTAATGGTAATGGGTACCATTGCAAAAAAAATGGCACCAGTATTAAAACAAGTTTACATACAAATGGCCGAGCCACGTTGGGTTATAGCCGTAGGCGCCTGTGCATCATCTGGAGGTATTTTTGATACCTATAGCGTATTGCAAGGCATTGATCAGGTAATACCGGTGGATGTATATGTGCCGGGTTGTCCTCCACGACCCGAAGCCATTTTAGATGGCTTTATGAAAGTGCAGGAGCTAGTGCATAATGAAAGCCTACGTCGGAGAAACAGTGTACATTATAAAGCACTTTTAAATAGTTATGGCATTCAGTAGTTATTACATCTGCTTAAAATTATCCAATATAAAATGGCACTTACAAACGAAATTGTTTTACATAAATTAGAGGAGAAATTTGGCGAAGCCATAGTTAATATCAGTGAGACTTATGATATGCTTACATTTGAAACAGCCAAAGAATTGAACCTAAAAATACTCCAGTATCTGTTTGAAGAACCGGCTCTTGGTTTTACATTCCTTACAGATCTTACAGCTGTTCATTACCCAGATAATAAAGGTCGTGAGCTGGCAGTAGTATATCACCTGCACAATTTCACAGAGAATATTAGATTGAGGTATAAAGTTTTTACAAGTATTGAAAAACCTGATGTGTTTACCGCATCAAAAATATTTGCCTCAGCAAATTGGCAGGAAAGGGAAGCTTATGATTTTTTTGGTGTCAATTTTTTGGGTCATCCTGATTTAAGACGCATCCAAAATGTAGATGAAATGGATTATTTTCCTTTACGGAAAGAATATCCATTAGAAGACCAAAGCAGGATTGATAAGGATGATGAAATGTTTGGAAGAGGGTAAAATCATTGCCGCAGGCAAATGATATTTATATTGCTTGAAAAATGAGTAAATTCATCTATAAAATGAACATTTTAAAAGAGCAATAAGCATAATTTAAAAGGAATAAAACGGGAATAATAATATGTCCGATATATTGGTACCAAATATAAAATTGCCGGAAGGCTCCATTGAAAAACAAACACAAACCATCAATCTGGGGCCCACGCACCCTGCCACACATGGTGTGTTTCAAAATATAATGGAATTGGATGGCGAAAAAGTTGTTTCAGCAAAGCAGACTGTTGGATATATACACAGGGCATTTGAAAAAATTGCAGAACGCAGACCCCTATATCAGATCACTCCATTAACAGACCGATTAAATTATTGCAGTGCACCCATCAATAATATGGGTTGGCACCTTACCTGCGAAAAACTACTTCATGTAAAAACGCCAAAACGGGTAGATTATCTCCGGGTTGTTATTATGGAGTTGGCACGAATAGCGGATCATTTGATATGTAATAGCATTGTAGGAGTAGATACAGGTGCCATGACTGTGTTTCTTTATGTGATGCAATACCGTGAACTTATTTATGAAATATATGAAGAAGTATGTGGTAGCAGGCTTACAACAAACATTGGACGTATAGGTGGTTTTGAAAGAAATTTTACCAACACTGCATTTACAAAATTAGAAAAATTTTTAGATGAATATCCTAAGGTTTTAAAAGAATTTGAAAACTTATTGCAGCGCAACCGCATCTTTATGGAAAGAACAATTGGTGGTGGTGCCATTAGCCCTGATCGGGCAATGCAATATGGCATGACAGGGCCAAACCTTCGAGCCTCAGGAGTGGATTATGATGTGCGGGTACATGCTCCTTACAGTAGTTATGAAGACTTTGATTTTAAAGTGCCCACCGGCAGCACCGGCGATAACTATGATAGATGGTTGGTGCGCAATGCAGAAATGTGGGAATCATTAAAAATTATTGATCAGGCGTATAAAAAAATTCAGGAGTTTAAAGGTACAGAAGCAGAAGTTTATCATGCAGATGTACCTGCTTATTATCTGCCGGAAAAGAAAGATGTTTATACGAAAATGGAAGCCCTTATTTATCATTTTAAAATAATAATGGGTGAAGTAGAGATGCCAAAGGGAGAAGTGTATAATGCCGTAGAAGGCGCCAATGGAGAGTTAGGATTTTATTTTATAAGTGATGGAGGCAGGGCACCTTATAGATTACATTTTAGAAGACCATGTTTCATTTATTATCAGGCTTATGAAGAAATAGTAAAAGGAAGTATGCTGAGCGATGCAGTAGTTACACTGAGTAGCTTAAACCTGATAGCAGGTGAAATGGATGGATAAAAATATTATTGCGCTTACAATTATCATGTTCACAATAAAAAAATCATGTCGGTAGTTTTTAATCATACACAAATAGCAGAATTTAATAGATTAGTATCTCGGTACCCTGCTGAAAGAAAAAAAAGTGCGTTACTACCTGTACTGCATCTTGCTCAAGAGAGTTTTGGCGGATGGCTAAGTACTGATGCAATGGACTATGTAGCAGGTTTGCTAAATATTGCTCCCATAGAAGTATATGAAGTGGCCAGCTTTTACAGCATGTACAATCTAAAACCTGTTGGTAAATACTTATTTGAAGTTTGCCAAACAGGTCCATGTATGGTAAGGGGCTGCGATGATATTATTGAATATATCAAAGAAAAATTAGATTTAGAAGTAGGTGAAACCACAAAAGATGGTTTATTTACTTTGAAAACAGTAGAGTGTCTTGGAGCATGCGGATATGCCCCTATGATGCAGATGGGCATGCATTTCAGAGAGCACCTCACAAAAGAAAAAGTGGATGCCATTATTGAAGAATGTATGAATACAGCAGCTTTGAATAATTAAAAAAAAGGTGAATAGTATTTCCTTCGGAAATGAATAGGTTCTTTGTCATATTAACGGTTTGTTTGCATGTTGCATTGGCTGCGCAAAGTCAGCAAACAGCAGCTTTGGCAAGCAGGGTTAAAGATTTTCATAACGCACTGGTTCAAAATGAAAATGTGAACACCTATTTACATGACAGTTTAAGTTATGGTCATAGCAATGGATGGATACAGCATAAAGCTGATGTAGTGGAGGACATGAGAAGTAAAATTTCATACTATTTATTTACCGAAGATAGTATGCAAATTGTGCAAAGCAAAAAGGTTTTTTATGCCAGGTTTAATGCCACAGTAGATGCAGCACTTTATGGCAATAGAATGGTTTTCAAATTGCGGGTATTAGAAGTCTGGAAAAAGCAATCCGGGAGGTGGTTACTATTTGCCCGGCAGGCTATCAGGTATTGAGTAAAAATTATTGTTTAAATATTTGAAACAATACAAATATTAAAATGAGTGGCTCTTCACTTTAAAAAAGTATAAAGCCGTATAGATATGGGAAGAAAAATATTATTAGATAAAGCACATGTACCGGGTATCCGATCTTATGATGTGTATCGCAGAGAGGGCGGCTATCGTAGTGTGGAAAAAGCACTGCGTACAATGAGTCCGGATGCTGTGGTGGAAGAAGTAAAGAAAAGTGGCTTACGTGGTCGTGGCGGAGCAGGTTTTCCTACGGGCATGAAATGGAGTTTTTTGGCTAAGCCAGAAGGCATACCACGATATTTGGTGGTAAATGCAGATGAAAGTGAGCCAGGCACTTTTAAAGATAGGTATCTGATGGAGTTTTTGCCCCATTTGCTTATAGAAGGTATTATAACTTCTTGCTTTGCTTTGGGCTCTAAAGTTTCCTACATCTATATTAGAGGAGAATATGCATGGATTGTGTCTATATTAGAACACGCAATTGAAGAAGCTCGACACAATGGATGGTTAGGCACAAATATTTTAGGAACCGGATTTGATTGTGAAATATATGTACAGCGAGGTGCAGGTGCTTATATCTGTGGAGAAGAAACAGCACTGTTAGAAAGTCTGGAAGGTAAAAGAGGCAACCCTCGCATCAAGCCACCATTTCCGGCTGTAAAAGGTTTATGGGACTCTCCCACTGTTGTTAACAATGTAGAAACCATTGCTGCTGTAGTGCCTATCATCAATGAAGGTGGTGACGAATATGCAAAAATTGGTGTTGGAAAATCAACAGGTACAAAACTAATTTCTGCCTGCGGCAATATCAATAAGCCGGGTGTATTTGAGATTGATATGACCATTTCGGTAGAAGAATTTATATATAGTGATGAATACTGCGGGGGCATTCCCGGAGGGAAAAAACTTAAAGCTTGCATTCCCGGTGGGTCTTCTGTTCCAATTTTACCTGCTAATTTATTGTTGAAAACTGCAAAAGGAGATACCAGAATTATGAACTACGAAAGCCTGTCTGATGGCGGTTTTGCTACTGGCAGTATGATGGGTAGTGGTGGTTTTATAGTATTGGATGAAGACCAGTGTGTGGTAAAAAATACTTACACATTAGCTCGTTTTTATAGACACGAAAGTTGTGGTCAATGTAGCCCATGTAGAGAAGGTACCGGTTGGATGGAAAGAATACTATTAAACATAGATCAGGGCAAGGGCAAAATGAGTGATATAGATTTACTCTGGGATATACAAAGTAAGATAGAAGGAAATACAATTTGCCCGTTGGGCGATGCAGCAGCATGGCCTGTGGCTGCGGCTATAAGACATTTTAGAGATGAATTTGAATGGCATATACTTCATCCCGATGAATGTACTAAGAGAAACTATGGATTAGCACATTATGCAGATCCAATTCATATACCGGCTTAGCTTTTATTGCATTAATTTTGGCTTTTAATTATGAGTGAACAACAACTTTTTAAAGTAACAATCGATAACATCACGGTAGAAGTAGCACCGGGTACAACTATTCTTAATGCTGCCAGACAAATAGGTGGAGAAGTTACCCCTCCTGCTATGTGCTACTACAGCAAGCTAAAAGATAGTGGTGGCAAATGCAGAACCTGCTTAGTAGAAGTAAGTAAAGGCAGTGAAAAAGATCCCAGACCAATGCCAAAATTAGTTGCCAGTTGTCGCACAACGGTGATGGATGGCATGGAAGTAAAAAATATTACATCACCAAGGGTAATAGATGCCAGAGCAGGGGTAGTAGAATTTTTATTAATTAATCATCCATTAGATTGCCCAATATGTGATCAGGCTGGCGAATGTCATCTTCAAGACCTTGGCTATGAGCATGGCAAAGAAGAAACTCGTTACGAATTTCAAAGACGCAGTTTTCATAAAGTTGATTTAGGAGAATATATACAACTCCATATGACTCGTTGTATCCTTTGTTATCGTTGTGTTTATACCGCAGATCAACTTACCGATTCCAGAGAACATGGTGTATTAGACAGAGGAGATCACGCACAGATAGCCACCATGATACAGAAAAATTTGAAAAATGATTTTATAGGAAATGTCATTGATGTATGCCCGGTGGGTGCCCTTACAGATAAAACATTTCGGTTTAAAAACAGGGTATGGTTTACAAAACCAATGGATGCACACAGAGATTGTAGTAAATGCTGTGGCGAAGTACAACTTTGGATGCGGGGAGATGAAGTCTATCGTGTAACGGCAAGAAAAGATGAATGGGGTGAAGTAAAAGAAAGCTCAAAAGGAAGTACAGGCTGGATTTGTAATGATTGCCGTTTTGATAAAAAGCATGCATCTGATTGGATAATAGAAGGTCCTACAAATGTGTCTCGCCATTCTGTAATTTCAGCAAATCATTACCAAAAATTGGAGCAGCCTAAAGAAACTGTTACAGAAGTAATGAATGGCATAGAACCTCGTCTTTTTATGAATATACATGATGTGAGTGAAGTCAATCAACAGCATGTACAATTAAGTTTAATAGATGGGCCTGCTACTGGAAAGGTATTTAATAAAAATGCTGACTAACAAAAGGCTTCAAGCACATCATTTCAAATCATAAAAAAATATAACTTACCACCTAAGAAGTAAAAAATAAAATGACACTACTTACCATAGACTGGATGTTTTTACTGCAGAAGCTCATTCTAATAGCCGTTATCATTACAGTATCGCTGGTTATTGCCATGTATGCTACTTATGCAGAAAGAAAAATTGCAGCCATTATGCAGGATAGGCGTGGCCCCAATCGTGCAGGGCCTTTTGGTATTCTTCAGCCCTTGGCTGATGGATTAAAATTATTTTTCAAAGAAGAAATTATACCAAATAGTTCTAGTAAATTTTTATTCATTTTAGGCCCATCATTGGCTATGCTTACGGCTATGATGACTTGTGCTGTCATACCTTGGGGAAATAAACTTGAGTTTGGCGAAACATCCATTTCCCTTCAAATAGCAGATATCAATATAGGCATGCTGTATGTATTTGCCATCGTAAGTTTGGGTGTATATGGAATCATGATTGGAGGATGGTCTTCTAACAATAAATTTTCACTGCTGGCTGCGCTACGTGGTGCCAGTCAGGTCATCAGTTATGAATTGGCAATGGGACTTAGTTTAATAGCATTACTCATGATGACGGGCAATCTAAGTTTACGCTCCATTGTTGATCAACAAATGGCAGTTGGTAGTCTTTGGAATATTGCTTATCAACCCCTTGGATTTTTAATATTTTTTATTTGTGCCTTAGCTGAGTGCAATCGTGCTCCATTCGATTTGCCGGAGGCCGAAAATGAATTAAACATGGGCTATCATCAGGAGTATTCTTCTATGAAGCTTGGTTTTTTCCTCTTTGCAGAGTACATTAATATGTTTATTAGCAGTGCCATAATGGCTACCCTGTTTTTTGGAGGTTATGATATTCCTTTTCTGGATGAAAAAACACTATCACCAAACCTTGCAGCTATATTGGGCCTTGGAGCATTTATGACAAAAATTTTTATTTTCATTTTTATATTTATGTGGATAAGGTGGACTCTACCTCGCTTCCGCTATGATCAATTAATGGATTTAGGCTGGAAAAAATTAATACCACTTGCATTAGCAAATATGTTAGTAACTGGTGCGGTTATACTCTGGCAAATGAAAGGATAGTATAAAATTGAAAGTAGAAACTTGGTATCAATAAGGTATAAAAATACATTTGCAAAAGCATTATAAAATTATGCAGGCATTAACAAACCGTTCCGCTTCTGTAGACCGTAAACCAATGACATTCATTGAGCGGCTTTATTTATGGAATGTAATAAAGGGTATGATGATAACATTTAGTCATATCTTCAAAAAGAAAGCAACTATAAATTATCCGGAGCAAACACGTCCATTCAGCCCTGTATTTAGAGGTTTGCATGTACTTAACAGAGATGAAGAAGGCAAAGAGCGGTGCACAGCTTGTGGCCTATGTGCAGTAGCCTGCCCAGCAGAAGCCATAACTATGGAAGCTGCCGAAAGAGAACCGGGAGAAGAGCACTTGTACAGGGAAGAAAAATATGCAGCCAAATATGAAATCAATATGCTCAGATGCATTTTTTGTGGGCTGTGCGAAGAGGCTTGCCCAAAAGATGCTATCTATCTCAGCGAAACCTTTGCACCATCCAATTATACACGCAAAGGATTTATATATGGTAAAGAAGAATTATTAATACCAAATCCAAAATCAGAAGCCAGCAAACTGGCAGAAGCAAGAGGAAATACTTCAAACTAATTGCATAAAAAGCATGGAACCAACCGAAATATTATTCTGGATTATAAGTGGCATTGCCATCTTTAGTGCACTCATGGTTTTACTCAGCAAAAATCCTGTGTATAGTGTGCTGTGGCTTATTGTTGTTTTCTTTTGTATAACCAATCATTATATTTTACTCAATGCCCAATTTTTGGCCATAGTAAATATGATTGTATATGCAGGTGCTATCATGGTCTTATTCTTATTTGTGATTATGCTGATGAATCTTAATACAATTTCAGAACCTCGTCGTACTTTATGGGTAAGGCTTGCAGGTGTTGTGTCTGGAGGGTTATTATTAACAGTCATAATATCAACCGTACGCAGTGCAGTGGATATGAACGACAAAAAGGCATTGATGAGTACCGGAGATATTGGTTTGATACAAAACTTAGGTAAGGTGTTGTTTACTAGCTATGCCATACCTTTTGAAATAAGTAGTATTCTATTTCTAAGTGCAATGGTGGGAGCTGTTGTAATTGGTAAAAAGGAATAATAATAAACAGTAGATAAGATACAGAGTACATGCATTTTGTTTATTCATTCAAAAAAACTAAAAGTGAAAATCGGCCATGCCCATTCAATATTATATTTTTTTAGCAGCAATACTCTTTAGCATAGGAGTGATTGGTGTATTGATAAGGCGCAATGCCATAATCGTTTTTATGTGTATTGAGCTTATGCTTAATGCAGTAAATCTTTTAATGGTAGCATTTTCAAAAATGCATTACGCTGCTGCATTAACTGACGACGCTAAAACGGCTGTTGGTACTGATGCACAACTATTTGTTTTTTTTATAATGGTAGTGGCTGCTGCTGAAGTAAGTGTAGGGCTTGCCATTATTGTGATGATGTATAGAAATGTACATTCTGTAGATATCAATTTCTTAAACAGACTTAAAAATTAATTGCATCGGTTTGAAAGCATTGATCAAAAAGTAAAATCCTATTTACAAACGAATTTTTAATACGAATCATTAAATGAATATAGCATACCTGATTCCCCTTTTTCCCTTGCTAGGCTTCCTGCTCAACGGATTATTTCGCAATCAATTGAGTAAGGGAATGTCCGGCATTATTGGCAGCGGTGCTGTTTTAATTTCCTTTATCCTAAGCATCATCATATTTATACATATTAAAGATACCAGTACTGTTGTAGAACCATTATTTACATTTTTACATACTACTGCTTTTGATATAGATTTCGTTTTTAAAACAGATGCACTCAATGCATTATTCCTCTTGAATATCACGGGCATAGGTTTTCTCATACATCTTTATTCAACATCGTACATGCATGAGGAGGCAGCACCACATTTTGCTCGGTACTTTGCTTACCTCAATCTTTTTGTATTCTCCATGTTACTCTTGGTCATGGGGGGAAATTTTGTGGTGATGTTTATGGGTTGGGAAGGTGTAGGGCTTTGTTCTTATTTATTGATAGGATATTGGTTTCATAATGACAACTATAACTATGCTGCACGAAAAGCATTTGTTATGAATCGCATTGGCGATCTTGGATTTTTGCTGGCCATATTTTGGATGCTTCAAAAAACAGGATCTACAGATTATGATACAGTATTTGCTCATTTAAAAGATTTATCTACCACTGATATTACAGGAATCACCATGCTGCTCTTTGTAGGTGCCATGGGCAAGAGCGCACAGATACCATTATATACTTGGCTGCCAGATGCAATGGCCGGTCCCACACCGGTATCTGCATTGATACATGCTGCCACAATGGTTACCGCTGGTGTTTATATGATAGCACGTAGTCATGCCTTATTTAGCATGAGCGAAATTACCATGAATGTGATTGCAGTAGTTGGTTTAGCCACAGCTGTGTTATCTGCTACTATTGCACTGTATCAAAATGATATTAAAAAAGTATTGGCTTATTCTACAGTAAGTCAATTGGGTTTTATGTTTTTGGCTCTTGGTGTTGGTGCATATACTACCGGCGTATTTCATGTAATGACTCATGCTTTTTTCAAGGCTTTATTATTTTTGGGTGCAGGGTCTGTGATACATGCCATGGGTGGTGAGCAGGACATTATGAAAATGGGTGGTTTGAGGAAGAAAATACCCATAACTTATTTTACCTTTTTAGCTGGAGTGCTTGCTATTGCAGGATTCCCATTCACTTCTGGTTTTATATCTAAGGATGAAATTTTGTTGGCAGTATATGAGCACAGCCCACTTATGTTTTGGATAGCATCTGCCACTGCTGTACTCACTGTTATATACATGTTTAGACTTTTGGTATTGGTATTTTTTGGAAATTTCAGGGGCGCACATGAGCAAGCGCATCATGTACATGAGTCTCCTACGCCTATGACTTTGCCATTAATTGTACTTGCCCTATTATCCATATTTGGAGGACTGATTCAATTGCCACATGCATTTGGTGGTCACGACTACCTCAATGAATTTTTGAGCAGTGCAGGCATTCCCGCCATTAAGCATGACAGTGTATCTGCTACTACAAAAGAATACTATCTCTTAATAGGCACGTCCATTGGTCTTGCCCTTGTTTGGTTTATGATTGTAAAAGCATTTACAAAAGATGGAATAAGTGGTGTATATACCGGTTTTAAAAAAGTGCTTGCCGAAAAATGGTATATAGATGAATTGTATGATTTGATTTTTGCAAAACCAATTCTTGCCATCGGCACTTTTTTCAAAAATATTATAGAAAAATCTGGAATTGATGGAATAGTGAATGGTATAGGCAGTTTGGTACAATATACATCCCGAAAACTAAGATTGTTGCAAAGTGGGAAAACGGGTAGTTACATCTTAATGATGGTTGTATCGTTGTGTATTCTATTTATGTTGTTCTGGAATCAAACCATTATTGTTAGCTTTTTTAATAAAATATTTTAATGATTGCCCTATTACTGATTTTTATCCCTATTTGTACTGGTATAATATCATTGTTTTTGAATGGAAGCAATGCAAAATGGATTGGTATGATTGGAGCTATTGCTACACTTACTATTTCATTAATCGGTACATATACTACCGATACAGATTTGCTTAGTTTTGATAGTAATTGGATGCCAGACTTAGGTAGCCGTATTACTTTACAATTAGATGGTATGAGTAGCATGTTGTGTTTGCTTAGTGCTATTGCTCTTCCCCTCATTTTTTCGGCTACTTGGAAACAGACAGAATCTGCTCAAAAAAATTATCATGGATTGATGTTGCTTACACAAGCAGGCCTCATGGGGGTGTTTGTATCGATGGATTGTTTACTATTTTATTTCTTTTGGGAATTGGCATTGATTCCAGCTTATTTTTTGTGCTCATTTGCCGGAGGCGAAAAAAGAATAAAAATTATTTTCAAATTTTTTGTCTATACATTTTTAGGTTCCCTTCTACTATTAATTGGCATATTGACCATCTATTTTAAAAGTGGCGATCACTCATTTGCATGGGAAAGTTTGAAACAAGTTAAACTATCCAATACAGAGCAATCATTTGTATTCTGGATGTTCTTTATTGCATTTGCTATAAAAATGCCAATATTTCCTTTTCACACGTGGCAGCCAGATACTTATGAACAAGCACCAACGGGGGTAACTATGTTGCTGAGTGGTGTAATGGTAAAAATGGGTTTGTTTGCCGTCATTAGATGGCTATTGCCATTGACGCCTGATGCTTCAATTTATTTTTCAAATGCCATCATCATTATAAGTATAGTGGGAATGATATATGCCTCATTGATTGCTATAAAACAGGATGATATTAAGCGATTGATTGCCTACTCCTCCATTGCACATATTGGTTTAATGTGTGCAGCCATCTTTTCCCATCAAAGTAGTGGTATGCAGGGTGTTATGATTCAACTGTTTAATCACGGTGTAAATGTTATTGGATTATGGATTGTAGCTTATGCAATTGAACAAAGTACAGGCACCCGCAAAATGAGTGAATTGGGCGGCCTTGCCAAAAAGGCTCCCACACTTGCAATCCTTTTTGTAATAATGGCTTTAGCTAATATTGCTATACCGCTCACCAATGCGTTTGCTGGAGAATTCCTTATGTTCAACGGTTTATTTAGATATAATGTTTGGATAGCAGCTCTGGCTGGTGTGAGTATCATTCTGGCAGCAGTATATACTTTATGGATGGTACAAAATATTTTTTATGGAGAGGAAAAGCCTGCTACTTCTTTGGTGAGTGATGCAGGTTTGGAAATTAAATTACCACTGTTAATCATTGCTGCTGTCATTCTGTTGTTCGGTTTTTATCCACAACCTATGATAGATTTTACAGCAGATACTGTAACTAATTTATTTACAACAGTAACCGCTAAACAATAAAAGGCGAAGAGATTATGAATTCAATAATAGTATCAGCAGCATGTGGCATCTTGATGATGTTTGGAAGTGTATGGATTGGCAATAAAAATTATTTTCGCTTCATTGCTGCTACTGGTCTGCTACTTACGTGGGTTGCCAATTGGGCAGATATGAATGGAAATGGACTGTTCCAGATACCTGCAAGTGGCATGTTTGTTTATACTCACATCAGTTATTTTTTTAATGCAATTTTAATAGCGGCTACATTGATATATGTAATAATCAGTGGGGATGAAGTGACCAAACAAGGTGCTTATCCGGCAGAATATTTTTCTCTTATATTTTTCGTAATGAGTGGAGTAAGCATACTTATGTTTTATAATAACATGTTGATGCTTTTTCTTGGAATTGAAATAATGTCTATACCTCTTTATATTCTTACTGGAGCGGATAAGCGGAATTTGAAAAGTAATGAAGCCAGTTTAAAATATTTTTTAATGGGTGCTTTTAGTACTGGTATTATGCTGATGGGTATTGCTTTGATTTATGGAGGTACAGGAAGTTTTGCAATTGATATAAAAAGAGCAGGCTCTGCTGTGCCCGGATTTTATAACGGTACTAGCTTTTTAGAAATAACAGGCCTCTTGTTTTTATTTGCAAGTATGTGTTTTAAAGTATCTGCCGCCCCTTTTCATTTTTGGACGCCAGATGTATATGATGGTGCTCCCTCCGTATTTACTTCATTTATGGCCACAATTGTAAAGGCTGCTGGCTTTTATGCATTCTTTCGTTTGGTAGAAGTACGCATGGCACAAACTGCTACTTCTGTGGATTGGAAATTGATTATATCATTTATTATTATTGCTACATTATTTTTTGGAAATATCACTGCGGTTTTTCAGCAAAGTGTCAAAAGAATGTTGTCCTATTCCAGCATTGCGCAAGCAGGATTTATGCTATTTTCATTATTTGCTATGAATGATCTGGCACGCCAGGGTTTGATGCTTTATGCAGTGGCCTACAGCTTGAGCACTATTGGCATATTTGCTATCATGACGAAAATGAAAGATTATAGTTTTGATGGATACAATGGATTGGCAAAAACACATCCAGCTTTAGCTGCTACAAATACTATTTTTTTATTGAGCCTTGCCGGAATACCACTTACTGCCGGATTCTTAGCAAAGTATTATATGCTAGCATCTGTTATAAGAACAGGCACATATACTTGGTTAGTAGTGGCCGCAGTAGTGTTTGCAGCTATCAGTGTATATTATTATTTCAGATTAATACAAGCCATGTATTTTAAAAATGGCGAACCTGTTGTAGCAGCAATAAGTCCCATATTCAAGTACTTACTTATATCAATAGCCATAATTATTATTGCCATTGGCGCATTCCCACAATTGTTTTTTAATTTGTTTTATTTTGGGTAATGTCATCTTTAGTTTGATTAATAATTTGTTTGGTATTTTGTAAATTATATGTCATAATCTTTTTTAGATTTCTACAGATAGACCAACGAGGATGATTGGTGACTCTATCTCCCACTTTTCTATTTTTATAAGAGAATAAATAAAAATTATTTTACTTGTAGATTTATTGAATATATATTCGTTGCGAAACAACACCAATATATAACCAGAAGTATTTTCCATAAAACTTAAAGTTAAACTACTATGAAATTTTTCAAATGCCTTTCAATTTCAATTTCAATCTTTTTAAATATTTGCGTATCAGCACAAATACCGGGAAAGGAATGGGACAAAACTTATGGCGGTAAAAAAGATGAAGAGCTAAAAGTTGTGTTTCAGATATCTGATGGAGGCTACATTATTGCAGGTTCTACTAAATCAAACAGTAACAATAAAGGTGGATATGACTTTGTTGTCCAAAAATTAAATGCACAAGGCTCACTTCAATGGCAACGCAGTTTTGGAGGTGATAAAGATGATGTACTCACATCTATGCTCCCTTTAGCTGATGGAGGCTTCATTATTGGAGGAAGTTCGGCTTCGGGTAAAAGTCCTGTAATATCTCAGAATAGCTGGGGTGAAACAGACTTTTGGATTTTAAGAATAAACAAAAAAGGTGAAAAACTTTGGGACAAAAGATTTGGTGGTATAAGTATAGATAACCTAACATCTATAGACCTTACAAGTGATGGTGGTTTTATTCTGGGTGGTTATACTTGGTCGGACAACAATGGAAATATTTCGGACACAAGTCGCGGAAAGTCTGATTATTGGATTCTAAAAATCAACGCTAATGGAGATAAACTTTGGGATAAAAGATTTGGCGGTGTTGATTACGATGAACTTTATAAAGTAAAAGAAGCTGTTGGTGGAGGTTATATACTAGCTGGCTATTCTTACTATGGCATAAGTGGAGATAAAACAGAAGCTGGACAAGGCAACTGTGATTATTGGGTTGTGAAAACAGATGGTAATGGAAATAAGTTATGGGATAAGAGATTTGGAGGCTTAGACTATGAGCATCTTTATGATATGACTCAGTCAACCACAGGTGATATTTATTTAGGCGGAGATTCAAGATCAAAAGCATCTGGTGATAAAAGTCAAAGTTCAAGAGGCAAGTACGATTTCTGGGTTGTGAAAATGAATAGCAATGGCAATAAAATTTGGGATAGAAGATTTGGAGGAAAAGAATTTGATGTTCTAAACTGCATGCAAATAGCCTCTGACGGGAGTGTATTAGTTGGAGGTGAATCTGTATCAGGAGCTGATGGTGATAAAAGTCAAATAAGTAAAGGTCAAAGTGATTATTGGTTACTAAAAATTGATGCTGCCGGCGATAAAGTGTGGGATGTAAGTTTTGGTGGTGCAGAAAATGATTACTTGCAGTCATTCCAAGAAACAAATGATGGTGGTTATATTCTTGGTGGAATATCTAGAAGTAATATTTCCGGAGATAAATCGCAAAAAGCTAATGGTGGTTATGATTTTTGGATAGTAAAAGCTGGCAACAATTTACCACGAACTGTAAAGTCAGAATCATTAAAAAGTGCTGAGTTAATTCTTAGTATAACCCCAAACCCTGCCTCTAATTTTATCATCATAAAATGTAAAAAAACTACAAGTCATATACAAGTACTTAACAGCATGGGTATAGTAGTTAATGCTCCAGCAGAAGATTTGGGGGAAAATACATTCAGAATAAATGTAAAAGACATGCAGGCTGGAGTTTATTATATAGAATCTATCACAAATACAGGAGAGCATTTTGTAGAAAAATGGATTAAGCAATAATTTAAAACAAAACCAATGAAACAAATTAGCATATTAACAGCAGTAATTCTATGTTTAAATTTTCAGTTTGTTTATAGCCAAACTGAAAGCCGTAACCAAATTCTTTTGCCAAGACCAAATCCTTATGGAATATTGGTAAGCCAAACAAATGGATATAACCTTGATCCTGATAAGGCAGTACAATTGGTGCAAGATCTGGGTGCAGCTTATGCTCGTATTAATGTCAATAATGGCGATTGGTATGATGATGATAAACGTCAAAAGTTTCTTGATGAATACAATACATACACAAAAAGTACTCCTTCTATTGGAATACTATTAAATGTGCTATGGGTAACAGGCGTACCTGGCCCAGAACCATTTCCTGGTGCAACCGCAGAATACAAATCCTTTATAAATGATCTCATTGATACACTTACCTCGCCGGACTATTTAAAACCCGCACTCTTAGTTGTAGAAAATGAAGAAAATAATGTGCAGTTTCATTTAATTGAATCTACAGCGGATCAAGATAAATTTCTCGAAATGCTCTCTTATGTAGTTGAAGAAGGGCATAGAAACAATCTAAAAGTTTGTAATGGAGCCATCACTAATTTAGGTGTCATCCTTTCAACATGGGATTATTTTTTAAGTGTAAAAAAAGATACAGTCAGGGCCACCACTTTTATTAATAATTCTTTCCCCGCCGAATCAATTCCCTTTCTGTCCAACAGTTTTTATACTGAAAAAAAAGAAAGAGCCCTCTATTATTTGAATGCTTATAGAAATATTCCAATGGATTATATGAATATACATTGGTATGAACCCGCTAAATTGATTGATTGGTATAAGGAATATCCAGTTACAGGCGTGGATACTGCACACATGTCCAGAGGCAGTTTAGAAGAAGTTTTTGCTTTTTTTTCTGATTCTACCGTGGTAGGTGGAAAAGATTTGATATGTAACGAAGCAGGACAGATTACTCCTTCGGATGATATTGTTTCTGAATTGACTTGTGCATTACAGGGTATGCCTTTTGTAGTGTGGTACAGTGGCGATAGAGATGAATTTCAAAGCGTTCGTCCTTATAGACAATGGGGCCTACACTCAAATTATGCAACAGGAGCAACACCTTTTCTTATTCGTCCAAATGGTATTTTATTTAGAGATAATATTAAAAGCATCAACCAAAGCCCATTCATTTTTTGTCCCGAATTTCCTCCATTATCTGATAAACATTAATATGAAATGCTCCCTCAAAAGGAGCATTTTTTTTGAAATATACAATTGGTAGCATACATAGAATTTTGAGTTTCCGTTGTACATACTTTTCAAATAATTTCTACATAAATGAGTTTAGTCTTACTTTATTCATTCCTCTTTATTTTTACAAAATGTGGATAGCAAGAGCGTACCAATCAAATCGAATTGTAACAACGCTTATTTCACTTTTTTTCATTATTCAAATTATCAATAAACCAAACCCAAAAAAGTCATTAGACTTTTTCAATTAGGGTAATTAATTGGAAAGTTTTATTACAATTTCATAGTCCTGTAAACCATTCTCTTCACTTCATAGCAAGTGAGCGTTTCAATATCTTTTGATTTCCATTTTTCCGATATATCCACCTATTGCAAATACTTTGTATCGAAGTGTTTTCATACGCTGCTCAACCTTGGTGTTTAAAACAACCTTCCGCAACAGGCTTATTATATCGTAGGCCATCATGACCCACTTGAGCGCAGCTTCGGTGGCATCAAAACTTTGAAGATTAAAATTGTCTGCTCCAAAATTATATTTTAATTCTTTGATCCTGTTTTCACAATTGGCTCTTTGCTTATGCCGGTGCCAAACTTGTAGGGGTGGTAAATATTGTTTGATCGCTTTTTTAGTAGCAGACTTCTTTCTTATGCGTATAGCATATTTTGATTACCTTGTATTTTGCTTGTGCTGCCCTTGTCCAAAAAGAATTTAACGAGAAGCAAGTTTACTTTTCAGTCTTCCGTATAACATATAAATAGTAAGACCTACAGCCATCCATCCAAAAAATACCAACCAACTTTTAGCAGGTATTTCTATCATCAAATACATACAGCAAAGCACCCCAAGAATCGGTATCAATGAAAAATTTTTGATATAGGATAAAATGCTTAGCACTATGGCAAATGTGACGAATATCAAAAACAATATTTCCTGATAACTTTCTGAATTAATATTTGAAAATGCATCACCAATTCTTTGTCTAAATCCAATAATTAAAATGGTAACCAAGGCAGGAATAACATATTTTCCATTGACATAGGGAAGACTAAACTTACCGGGTTGTTTTTCTGCTTTGGGCAAAAATAATACCCCACCACATACCAATACGAATGCAAACAAAGTACCAATACTGGTAAGATCTGTCATCAGTTTATCATCTATAATCAACACTGGCAAACCCACCAATAAACCTGTGATGATAGTAGCGAATGAGGGTGTATGAAAACGATGATGGACAGTAGAAAATCGTTTTGGCAATAATCCATCACGGCTCATACTCATCCATATACGGGGTTGTCCAATTTGAAATACAAGCAGAACACTTGTAGCAGCTACTACAGCACTTACTGATACCACAAAACCAGCTTTTTGCATATCAATTTTTTCAAAAACGTAAGCCAGTGGATCAGCTACTCCTTCAAACTCACTATAGTTAACCATACCCGTTATAACTAAAGTGGTTATTACATATACAACCGTACATATCAGTAAAGAATAAATCATGCCACGTGGCATATCCCGCTGAGGATTACTGCATTCTTCCGCAGTTGTGCTTATGGCATCAAATCCAATATAGGCAAAAAATACGGCAGATACTCCTTTCAATACCCCTGTCATACCATTCGGTAAAAATGGACTCCAATTCTCAGTAGTGCCATTGCTAAATATATACCAGAAACCTAGTACAGCTACAAAAACCAGAATGGCTAATTTGAGCATCACCATAAAATTTGCACTTTTCCTACTTTCATTTATACCCACATAGGCAAGACATGTAATGAGGGCAACGATAATAAATGCAGGAAGATTTATGATTATTTTTAAACCTAAAAATGTAGGTGCATTTGTATAGAGCATCTGACTTACATCTGTACCCGCAGCCACTGCATTGTCATAGGCTATATGTGCTGTTTGATAACCTGTAGTCAAAAATTCAGGGAGATTAATATTTATGGCTTTCAGAATATTATTAAAATAGGCACTCCAGGAGATGGCAACTACTACATTTCCTATTCCATATTCAAGTATCAAAGCCCAACCAATTATCCAGGCTACAATTTCTCCAAATGAAACATACGAATAAGTATAAGCACTGCCGGCCACCGGCACACGGGCTGCAAATTCTGCATAACAGAGAGCTGTAAATCCGCAAGTAATGGCAGTCATCAAAAATAGAAATATAACACCCGGGCCTCCGTTGAAAGCTGCTGAACCTATGGTGCTAAAAATGCCTGCTCCTATTACAGCAGCCACTCCCATAAAAGTAAGGTCTCTAACTTTTAATACTTTATTGAGATGAACACCATGTCCATCTCCAAGTCCTTTCTCATAATCCTGCTGAATAGTGGTAAGTGATTTTTTTCTAAAAAGTGATTGAGGCATAGATATTTTTTGAAAGGGGCAATGTAGAGTATAACCATTTAGCAGTCAAAAAAAATATATTTCAAATTACTGATTTTATCCAAGCAAAAAAAAAGAGGCATTTAGCCTCTTTCAATATTTAATTCTAATCATTAATTCTATTCATCTGATAGTAACACATCTCCAGGTTCCTTAATTGGAGTACCATTACTGCCTTTCTTGTCTTGAGAATATCTTCTACGTGCTTCTTTCTTCATTTTAACGTACTCTTTTTGTTGTTCTGCTGTTAATATTGCTTTTACTTTTGTACGACCTTCATCACGCAAGGCATCTAATTGCTGATTCTTTTGCTGCTGTGTAAGCTTTGTATCAGTATTAATAGCAGTTCTACGCTCTTTACCTTTTTTTACGATGTCCATAATTTTTGTTTTCTGATCATCCGTTAAATTAAGACGGCGCATGATGGCTTCTTTATTTTCCATACCTTCCTGCTTGCCCCACTCCTTTTTTTCATCACGCTTTCCAGAACCCTTGTCTGCACTTTGTGCAAATGTTACAGATGCAATACTCAGAATGGCAACTACTGTAAGAATAAATTTTCTCATTTTTTTACTTTTTGTTTAATGTATCCATAGAGTTCAAATATCATTCCCGGTTTAAAAATTAATTACTTTTTTTTTGTTAATACTCATATGGTAGCACTGAAACAAATCACTAAAAAAATTGGGCCCCGCCAAACGGGGCCCATGCACCA
>ERZ650309.442-NODE-442-length-20514-cov-5.821790_pt1 | contig 20514 bp, 15 predicted proteins | sample MGYA00376245_ERZ650309 | MGnify/ENA primary metagenome ERZ650309 (study PRJEB26733, sample SAMN07839294) | wastewater metagenome | biome: urban; feature: wastewater treatment plant; material: waste water | place: USA: North Carolina | collected 2016-04-26 ...
AAGGTCTCGGTTGCAGCGCCGAAGGTCTCGGTTGCAGCGCCGTGGGTCTTGATGGCTCCGCGCTGGGTTCGAGTAACAACGCCGTTGGTTCAGAGGGCTCGGCGCTGGGGTCGGGTGGCATCGCGAACAGATTCAGTCGCTCGGGCGTGCCTCTTCATCGAGCCGATGTGGCTTGAGCAGGCTGCGCCCTGGAGCCGGGTCGCGGGCGTGTGCCAGGCAGAGCTCGCGGGTCTGAGCGGCTCTGCGCGGGCTCTCGTAGGCAGCATTGATCCGCGGGCGCGGTTCTTCGTAGCCTGGCGCGGTGAGCGCCGTTCCCGAGTCCACCCTGTCGAGTCCCGCGCCGCGGTCCGGGCGCACCTGGCTGCGGCGCCTCGCGGCCGAGCCGCTCGTGCACTTCGTCGTGCTCGGGCTGCTGCTGCTGGGGGCGCAGGCGCTGCAGCGGCTGTTCACGGCGTCGCCGGAGCGCATCCGGCTCGGGCGCGAAGAGCAGGCGGGGGTGGCCGCGGACCTCGCGCGGCGGCTCGGGCGGGCGCCGACCGCGGACGAGCTGCGCGCCGCAGTGTCGCGGCTCATCGACGACGAGGTGCTAATGCGCGAGGCGCTGCGGCGCGGCCTCGATCGAGGCGACGTCATCGTGCGGCGGCGGCTGATCCAGAAGATGGAGCTCCTGGCCGAGGCGCTCGCGCCGGCGCCGACACCGACGGACGCGGAGCTGTTGGCGCTGCGTGATCGTGCGGCTGCGCGCTACTGCGAGCCGGCCCGCGTGGCGCTCGAGCACGTCTTCGTCAGCCAGGATCGACACGGCCCCGAGGCGCCGCAGCGGGCCGCGGCGCTGCGCCGTCGGCTCGTCGCGGGGGAGCCGCCGGCGTCCCTGGGCGAGCCGTTCCCGCACGGCGCCGCGCTCGGCCTGCTCAAGGAGTCGCAGCTGGCGGCGATCTTCGGCGCCGAGCTGGCGCACGCGGTCCTCCTGCTGCCGCCGGGCGCCTGGTCCGCGCCGCTGCCATCGAGCTATGGCCTGCACGTGGTGCGCGTGACCGCGCGCGAGGAGCCGCGCCTGCCTTCGCTCGACGAGCTGCGCGAGCGCCTGCTCATCGATCTGCGCGAGGCCAGGCGGGACGAGCGGCGGCGGTCTGCGCTGGACGTGCTGCGCGCCCGCTACACCATCGAGCTCGCGCCGCTCGACGGCCCGGGTCCCGCGAGGGCCGAGTGAGCCGCGCGCGGCGGCTGGCGGGTCTGTGGGCGCTGCTGCTGCTGCTCGCCGCGCGGCCGAGCGCCGGGCACGGGCTGCAGCCGACCCTCATGCGGCTGAGCGAGCGCTCGCCGCAGCGCTTCACCATTGAGGTCCAGGCGCCACCGGGCAGCGCGCGGCCCGAGCTGCGCCGGCCCGCGGCGTGTCGCGAGCTCCGCGATCCAGGACCGCTGCTCGACTGCGCGCCGCTCGGGCTGCGCGGCGCGACGCTGCGGCTGGCCGAGGCCGATCCGCCGGCCAGTGAGCCGCGCGAGGTGTTCCTGGTCGTGCGCTTCCTCGACGGCACGGTCGAGAGCGCGGTGCTGCGCGGCCCGTCCGATGCGCTGGTGCTGGCGCCGCTGCCGGGCGGCGTGGAGGGCGCGGACCGAGCGAGCGGGCCCGTGCAAGAGACGCTCGGGCGCTACGGCCGGCTCGGCGTGCAGCACGTGCTGTCCGGCGCCGACCACGTGCTGTTCGTGCTGGCGCTGCTGCTCTTGCTGCCGCGGCCGCGCGCGCTCGTTCTGGCGCTGACCGCCTTCACGCTCGCGCACAGCGCGGCGCTGGCGCTCTCGACGCTGGGCTGGCTGCGGCCGGAGCCGCGCTGGGTCGAGGCGCTGATCGCGCTGAGCGTGCTGCTCCTGGCGCGCGAGCTGCTGCGGCCGCCGGCGCACGCGACGTGGACCGTGCGGCACCCGACGGCGCTGACCTTCACCTGCGGCCTGCTGCACGGGCTGGGCTTCGCCGGCGCGCTGGCCGAGGTCGGGCTGCCGCGGGGGCAGGCGCTGCTCGCGCTCGGTGCCTTCAACGGCGGCGTCGAGCTCGGGCAGCTGGTGCTGGTGCTGGGCGCGCTCGCGCCGCTGCGCTGGATCGGGCGGCGGCGTGTGCTGCGGCCGGGCGCCTACGCCATCGGGGCGTGCGCCGCGGCCTGGACGATCGAGCGGGTGGGGCGGCTGCTCGCTCTCTGAGCCGGCCCGCCCGACCGGGGGCAACCCGCGGGGCTGAAAGCGAAATTCCTGCTTGCCCTCGCGGGGTCGGGCTCTGTAGACTGCACCTCGCTTCGCCAATGTAGCTCAGTGGTAGAGCAGCGGTTTCGTAAACCGCAGGTCATGGGTTCAAATCCCATCATTGGCTCCACGGCTCCACGCGTGGGAGGGGCTCCACGCTGCGCGGAGGACTCGCGGCGCCTGACCACGATGATCGCGAGCCCTGCGAAGGCGAGCTGGCTTGCTCGCGCAGACCGAGGCGGACTCCGTCGTGCGCTGGGAGCCGCTGCCGCGAGCGCTCCGCTATAAGGAGTGCGCCTGTACGCGCCGGGAGCCCGCGCTCGGGACCGGGTCCTGACGGCGGAGCGGGGTGCCGTCGGCACCGCGAGCGCTCCGCGCGATCCTGCGGACACACGCGCGAGCCCGGCTCGGGGAGCTCGGTCGGCACGGCTCCGCAGCCGCGCCGCGCCTGTCTCGATCTGGGTTAGAGCTTGGCGCCCTCGGTGTTGCAGCGCTCGCGCAGGTCCTTGCCGGCCTTGAAGCAGGGCACGCGGCGCGCCGGGATGTGGATCGTGTCGCCGGTCTGCGGGTTGCGGCCGGGGCGCGGCTTGGAGTCGCGCACGCTGAAGGTGCCGAAGCCGCGCAGATCGATCTTGTCGCCGCGCGCGAGGGCGAGCGCGATCTCTTCGATGATGTCCTCGAGCACCTGCTGGGTCTGCGCCTTGAGCAGGTTGTTCTTCTGCGAGACCAGATCAACCAGATCAGCTTTTTTCATCGCGGGAGTCTCCCTGTTGGGGTGTGAGCGGTTGGGGTGAGCGGTTGGGAATGACCCTGCGTGAGCCGTCTGAGCGCGCGCGTGTTTTGTAGCAGGCTCGACGACGGGAACCGCCTGGGCGACGGCCGGCAAGGGCGAGGGCGGCATCCTAGTCAGCTCTCCCAGGTGGGTCAATACGCAAGGCGCGTCGCCCGCTCGCGCTCGCGCTCGCAGGTGCGCTGGGTTCTGCCCGACGGGCAGCGGCTTAGCGGGTGGTGCTGCGCGCGCGCTGGAAGCGCAAGAGGAAGCCGACGATCGGCGTGAGCAGCGTGATGACGGAGAGGCCGAGGAGCAGGAACGTGATGTCGACGCCGAGCGACGAGGAGTTGGGGTTGAACCCCCACTTCACCGCGAGGATGCGGCCGCGCCGTCGGCGCAAGCGCCGCAGCGCCCCGAGCCCGAAACGGCCGCTCGCGGGATCGCCCGCCCGGTCACCCAATCGCTTGCCGACCGGGTCGCCCGAGCGGTCGTCGCCCTCGCGGTCATCGCCCTCGCGGTCATCGCCCTCGCGGTCATCGATGGATCGGAGCAGCGGCGCGAGCCGCTCGGCAGGCAGCGACGTCACGGGCTACTTGGCCTTGCCCTCGCGGTAGTCCTTCACGAGCTTCTGGACCTCGTCGAAGGTGGCCGCCGGGACGACCTTGCCGCGGATCGCCTGCAGCGAGCCGTCGACCGCCTTCTGCCACTCCGGAGCGTCGGTGACGTGCACCACCTGGAGGCCCTGCTCCTTCATCTTCGCGAGCGAGTCGTCCTCCATCTTGCGCGCGTTCTCGACGATCCGCTTGCTGGTCTCGCGGAAGCTCTGCAGCAGCTTGGGCTGCAGATCCGCGGGGATGCGATCCCAGGTCTTCTTGTCGACGATGGTGGCACCGGTGAGCGTCGACCACGGCAGGTCCATCATGTACTTGGCCTTGTCGTGGATGCGCAGCGCCAGCACCAGCGCCGGCGGGTACAGCACGGTGTTGATCATGCCGGTCTGCAGCGACGGCACCATGTCGGTGCTGGCGAGGACCACCGGCTTGAACCCGCCCGCCTTCCAGGCCTCGGTGCTGGCCGGATCGCCCTCCCACGAGAACAGCTTGCTCTCGCGCAGCTGCGGCAGGGTCGGCCGTGCCGCCGTCGAGAAGAAGCGGGTGAAGCCGATCTCGCTCCAGGCCAGCACGATGTAGCCCTTGGCCGCCAGCGCCTGCTCGAGCTTGGGCGCCATCTTCTGCACGAGGTAGTCGTACTCCTCGCGGCTCTTGACGAGCAGCGGGATGTCGAGCGCCTGCGGCTCAGGCGTGATCTCGTGCAGGCCGATGGTCGACAGCGCCGCCGCCTGCACCGCGCCGATGCGCATCTTCTTCACCATGTCGCCTTCGTTGCCCATGACGCCGCCGGCGAACAGCTTGAGATCCACCTTGCCGCCGCTCGCCTCGCGCCACTTCTGCGCCGCCTCCTTGAGGAGGTTGTGCCAGGGCGAGCCCACCGGGGCCAGGGTCGCGAGCTTGACGACGACGGTTTCCTGGGCCAGGGCCGGACGCGCCGCAAACAGGGACAAGGCACCGAGCAGGGAGATCGCGGTTCTTCTATTCATGGTGTTCGTCTTTCTCACGTAGGGGCCCGGCCAGGGCCGGGGATGGCCTGCTTATTACATCAGATTCGCGTGCTGAGTATGACGCGATGACCGGCGCGGTCATTTCATGCACAGGGCAGAGCCGGCTCGCGCCCTCGCTTGGGCGGCGCTGCGCCGGTGAGCGCCCGCGCCGAAGCGGAGGCGCGGCGCGACCTTGAGCGACCGCTCACTCGGCGAACAGATCGCCGAGCCGGTCGAGCAGCCAGCGCGCCCGCCGCTGCGCAATCACGTTGGCCAGGCGCTGGCGGCGCCACGCCGGATCGTCGCCGTCGATGTTGGTCTCGATGACCTTCTTGGCGAGCTGCACGAACTCGGCCTTCTTCTGCTGCGCCACCAGCACGCCCTCGGCGTAGGACAACAGCACACCGAGCTTGCGCCCGCCCGAGAGCTGAACCGCCCGATCCATGTGCTGCTTGGCGCGCTCGGGGCCGCCGCCCTGCTCCTTGCTGAGCGAAGAGGCGAGCGAGACGAACAGCTCGTGCAGCGCGCCCTCGTCGTAGACGTCGTCGAGCTCGATGGCCCGCCGCGCCAGCGACTCGACCGTCGGCAGATCACCGATGAGGTAGGCGTTGTCCTTGGCCGTGCTGATCGCCAGGCCCCACGACGCCGCGCACCAGTACAGGTACGGCACGTCCTCGGGCTTCATCCGATCGAGCATGCCCTTGATGGCCGCGCGATCGGGGCTGAGCAGGACCTTCTTGGCGCCGGCGTGGCCGAGCTCGATGCCGGCGAGCGCATAGTCCCGCGCCCGCAGGTACAGCCGCCGCGCCCGGGTCGACAGCAGCTGCGACGTCTTGAGATCCTTGTCCTCGAGGCGGTCTGCGTCCTGCTGCACGAAGGCGTACGCGTACTGCGCGAAGCCCGAGGCCAGCGACAGCCGCAGCGGGCGGTGCTGGGGCAGCTCGGCGGCCAGCGCCTCCATCGTCTTGAGCCCGAAGGGCGCGGCGTCGCGCACCAGCTCGGGATCGTCGTCGCTCGACAGCGAGCCGCCGGTGTTCGACAGCGCGTCCGCGGTCGAGCGCAGCGCGTACTGCTTGATCGAGCAGCCGCTGGCCGACACCGACAGCCCGAAGAGGAACAGCAGCAGCGCGGGCAGCGGGGTGCGGCTCGCGCGGCGGGGCGGCATCGGGGATTTCTTGATGGCAGGGCAGGGGCGCTCGCCCTGCGGAACGGAAGGGACCGAGGCTGGCTGGGGTGTGCTCATGCGCTGGCTGTCTCGTTGGGTTCAGGGCCCGCGGGTCGGCGGTGCCGGGCGGCATGCTCTCGACGCTGCGGGTCGATCTCGGGGGGGCTGGGTGCCGGTGTGCTCGGGGCCCTGGGGGCCCATGTTTATGTCGCGGTGCTGTCGACGGCGCGCATCTTGGCGCCGCCAAGAGAGGCGGCAGTGTACCACGACGGGGGTCCTGATATACTGCTTTCACTCTGATGACAGATACCGACCCGGACAAGCGCGCGGCCGCAGCGCCCAGCGCGACTGAAGGCGCCCCGGACGGAGCCGCCGGCCGTCCTCCCGAACCCTCAGACACCGACGAGAAAGACCAGGAGATGGACGCCGCCGCGGCGGCGATGGCCAGCGGCGCCGTCGGCGCGCTCGACGGGACCGGCGAGGGCCCGCCGCCAGGCGGCCGCATCGAGGCGATCCTGACGACGCTGATCGCGCTCGGCATCGTCCTCCTGCCAGTGCTCGCGAGCCTGCGCCGCGTCGCCGACGCGCTGCGAGAGACGAAGGTGCTGGCACCGGTCTCGCACGCACTCGGGACCGCGCTCGGCTGGTTCTTGCCGAGCGACATCTCGTGGTGCTCGGTCTATGCGCAGATCGGGACGCTGCTCATCGGCTTCCTCGGTGCCGTCCTGGCGGCGGCGGGCGGCAAGCACCTGGGCCTGGCGACCACCAACTTCATGGAGCGCGGTCCCCGGCGCAGGGCGCTCGAGGGCTTCAGCGCCGTCGTGTTCACCGCGGTCTCGATCCTGCTGGTCTACGCCGGCGCGCGCATGGTCACAGCCAACATCGCCATGGGCGCCGACGACAAGCTGCCCGGCGGCGTGCCCAAGTGGATCTTCGAGGCGGTGATGCCGCTGGCGTTCGCGTTCATCGCGGTGCGCGTGGTGTGGCGCGCCACCGACCCGAACGCGCACGGCGGCCACGTGCCGGATCCGAGCGCCTCGGGCTTCGTGGTGCTGACGCCGAAGCAGAAGCTGCGGCGCCTCGTGCTGCTCGGGCTGACGGCGGTCGTGACGGTGGTGGCGCTGTACATCGGCTTCCGCTACGACCAGTCCGAGCGCATCCAGCGGCTCATCGGCCACCTCGACAACTGGCGCAACGCGATCCGCAACATCGGGCTCGTGGTGCTCGCCGTCGCGTTCATGCTGGGCACGCCGGTGTTCGTGATCATGGCGGGCATGGCCATCGTGCTGTTCTTCGCCTCGGACAGCCCGGTCGCGTCGCTGCCGACCGAGACCTTCCGCCTCGTCGCCAACCCGTCGCTGCCGGCCATCCCGCTTCTGACCATCGCGGGCTACGTGCTGGCCGCGGGCCGCTCGTCGCAGCGCCTGGTGCGCGCCTACAAGAGCCTGTTCGGCTGGATGCCGGGCGGCGTCGCGGTGATGGTGGTCTTCGTCTGCGCCGCGTTCACGACGTTCACCGGCGCCTCGGGCGTCACCATCCTGGCGCTCGGCGGCCTGGTCTACCCGATGCTGGTGAAGGACCGCTACCCGTCGGGCTTCTCGCTCGGCCTGGTCACCGCGGCGGGCAGCCTCGGGCTCCTGTTCCCGCCCAGCCTGCCGGTGCTCCTGTACTCGGTGTCCGCGAGCGCGCCGGGCTCGGGCATCGCGGTGGCGGTCGATCAGCTGTACATCGGCGGCCTCTTGCCAGGCCTGTTCCTGGTGGTGCTGGTCAGCCTCTACGGCATCTGGCAGGGCCGGCGGGCGAACGCGCCGCGCCAGCCGTTCGAGTGGAAGGAGGCGCGCTCGGCGCTGTGGGCGGCCAAGCTCGATCTGGTCCTGCCGCTGGTGGTGATGCTGCCGTTCATGCTCGGCCTGGCGACCGTCGTCGAGGCGGCGGCGCTCGGCGCGGCGTACGCGCTGGCGGTCGAGCTCCTGGTCTTCCGCGACATCCACCCGACGCGCCAGCTGCCCGGGGCGCTGGTGCACGCGGCGGCGCTGGTCGGCGCCGTGGTGGTGCTGCTCGGGGTGGCGATGGGGCTCACCAACTACCTGGTGGTCGCCGAGGTGCCGACGCACCTGGTCGACTGGGTGCAGACCCACATCCACTCGCAGGCGGTGTTCCTGCTGGTGCTAAACGTGATGCTGCTGATCCTCGGCAGCGTGCTAGCGATCTACTCGGCGATCGTGGTGCTGGTGCCGCTGGTGGCGCCGCTCGGCGTGGCGTTCAACGTCCACCCGGTGCACCTGGGGGTGATCTTCCTCGCCAACCTCGAGCTCGGGTTCCTCTGCCCGCCGATGGGCCTGAACCTGTTCCTGTCGGCGACACGCTTCCACAAGCCGCTGCCGGTCTTGTATCGGCAGGCGCTGCCGTTCCTGCTCATCATGTCCATCGGCGTCCTGTTCATCACGTACGTCGAAGGGGTGACGCTGGGCCTGCTGCGGCTGTTCGGCAAGCAGTAGCCCGCGATGCTGCTGCTCCTGAGCAGCCTGTGGGGGGCGACGGGCGGGATCCCGGCGTTCAACCGGCTGCTGGTGCGCGCGGCCGCGTCCTTCTGCGCCGAGCGGGAGGAGCGGCTCGTGGTGGTGGCGCTGACCGATCCTCAGCCAGGCCAGCCAGGGCCAGGGCCCCGGTCCGGGCAGGCCATGCCGGCGTGGTTCGAGCAGTCGCTCGCGGTCGCGGCGCTGGCGCCGGGCTGGTACCGGCCGTGCGGCGGGCAGCGGGCCGAGCTCGTCGCGCACGCGCTCCGGCAGGCGCGCCGCCACGCAGCGACGATCTGCGGCCACGTCAACCTGGCGCCGCTCGGGCTGCTGGCGTCGCGCTTCGGCGTCGTCGCGCACGGCACCGAGGTGTGGCACAAGCTGCCGTGGTCGCGCCGCCTGGCGCTGCGGCGAGCGACGGCGGTGGCCTGCGTCAGCGAGCACACGCGGGGCGCGGTCGCGCAGGTCCAGGGTGTACCCCCCCCGCACCTAATACGTGTCATCAACGCGCTCGACGAGGCGACCGCCGCGCGCGCGCAGCAGCTCCGCTCCGAGCCCGCGCCGCTCGCGGATCGCGACACCGACCGGCCGCTGCGCGTGCTCAGCGTGACGCGCCTGCACCCGGCCGAGCCCAAGGGCATCGATCTGGTGATCGAGGCGCTCGCCGGCCTGCCCGAGGTCCGCTACACCGTCGTCGGGGAGGGGGACGCGATCGGGCCGCTCAAGGAGCGGGCGCGGCGCCTCGGCGTCGCGGATCGAGTGCGCTTCCTCGGCGCGCTCGCCGACGCCGAGCGAGACCTCGAGCTGCGGCGCTGCGACGTGTTCGCGCTGCCCTCGAGCGGCGAGGGCTTCGGCATCGCGTACCTGGAGGCCATGGCGTACGGCAAGCCGTGCCTGTGCGCGCAGGTCGGCGGCGCGCCCGAGGTGGTGCTCGACGGGGCCACCGGGCTGGCGGTGGTGCCGTCGGTGCAGGCGGTGCGCGACGGGCTCGTGCGGCTCGCCGACCCGGCGCTGCGGCTGCGGCTGGGCGAAGCGGGCGCGCGACGTGTGGCCGAGCACTTCTCGACCGAGCGCTTCCTGCACTTCGCACGCGACTTCTTCCTGCGTCTTGTCCTCTAATGGCGCCGCGAGCCGCGCGCACGCCGCTCGTCACCGCGAACACGAACCAGAACAGGGAGCAGGGATGGACAGGACGGCGATGCTGCTCGGCGGGCTGGCGCTCAGCGTCGGTCTCAGCGTCGGAATGATCGGCTCGGCGCGGGTCGTGACGGAGGGGCTCGTCGCGATCAAGAGCCAGGACCAGACGATCACGGTGACCGGCTCGGCGAAGCGGCGGCTGCGCTCGGATCTGGTGATCTGGCGCTCGACCGTGACGCAGCGCGCGCCCGATGTCGCGACCGCGTACAAGCAGCTCGCGCGGCAGGTGCCGCAGGTGACCGCGTACCTGCAGAAGAAGGGCGTGCCGCCGGCGGAGATCATCGTGTCGTCGGTGAGCACGCACAAGGTGCTGGGCCGCGACAAGGAGGGGCGCGAGCAGCCGGACGTGATCCTGTCCTATGAGCTCGAGCAGACCGTCGAGATCCGCTCGAGCGCGGTGGACCGGGTCGAGAAGATCGCGCGCGAGGCGACGGAGCTGATCAACGACGGCATCCTGCTCGAGTCGGCGGAGCCGCAGTACCTCTACACCAAGCTCGGGGAGCTCAAGATCCAGATGCTGGCCGAGGCGGCGAAGGACGCCAAGGTGCGCGCGGAGCAGATCGCAGCGAGCACCGGCAGCCGCATCGGCAAGCTGCGGTCGGCGCGCATGGGCGTCATGCAGGTCAACGCCGCCGACTCAAGCGAGATATCGGACACCGGCGTGAACGACACCGCGTCGCTGGAGAAGGACATCATGGCGGTGGTGCAGAGCAGCTTCTCGCTGGACTGATCGGGACCGACGGACGGACTGCCGGGCCGGGCGGCGGCAGGGCAGGGGGGTCAGGGCGCCGCGCGCTTTCGGGCCGTGACGGCGCAGGTGACGCCATCGGCGGGCCCCTCGTAGGCGATGTGCAGGACCTCGTGGCCGTCTTCGCGCAGGGCGCGCGGCACGCTCTCGAAGGCCGGGCGGTGATCGAACAGCAGCGTCAGCTCGTCGCCGTCTTCGAGGTCCTCCAGGGCCAGCTTGGTGCGCACGAAGGTGTAGGGGCAGACCTCGCCGCGCAGGTCGAGGATCGCGGGCTTCATGGCCGGGGCTCTACCACGAGACCGCGGCGTCCGCCCGCGCGAGCAGCTCGCACACGTCGACATCAGCGTCGCTGGTGACGCGGTGCCCGAGCGCGCGCAGCGTCGAGAGGTGGCGCAAGAGCGGCACCCGCTCGGGCGTCCGCGTCGGCTCGGCGAGCAGCGCCGCCGCCGGGCCGCACAGCACCAGCGTGATCCGCAGATCCGCCAGTACGTAGCCGACCGTCGCGCGCAGCCCCTGCGCGGTGCGCGGGTGGTCGGGCGGACGGCGCAGCAGCACCACGATGTGGCGAGGCGAAGCGGTGCGCGGAGAGAGCGGGGCGTGCATGCGCAGGCTCGGGTGCTCAGGTGAAGGAGTAGAAGCGGTCGCTGCGCCGCAGCAGGAAGGCGTGATCGCGCTGGGTGCCGAGCAGCACGCCGCGCGCGGTGGCCAGGCGCAGGTCGACGCCGCGCGCCTCAGCGTCGTGGGCGCAGAGCATCACGTCGATGCCGGCCGCGACCCAGACCGCGAGGTGGGCGTCGGTCGCGTAGCGCACGCCCTCGTCCATCAGGAACAGATCGACGTCGTGCCCCTTCTGCAGCGCCTCCTGCATGAGCGCCTGCAGGCTGGGCAGGTCACCTTCGTCGGGCGCGGTGGCGATGAGGACGCCGAGCTGCATGTCGGGCCGGTCTCTCGACGGGGCTACAGGCGCACGATCGGCGCCTTGGCGTGCTCACGGACGGCGCGCGTCGCGTTGCGCGTGTCGATGACCAGGCGCGCCTCGCGCACGATCGCCTGGTAGTCGATGCAGCTGTGGTCGGTCAGGATGACGATCGCCTCGTGCTGCGACAGCTCCTTGAGCGGCACCGAGTCGATCCGGTGATCGCCGATGCGTACCGACGGCACGTAGGGGTCGTGGTAGGTCACGTGCGCGCCCTTGCCGTGCAAGAGCTCGATGACGTCGAGGGCCGGGGACTCGCGCACGTCGTCGATGTCGCGCTTGTAGGCGACGCCGAGGACGAGGATGCGAGCGCCGCGCACCGCGAGGCCGCGCTCGTTGAGTGCGTCCTGCACGCGGCCGACCACGACCTCGGGCATGCCGGTGTTGATCTGGTCGGCCAGGTCGATGAAGCGCGCCTCGTACTTGAGCGTGCGCAGCTTCCACGACAGGTACAGCGGGTCGACCGGGATGCAGTGACCGCCGAGGCCGGGGCCGGGGTAGAAGGGCATGAAGCCGAACGGCTTGGTCGCCGCGGCGTCGATCACCTCCCAGGTGTCCAGGCCGAGCTTCTGGCACATGATGGCGACCTCGTTGACGAGGCCGATGTTGACGGCGCGGAAGGTGTTCTCGAGCAGCTTCACCATCTCGGCCGCGTCCGTCGACGAGACCGGGACGAGGCGCTCCATGACCTCGCCGTACAGGGCCTGGATCGCTTCCAGGCACTTCGGCGTGGTGCCGCCGACGACCTTGGGCGTGTTCTTGGTCTGGAAGCGCTGGTTGCCGGGGTCGACGCGCTCGGGCGAGAAGCAGAGGAAGAAGTCCTCGCCGACCTCCAGGCCCGACTCGCTCAGGCGGGGCAGCAGCACCTCGCGGGTGAAGCCGGGGAAGGTCGTCGACTCCAGGACGATCAGCATGTCGCGGTGCAGCCGCGGCAAGAGATCCTCGGCCGCCGTGACGATGTAGCTGTTGTCGGGGCTGCGCGACTTGTTGAGCGGGGTCGGCACGCAGATCACGACCACGTCGGCGCCGCGCAGGCACTCGGGATCCGCGGTGGCGTCGACGCGGCCGAGCTCACACAGCTCGCGCAGCGCCTCGTCGGGCACGTCCTTGATGTACGAGATGCCCTTGCGGACGGCGTCGGCCCGCTCGGCGTTCTTGTCGTAGCCCGTGACGTGGAAGCCCGCGCGCGCGATCTCGACGAGGAGGGGCAGGCCTACATAGCCGAGCCCGATTACCGTGACCTTCGCCGTGTGCTGCTTGATCTTTTCGAGGAGCGTCGTGCCCTGCATGGTCTGCATCCTATAGCAGACAGCGTCCTCTCGCAGAAGCGGAAGCACAGCGTAGCCCGAACGCGCCCAGCGCCAGACGAGACAGCCCTTTGCCGCGGCAGCACGGGCGGCCCGAACTCGAAAGGCCTTAGGGGCTAAGAGAGGAATGGGCGAGACGGAAGGGGAGAAGAAGGAGAAGAGCGGAGGAGAAAAAGAAAAAGCCCCTCAAGGGGGAAGCCTTGAGGGGCTGGAGAAAATTCCTGGCAGCGACCTACTCTCCCACAGAGTATCCCCTGCAGTACCATCGGCCCTGGAGGTCTTAACGACCGAGTTCGGGATGGGATCGGGTGTAACCCCTCCGGCATGGCTACCAAGAAACTGGCGTGTAAGCTGCGAGGAAGAAGATGAGCACCGCAAAACGCTTGGGGTAGTGCACCGGACCTTGGTCTTCAGAAGAAGAAGAAATCGATGGTCAAGCCGCACGGCCGATTAGTACTGGTCAGCTTCACGCTTTACAGCGCTTCCACACCCAGCCTATTACCTCGTGGTCTACGAGGGGCCTTTAGGGACTTGCGTCCAGGGAGACCTAATCTTGAGGGGGGCTTCCCGCTTAGATGCTTTCAGCGGTTATCCCGTCCGGACGTAGCTACCCGGCAATGCCGCTGGTGCGACAACCGGAACACTAGAGGTCCGTCCAACCCGGTCCTCTCGTACTAAGGTTAGCTCCTCTCAAGTCTCCTGCGCCCACGGCGGATAGGGACCAAACTGTCTCACGACGTTTTGAACCCAGCTCGCGTACCGCTTTAATTGGCGAACAGCCAAACCCTTGGGACCTACTTCAGCCCCAGGATGCGATGAGCCGACATCGAGGTGCCAAACCACGCCGTCGATGTGAACTCTTGGGCGTGATAAGCCTGTTATCCCCGGAGTACCTTTTATCCGTTGAGCGATGGCCCTTCCATTCGGAAACCACCGGATCACTAAGCCCGACTTTCGTCCCTGCTCGACTTGTAAGTCTTACAGTCAAGCTCCCTTATGCCTTTACACTCTTCGCACGATTTCCAACCGTGCTGAGGGAACCTTAGGGCGCCTCCGTTACTCTTTGGGAGGCGACCGCCCCAGTCAAACTGCCCGCCTGACATTGTCCCTGACGTTGCTTTTATGTTTGATACCGGAGCCTTGAATAAATAATACTCGTTAACTCTTATCCTAAAAAAATTAGAAACAGAAGATTGTGACGAATGATTTTGTGAAAAATCATCCGTGGTCTGTGCTATTACACGCAGACCACATTTACCCAAGGCTCTAGTGATATCTCTGAATTTCATTCTGCTTGCGCAGAACTCAAACACAAAAGTAACGCCAGGTTAGGTTTTCAATTTCGTAAGGGTGGTATTTCAAGGACGACTCCATCACGGCTGGCGCCGCAATTTCAAAGTCTCCCACCTATCCTACACATACAAAGCCGAAAACCAATGCCAAGTTACAGTAAAGGTTCACGGGGTCTTTCTGTCCCACTGCGGGTAGGCAGCATCTTCACTGCCACTACAATTTCGCCGAGATCCTCGTTGAGACAGTTCCACAGTCGTTACACCATTCGTGCAGGTCGGAATTTACCCGACAAGGAATTTCGCTACCTTAGGACCGTCATAGTTACGGCCGCCGTTTACTGGGGCTTCGATTCAATGCTTCGACTTACGTCTAACATCTCCTGTTAACCTTCCAGCACCGGGCAGGTATCAGCCCCTATACATCCACTTACGTGTTTGCAGAGACCTGTGTTTTTGGTAAACAGTCGCCGCGGACTCTTCACTGCGGCCCCCTCGCGCTTGCACGCTACCGGGGCACCCCTTCTCCCGAAGTTACGGGGTCATTTTGCCGAGTTCCTTAACGAGGTTTCTCTCGCGCACCTGAGGATTCTCTCCTCGCCCACCTGTGTCGGTTTAGGGTACGGTTTAATTTAAGTGTCACTTAGAGGTTTTTCTAGGCAGCATAGAATCAGAAACTTCGTGAAACCCGAAGGCCCACTCGATATCAGCTTTCAGCTCAACGGCCGGATTTACCTGACCATCTCAACGCCTACGACCTTATACAGCCATCCATTAGGCTGCTTCCCTATCTTCTTGCGTCACCCCATCGCTCAAACCACTTAAACTAAGCCCTGGAATATAAACCAGGTTACCATCGACTACGCCTTTCGGCCTCGCCTTAGGAACCGGCTAACCCGCAGCGGAGTTACCTTGCTGCGGAACCCTTGGGCTTACGGTGTGACGGAATTTAACCGTCATTTTCGCTACTCATGCCTGCATTCTCACTTCCTACCGCTCCAGCACTGCTCTCGCTATACCTTCACCGCTGTAGGAACGCTCCTCTACCACGCCACCAGCACTGCTGCTGATGACATCCGAAGCTTCGGTACTATGCTTAGATCCGTACATTTTCGGCGCCCAATCGCTCGATTAGTGAGCTATTACGCACTCTTTAAAGGGTGGCTGCTTCTAAGCCAACCTCCTAATTGTCTGTGCGATTGAACATCCTTTATCACTTAGCATAGATTTAGGAACCTTAGCTGTCGGTCCGGGTTGTCTCCCTCTCGCCAATGAACGTTATCACCCACTGACTCAGTGCTCGACTCTAACGTTATGGTATTCGTAGTTTGCCTGGGTTTGGTAACCGGGTAAGGCCCCTAGCCCAAACAGCGCTCTACCCCCACAACGAAACATCGAACCCTGTACCTAAATACATTTCGAGGAGAACCAGCTATCGCTGAGTTTGATTGGCCTTTCACCCCCAGCCTCAGTTCATCTCAGAATTTTTCAACATTCACGAGTTCGGACCTCCATGGCATGTTACTGCCACTTCATCCTGACCAAGGCTAGATCACTCAACTTCGGGTCTAAAGCATGCAACTTAAATCGCCCTATTCAGACTTGCTTTCGCTTCGGCTCCGGGACTTCAATCCCTTAACCTTGCTGCATACAGTAACTCGCAGGCTCATGCTACAAAAGGCACACGGTCACCCTTGCGGGCTTCCATACCTTGTAAGCGTACGATTTCAGGATCTATTTCACTCCGCTCCCGCGGTGCTTTTCACCTTTCCTTCACAGTACTTGTTCACTATCGGTCACTACCTAGTATTTAGCCTTACGAAATGGTCTTCGCAGATTCCCACGGAACTTCACGTACTCCGTGGTACTCAGGTACTGGCTCAAAGATCACACATGTTTAAAATACGGGGCTATCACCCGCTATGGCGTGTTTTCCCAAACACTTCTTCTACATGGCAATTTGGTAACTTTGCAGGTTCATTGAGGTGAACCCATGCCAGCCCTACAACACCAATGTCACAACGCCCTCAAGCTTGACATAACACCGGTTTAGGCTGTTTCGCGTTCGCTCGCCGCTACTAACGAAATCGTTTTTACTTTCTTTTCCTTCAGGTACTAAGATGTTTCAATTCCCTGAGTTTAGCTCTCTATTGCTAGAGTTATACGGTTTTGCCGTATAGAGTTTTCTCATTCGGAGACTCCCGGGTCAAAGCTTGCTTCCAGCTCGCCGGGAATTATCGCAGGTAACCACGTCCTTCATCGCCTGGTAGTGCCAAGGCATCCTTCGTACGCCCTTAAATACTTGACCATATTATGCTCCACCCAAATCAACTTTTGCAAGTCACTTGGATTTCTTTTATACGATCATTTTGACACTTAATTCTCTCATATAGAATATGCTGACTTGCATATTCGATGCGCTATTTCTTTAAATCTTCTTCAAAATTGTTGTATTAAGACATTCCTTGCGGAATATCTCATCTACCCATATTCGTTGTCAAACTTCAGACGATTATCTCTATAATCATCTGGTTTAGTGTTACCTAAACAAGTAAGGTGAAGATAAACTCTTCGACTTACTTGCTCAGGTTACGCTGTGGAGCATAACGGGATCGAACCGTTGACCTCCAGAATGCAAATCTGGCGCTCTCCCAGCTGAGCTAATGCCCCATTTTGTGCGCCTGGCTAGAATTGAACTAGCGACCCCTCGCTTATCAAGCGAGTGCTCTAACCGCTGAGCTACAAGCGCTTATTCAAGCACTTGATCTAACCGATGCGAGTGCCTGCGCTTCCCGACTTCGGTGCGACAAGCGCTCTTCATTTCAAAGGCTTTCGCCCCTGATCTGTTCTTTAATAGACGGATAATGGAACCTTGAGGTCCAATGGATCTTTTTCAAAATCCAAGGGATCAACTGATTTCCTTTTAAGGAGGTGATCCAGCCGCACCTTCCGGTACGGCTACCTTGTTACGACTTCACCCCCCTCGCCGAATTTACCTTAGCGACCTGCCTCCTTGCGGTTGGCAACAGCCTCTTCGGGTACCTCCAACTCGGGTGGTGTGACGGGCGGTGTGTACAAGGCCCGGGAACGTATTCACCGCAACATGCTGATTTGCGATTACTAGCGATTCCGACTTCATGCAGTCGAGTTGCAGACTGCAATCTGAACTGAGACCGGCTTTGTGGGATTTGCTCCACCTCGCGGCTTTGCGTCCCTCTGTACCGGCCATTGTAGCACGTGTGTAGCCCTGGATATAAGGGCCATGCTGATCTGACGTCATCCCCACCTTCCTCCGGTTTGTCACCGGCGGTTTCTTCAGAGTGCCCAACTTAATGATGGCAACAGAAGATAGGGGTTGCGCTCGTTGCGGGACTTAACCCAACATCTCACAACACGAGCTGACGACGACCATGCAACACCTGTGAATCTGCCCTTGCGGGAAGGGGTATCTCTACCCCAGTCAAATCCATGTCAAACCCAGGTAAGGTTTCTCGCGTATCGTCGAATTAAACCACATGCTCCACCGCTTGTGCGGGCCCCCGTCAATTTCTTTGAGTTTCACCCTTGCGAGCATACTCCCCAGGCGGTATACTTAATGCGTTAGCGACGTCACTGATGGCGTTGAAACCACCAACAACTAGTATACAACGTTTACGGTGCGGACTACCAGGGTATCTAATCCTGTTTGCTCCCCGCACTTTCGCTCATGAGTGTCAGTTACGATCCAGATAGCTGCCTTCGCCATTGGTGTTCCTCTCGATATCTACGCATTCCACCGCTACACCGAGAATTCCGCTATCCCCTATCGTACTCAAGTTCGCCAGTTTTGGAGGCTGACTCTGGGTTGAGCCCAGAGATTAAACCACCAACTTAACAAACCACCTGCGAGCCCTTTACGCCCAATAATTCCGAACAACGCTTGCCCCATACGTATTACCGCGGCTGCTGGCACGTAATTAGCCGGGGCTTCAGACTGGTACCGTCACTATATGCCCTCAACGAACGTATTTCTTCTTCCCAGTCTACCGAAGTTTACAACCCGAAAGCCTTCATCCTTCACGCGGCGTCGCTGCGTCAGGGTTTCCCCCATTGCGCAAGATTCTTAACTGCTGCCTCCCGTAGGAGTCTGGCCCGTGTCTCAGTGCCAGTGTGGCCGATCATCCTCTCAGACCGGCTATCCGTCGTAGCCTTGGTGGGCCGTTACCCCGCCAACAAGCTGATAGACCGCAGGCTCATCTAGAAGCGACTATTGCTAGCCCTTTAACATCTCTGTACTATGCGGTATTAGCCCCGGTTTCCCAAAGTTGTCCCGCTCTTCTAGGTAGATTCCTACGTGTTCCTCACCCGTCCGCCACTCCCTGTATTGCTACAGATCGTTCGACTTGCATGTTTAAGACGCGCCGCCAGCGTTCGTTCTGAGCCAGAATCAAACTCTCCATTATAGTTTTAAGATCGCATAGCGACCTTAATGTAACGAAGAGCCAAATGGCCCTTTTAAACAAACCTGTTATTGCGAAGCAAAGCTTCGCTTTAGCTGGCTGCTGTTCATGTTATTCATTTGCGTACCACCTCTTGGATGGCACGACTTTTGCTCAAGGTTCTTAAAGAAATTTACGAAGTTCTAGGTCTTGAATTTGCATTCAAAACCTTTTATTTCATAACAATTCTATTCATTATCCGTCTGTCAAAGAACAGATCTTTCAGCTAAGCGCCAAACGCCGCTGAAGGTTCGCTTTGCACACCCGAAGGTGTCCGTTGCGGAGAGCCACAATCCGAATGCTTAACAACGCGTCAAACAATTAGCTATTTTTTACTCCCAACACGGGAAAAAACATCTACTTTTTCTTGCCGGCATGTTTCCGACTGCATATCTTACCTAACGATAGCACTCAACAAGCAAGAGTGCTATCAGAGTAGAAAAAAGAGAAGCAAATGACAGACAGGCAGGGAGAAATACTACGCGCGCTTGTTAAAGAATACGTCGCCAGCGGCGAACCCGTGGGATCGCAGATTCTTGTCGAAAAATTTTCTATGGCCTTCTCGCCGGCAACTGTCAGAAAAGAAATGTCAGTGCTTGAGCAGATGGGCCTGCTCAGCTCACCACATACATCCGCCGGGCGCGTGCCCACCGACCGCGCATTTCAATTGTATCTCGCAGACCTCGTGAACCTTTTTGAGATCACACTCAACCAGAAGGCAGAACTGGAAGACCTCTACCGCTCTGCCGCGCTGCAGCTCGACCAGCTACTCAAAACAACCGCACAGATGCTGGCGCAGACTTCTAATTTTGCCGGTATCGTTTTGGCTCCTAACAGCATTGGCTCCAGTATAAAGAGGATTGAACTCATTTCTGTTATGGAGAGCCTCGTGCTGATGGTGATGATCAGCTCGTCGGGCGCAATCTACGAAAAGAAAATCAAACTCGAGCGCGTCGTCAGCCAGGAAGATCTTTATAAAATCAGCAGGTATCTCAACCAAAACCTGAAAGGTTTTGAACTGGGCGACGTACAGGAACGCGGCCTCGAATTTCTGAGCGGATCGCTCGCAGAACTGGGCGAGTTGTCTGACATCGGCACGGCAGTGACACAGGCAATCGTCTACAATCCGCCCGACCAGACAATACACATCGAGGGCAATACCAACCTGCACCGCAAGATCTATGAACTGACTCCCGACCGCCGCAAGGCAGAGCGCATTATCACGCAGCTCGAAAGCCAGGACTATATCGCCTCGGTATTTGAAAGAATGAAAAACCTGCCGCAGGTCGGCTCACAGGTCGGCCTCGAAATCGACGGCGAAATCATGTCGGGCATCACGATTCTCGGCAAGGGCTATACCCTGAGTGGCAAAAGCGTCGGCGCACTGGGCGTGATCGGTGCAAACCGCATGCCATATGAACGCCTGATTCCGGCGCTCGATTACAGCTCACAGATTCTTTCGAATGTGCTCAGCGAAAAGAGCAATATTGAAATGCAGGGCAATGACCTGAAAGTCAGCGAAATAGAAATTACCGCGCGCAAAGAATTGCCCGGCGTCAAAGGACGCCACAAAGAAGCGGCGCGCACCAAGAGGACCACATGAACCAGGAACAAAACGAAGAACAGCAAAAGAAAGAATTTGCAACAGAGGCAGAAGAGATTGCGGCACTCGAAGCTGAGAATGCGGGTACGGCGGATGCAGACCCTGCAGAAACCATGCGCCGCCAGATCGAATCTTTAACCGGAGACCTGCAGCGCGAGCGCGCGGAATTTTCCAACTTTCGCCGCCGCGCGCTGACGGAAAAAACGCAGCAGGCTGCGCAATCGAGCGCACGGCTTTTGACAGACCTCTTGCCCGCGCTCGATGCACTCGACCAGTTCTTCGCGGCCTACTCTGCCAAGGCAGAAGCAGACGCAACGATCAAAGGCATTGTCGACGGTGTGCAGCTGGTGCAGAAGCAGATCACACGCGTCTTCACGGAAGCCGGTGTGGAAGAATTTTCACCCGTCGGGCAGGAATTTGACCCGTCGATGATGGAAGCGCTGTCACAGCTCGAAGGCGATGTCGCTGTCGAAACTGTCAGCCAGGTATTTCAAAAAGGTTACCGCATCGAAGGCAGGGTAATACGCCCGGCGCGCGTTGTGGTAATGAAACCCAAAGCAAATTCAGGAGAACAAAAGGAATAAATAACAAACCCCACCCCTAACCCCTCCCCTGATTGGGGAGGGGAAACTTT
>ERZ650309.443-NODE-443-length-20510-cov-10.463603_pt1 | contig 20510 bp, 18 predicted proteins | sample MGYA00376245_ERZ650309 | MGnify/ENA primary metagenome ERZ650309 (study PRJEB26733, sample SAMN07839294) | wastewater metagenome | biome: urban; feature: wastewater treatment plant; material: waste water | place: USA: North Carolina | collected 2016-04-26 ...
CGCTGCGGGTGGCGATGCGCAGCATGAAGGCGCCGCCCTGGCCCTTGAGCGTGACACCGGCGACGCCGCCGGCCGCCGCCGTGGCGCGCAGTTGTTCCAAGGTCATGCTGTGCATAGGATCTACCGCATCAGAGATGGAATCATTGTGCACGGTTGACAGAAGTCGTGCAACGACCACCGGCCCAAGCGCGAGATTCGATGAGAGTGCGGAAGCATCGAGCCGCCAGGGCGACGAGGACCCTGGTCAAGCCAGCGCTGGCGGGAGCAGCGCTCATCTCGTATGCTTCTGGTGTGATTGTCGCCCAAACGCTGAATGAGCGACAATAATGTTTATGTCAACTTTGGCCGATCGGGATGAATCTGCGGCCGGTCGATCGCTTGTCGCGGCCACGGCTGGCGCCATCCCTTGCCAATCTGGGTGAGAGAATCCGCAGACTAGCATCACACGCAGACACTGGATAGAATCACAGTCTCGGTCGCGCTGGGGCGCCGGCCACCATATCCGACATGCTTCACGACGAATCCTCCACCGAGTTCGGAGCCATCTCTCCGATGCTGGAAATGGGTGCGTACGAGTGGCTGTGGCAGCAAGAGCAGCAGGGAGAGCGCAAGGTCTCCTTCAAAGTGCTGGCAGAGCTGTTTCGCGACCATCCGGGACATTGGCCCTCCGAACTCGTAAGTTCCGCGGACGCTCAGGCTTGCGCCGAGGAGGTCCTCGCTCGCCTGCGCAAGCGCGGGGTGAAGTCTTTCAGCGTGCGGATGCAGGGTGCAGGCGACTATCCCGAGGGGCTGAAGGATGCCGAACATCCACTGCAGTTCCTGTACTACCGTGGCGATTGGGACTTGGCGTACTCGCCCAAGCGAGTAGCCGTAGTTGGGACTCGCAACCCTACAGACGAAGGTCTGCGGCGTACGTCGAAGTTGGTCAGCCTTCTGGTGAAGGAAGGCGTGACCATCGTGTCGGGACTGGCGAAGGGTGTCGACACCATGGCGCACCAGACCGCGATCGAGCGCGGCGGCGACACCATTGCAGTGATCGGCACTCCGATCGACCAGGCGTATCCAAAGGAGAACGCGGAGTTGCAGGAGCGGATCGCGCGGGACTTCCTGCTGATAAGCCAGGTACCAGTGTTGCTCTATGCTCGGCGGCCGCCGAGCGTGAATCGCTTGTTCTTTCCCGAGCGAAACATCACGATGTCGGCACTGACGCAGGCAACGGTGATCGTCGAGGCCGGCGAGACCTCTGGCACCCTCATCCAGGCTCGTGCTGCCTTCAAGCAAGGGCGCAAGCTGTTCATCTTGGACAGCAACTTTCAGAACCCCAAGTTAACGTGGCCGCGCCGCTTCGAAGAGCAAGGTGCTATCCGCGTTCGGGACTTCGACGACATCCTCTCCAATCTCGATGCCAGTGCCTCCGCTGCTCAAAGTTGACGGAAGCAACCGGGGCGACCATCACTACCTCGAGGAAGAACATCCATGCTTCTTCTTCCACGAGTACACCGCCCGCAAAGGGTACGCACATAGTGACGGCAACAGCCTCGTCATAAATCTCAAGAAGTCGGTCCTGCTCAAGGGGCAGCCGCAGTACAAATATAAGGGTCAGGCCATCGTGAGCTGTGCCGCAATGCTTCGCGCTGCGCTCGAAAAGTCTGCCTGGGTGTTCAGCGATGCCACTATCGCACCGATTCCGCCATCCAAGATCCCTGGCGATGTTGCATATGACGATCGCATGATGCAAATCGTCGCGCGGGCATGCGAGGGCAAGAATGCCGACGTGCGCAATCTGCTGCAGCAGGCGCAAAGTTACGAGGCGTCTCATACCCAGGCCGATGGCCAACGCAAGAAGCCCCACGAACTCGAGGCGCTCTATCAGCTGGTTCCACCGGAGCCGAAGAAGACGGTCGTCCTCGTGGACGACGTATTGACTACCGGTGCCCACTTTGTCGCGGCGCGCAATGTGATTCGAGCGTCCTTCCCGGAGTGCAGGGTTCTCGGGATCTTCATCGCAAGGCGTGTGCCCACCAACCCGTTCGAAGACTTCGACGCCCTCTGAGCCGCCACGGCTTGGTACCGCGAGGTTCCGTCACCCTGCGATCGACTTTACCGTTACCGGACAAGCGATTCGACTTGAGCGACGGCGATGGCGACGGCCAGGTTGGTCATCCGAGAAGATCGGGCCGCTGTCGACCCGCAGAGCAGCACGAGACTACAACCCGACCGTGCTGCACGACCTCGTCTTTTGGTCGCGAATGCTCGCTGATGGTCATGATGACTCATCGTTTCAGCTGCATTTAACACGGCAATCTGCCGGTCCGTTCGCCGAAGTTGCTTCCACAATTCCGACCTTCGTCTTTCAAGATTCGCTCGAAATGTCAGCCTCTGAGGGCGAAGAGGTCGAATCGCCAGCTGACCTTGGTGAAGAGGCCGAGGATCTACAGGAGCAGATTGAGCGCATCGTCGCAGAAGAAGCAACCGAGGCTGCGCAAGATGAAGATTCAGATCGCTAGGCTTCCGATTCCGGAGTTGGAGTTCGGTGGCGCGGGATTTTTTCAGGATCCGCGCCTCGGGTTGGCCGAGGCCGGGCCTTTTGATGCTCGCTTCGGCTGTAAGCGATCAATAAACCGCGTCCTTCCTTCGCCGCGCCGCTCCCTCTACATGTTCTTGCTCCATCAACCACTGGAAGGAGCAAGCAATGACATGTCGGATCAACATGGCCCGCTGGCAGCCGCACGTTGAGGAGGCACGCCGCCGGGGCGTGTCGCTCAAGGCGTATGCGGCCGAACAAGGGCTGTCGCTGTACTCGCTGTATCGGGCCTCGCAGGTTCTGCGTCAGGGCGACGCGGTGGAGCCCAGCACCGCAGGCGGCAAGTTCGCTGCCGTGCGCGTGGTCGCCGCGCCGGCGGCGGCGATGCTGCGGGTGGCCGCGCAGTTGCCCAACGGCGTTTCGCTGCACGTTGACGCCGGCGGCCACGAAGTAGCGGCCGTCATCGCCGCGCTGGGGGCGCTGCCGTGTTCCGCCTGAACGAGGATCTCGCGGTGTGGCTTCACCGCGATGCGATCGACTTCAGGAAGAACATCAACGGCCTGGCGGCGCTGGTGCAGCACGAGCTCGGCCTCGAGCCGTTCGCCTGCGCGGTCTACGTCTTCACCAACCGCAGGCGCGACCGCGTGAAGATTCTGGGGTGGAACCGCAACGGCTTCTGGCTGCTTCACAAGCGCCTGGAGCAGGAGCGTTTCGTGTGGCCGCGCCGCTGCCCGCAGGTGGTGGAGTTGACGGTACAGCAACTGCACTGGCTGCTCGATGGCATCGACCTGGCGGCCATGCGCGGCCACCGCGAATTCAAGGCGCTGTACGCGGCATGAGACGACGCGACACCGCTTGAGTTGGCGCGCAACGCGTTGACAGGGACACTCCCGAAGACAGCACGCACGGGCCACATGAGAATGTGGCCCGTGATCGTTTCGGCCGAAGAACAAATCCTCGCACTGAACCGCACCGGATTTCGAGGAGGCCTGTTGGCTTGGGTCAGACCGGCATGGTCTGACGGTTTTGGGGTTCAGGTCTTCTCTCTTCCAGCCCCCCGCAGGGGCCGCCGGAGGCCCCCCGGTTGGGCCATGTACTCATGGTTCAACCCTTCTGCGGCGCTGCCATTCGCGCAGGCTTCATTGTTGCGCTGGCCTCGGATTGCTGGCGCCAGTAGTGTGCCTCGGCTTCTGCCGGCGGGATGTGGCCGATGGGCTCCAGCAGGCGATGGTGGTTGAACCAAGAGACCCACTCCAGCGTCGCCAGCTCGACCGCCTCGCGCGTCTTCCACGGCCCGTGCCGGTGGATGATCTCGGCCTTGTACAGCCCGTTGATGGTCTCGGCCAGCGCGTTGTCGTAGCTGTCGCCAGTGGAGCCCACCGAGGGCTCGAACCTCTACTCGCTGCTGCAGACCTGCCGCGCCAACGGCGTGAACACCTACGAGTACCTCAAGGCCCTCTTCGTGGCCTTGCCCAAGGCTGCAACCGCAGACGACTACGAGGCGCTGCTGCCCTGGCGGATCAACCTCCCGGCCTGATCGCGTCGCCTGCCGCAGCCGACCGCCAGCGGTCAATTCCCTGTCAGGGATCGACGCGCCGGGCAAGGGACGCGGTTAATTGACCGCTTACGTATCAACACCGCATCCCCAAGCTGCAGCGCCGCAACGCAGCCGGGGCAACGCTGCGCACGGGGTTGGCGCGCCGCTACCGAATCAGGGCCAACCCTGAGATCAAGCCCGGAGATCAGGCCGGAGCAGCACCAGACGAAACGTCGAGGCGGGCCGGATGGAGCCTGAGCCATGGTCCAACTGCCGCAGCCACGCTGCCCAATCCGGCCTGGCTCGCCTCGCTCCGCCTCGCTCCCGCATCCGGGGGGTTCGAGGGAGCGTTTAAAAGTCCTATGCGCCGTTTAAAAGTCCTATGCGCGCTGGGGCCTCTTCGGCAACGGGACGCAAGGCCAGCAGCGAATCGATCAGCAGCGTCAGCGCCGGATGGCGGTGCGCGTTGCGCCGCGTGATGAGTTCGTACGGCTCGCTGCGCGACTTGAGCCGCAGCGGCAGGCGGGCGACCATGCCGTGCTGGCAGACGTAGTCGGCCACGTCGTCCGACACCAGGGCCACCAGATTGGGGTTGTGGCTCAGCAGCGAAAGCGTGGCCAGCGCGGATGTGGTCTCGATCAGATGCGTCGGAAAGAACAGGTTCTCTTCGAAGAATTCGCGCTCTAGCGTGCGGCGCATTGGCATGTGCGCGCGGTACACCACCCAGCGGCTGGCAGACAGATCCTGCAGCGTGATCGATGCCCGGCCCGCCGCCGGATGCGCCTGGTGCGCGATGACGGCGAGAGACTCATCCTTGACCACGACAGTGTCGTACAGGTGGGGTTTGGGACTGACCGACGAGCGGCAGATGGCCGCGTCCAGCCGCCCCTGGTCGATGAGCGCGAGCAGACTTTCGCTGGTGTCCTCGACGATCTCCACCGAGATGTCCGGCTGCTGGTCCATCAGCTGCGTGAGCGCCCGCGTCAGGAGCGGCACTGCGCCCATGATGGTGCCTACGGCAATGCGGCCACCTGCGCCACTGGCGATGGCGCTCAGTTCCTGCTGCAAGTGGCTGATGTCGGACTGGATCAGCCGCGCGAAGCGCACCGCGCAGGTTCCCGCTTCCGTAGGCACAAGCCCGCGGTTGGTGCGCATGAAGAGCGGCGCGTTGAGCGTGGACTCCAGCTCCTTCAACGCCTTGCTAGCCCCGGGTTGCGTCAGCCCCACGCGGTCCGCCGCCGCCAGCAGCGAGCCCTGCTCCGCCACCGCGATCAGCAACCGCAGCTGCCTGGCATGCAGACGCGACATCACAGAGTTGAGGTTGTAAGGGCTCTGCATTGACTTGGAGTTATAGCTGTATCGATAACGGTTAGTTTATTCGACGTCGCCTCACTCGTAGACTTCCGCGATTGACGGATGAATATGAAAATTCTTGATACCAGGAGATAAACGATGGCGATAATCAACTACGTGACGGAAATCCGCTTCGGCGCGGGCGGTGCCGCCGAGCTGGCACAGGTGTGCCAGGCACTCGGCTTCAAAAAACCGCTCTTCATCACCGACAAGGGCGTGGTTGCGGCGGGGTTGATCGAGCGCATCCTTGCCGTGAACGACCTGCCGCACTTTCACGTGTTTGACGGCACGCCCTCCAACCCCACCGAGGCGGCGGCGCGCGAAGGGGTGGCAAGCTTCCATGAAGCAGGCTGCGACGGCATCATCGCCGTGGGTGGCGGCTCGTCCATCGACCTCGCCAAGGCCGTGGCCGTGTCGGCCCGCCATCCGGGGCCGCTGCGCCAGTTCGCGCTGATCGAGGGCGGGCTTGCCCGCATCACGGCGGCCACGGTGCCGGTGGTGGCCATTCCCACTACGGCGGGCACGGGCAGCGAGGTCGGGCGCGGCGCGATCATCATCCTGGACGATGGCCGCAAGGTGGGCATCATCTCGCCCTACGTTATCCCCAAGGTGGCGCTGTGCGACCCGACGCTGACCGTGGGCCTGCCGCCGGGCCTGACGGCCGCCACCGGCATGGACGCCGTGGCGCACTGCATCGAGACCTTCCTCGCGCCCAGCTTCAACCCGCCCGCTGAAGGCATCGCCCTGGACGGCCTGCGCCGCGCCTGGAAGAACATCGAAACCGCCTTCCACGAGCCAAGCGACATCGAGGCCCGCACCAACATGATGAGCGCGTCGCTGCAGGGTGCGCTGGCCTTTCAGAAAGGCCTGGGCTGTGTGCACAGCCTCAGCCATTCGCTGGGCGGTATCGACCCGCGCCTGCACCACGGCACCCTCAATGCGGTGCTGCTGCCGGCGGTGGTGCGCTTCAACCGCGCGGCGGAGACGGTGGTGCGCGACGAGAAGATCGACCGCCTGGCGCAGGCCATGGGCCTGCCGGCGCACGTGTCGGTGGAGGATGCGATCCAGGACATGTCGCGCAGGCTCCGGCTCCCGGCCGGCCTGGGCGCGATGGGCGTGACGGCCGACCTGACGCCGCGCATCGTCACCGGCGCGCTGGCCGACCACAGCCACAAGACCAACCCGCGCGAAGCGAGCGCGGACGACTACGCCCGCCTGATCGAAGCAGCGATGTGAGCGCTTCTGCCCGCCCAGGGTGCGGGCGGCGATACCGCCACCGGCGCTCCCGGTGGTTGTCCCGTTTTCTTTTTCACAACGAGCCCGCCATGACCATGACCACGACCCTCACGGGCAAGATGCTGATCGGCGCCGCTGCGGTCGCCGGCACCGACGGAGGCCAATGCGCCTTCAACCCCGCCACGAACGCCGACATCGCCGAGCCCCGCTTCGGTTTCGGCACCGCAGCCGACGTGGACCGTGCCGCCACCCTGGCCGCGGCAGCGTTCGACGAATACCGTGCGCTGCCGCTGGCACGCCGTGCGGCCTTCCTGGAGGCCATCGCCGACAACATCATGGCGCTAGGCGACGCCCTGCTGGAGCGCTCCCATGCCGAAACCGGCCTGCCGCTGGCGCGCCTGACGGGCGAGCGCGGCCGCACCGTCGGCCAACTGCGTCTGTTCGCCAGCGTGGTGCGCGACGGCCATTTCCTGCACGCCACCATCGACCCCGCCCGGCCGCAGCGCCAGCCAATGCCGCGCGCGGACCTGCGGCTTGCCAAGGTGCCGCTCGGCCCCGTGGCGGTGTTTGGCGCCAGCAACTTCCCGCTCGCGTTCTCGGTGGCCGGGGGCGATACGGCCTCGGCCCTCGCCGCCGGCGCGCCCGTGGTGGTGAAGGCGCATGGCGCCCACCTGGGCACGTCCGAGCTGGTGGGCCGCGCCATCCAGAACGCGGTGCGCGAGCAGGGCCTGCCCGAAGGCGTGTTCTCGCTGCTGATCGGCGCCGGCCGCAGCATTGGCGAGGCGCTGGTGGCCCATCCCGCCATCAAGGCCGTGGGCTTTACCGGCTCGCGCCAAGGCGGCCTGGCCCTGGTGGCCATCGCCAACCGCCGGCCCGAGCCGATTCCCGTCTATGCCGAGATGAGCGCCATCAACCCGGTCTTTCTGCTGCCCGCCGCCCTGGCGCAGCGGGCTGACGCCATCGGACAGGCTTTTGCCGACTCGCTCGCCATGGGCGCCGGCCAGTTCTGCACCAACCCCGGCCTGGTGCTGGGCATCGACGGGCCGGATCTGGACCGATTCGTGCAATCCGCGGCTGAGGCCCTGGAACGCAAGAGCGCGCAGACCATGCTGACCGCTGGCATCCATGGCGCCTACCGCAGTGGCGTGGAGACGATGGCCGCCACGCCAGGCGTGCAGCGGGTGGCCGAGGGCCAGACTGCCAGCACCTTACACAACGCCGCGCAGGCCGCGCTGTTCACCACCGACGCCCGTACCTTGATGGAGCAGCCTGCGCTGTCGTCCGAGGTTTTCGGCCCCGCATCGCTGGTGGTGCGAGCAAAGGACGCGGATGAGCTGATCGCCGTTGCCGAGCAGCTGGAAGGCCAGCTCACCGCCACCCTGCATCTTGAAGACGCGGACCATCCGCTGGCCCGCCGCCTGCTGCCGGTGCTGGAGCGCAGGGCCGGCCGGTTGCTGGTCAACGGCTTCCCGACGGGCGTGGAGGTGTGCCATGCCATGGTGCACGGTGGGCCGTATCCGTCTACTTCCAACGCGATGTTCACCTCGGTGGGCGCCAGTGCCATTGACCGCTTCCTGCGACCCGTTTGCTACCAAGACCTGCCCGACGCCCTGCTGCCCGAGGCGCTGCAGCAGGCCAACCCGCTGGGCCTCTGGCGGCTGGTCGACGGCGCGCCCGTCCGCGCATGACGGCAATGCCACCGACAGCCGCCCTCGCACCGTCCGACCTGCTGGCCCGACTCAAGGAGATCGTCGGCGGCGGCCATGTGCTGACGGGCGATGCGTCCACGCGCCGCTACCGCAGCGGCTTTCGCTACGGCGGCGGCGACGTGCTGGCCGTGGTGCGCCCCGGCAGCCTGACGCAGCTGTGGCACACGCTGAAGGCCTGCCACGCCGCCGGCACCGTCATCCTCTGCCAGGCCGCCAACACAGGCCTCACGGGCGGCTCCACACCGATGGAGGGCGGCTACGACCGCCCGGTAGTGCTCATCAACATGCTGCGGCTCAAGCAGCTGGACCTGCTGCAGCGCGGCGAGCAGGTGCTGGCCCAGCCCGGCGTCACGCTCGAACAGCTCGAACGCAGGCTCAAGCCGCTGGGCCGCGAGCCGCATTCCGTGATCGGGTCGAGTTGCATCGGCGCCTCGGTGACAGGCGGCATCTGCAACAACTCCGGGGGCTCGCTCATCCGGCGCGGTCCTGCCTTCACGCAGTTCTCGCTCTTCGCTTGCATCGACGAGGACGGCCAACTGCGGCTCGTCAACCACCTGGGCATGGCACTCGGCGACGATCCCGAGCAGATCCTCGCCAACCTGGAGAGTGGCCGTTTCGCTCGCGACGACCTGCCGGCCGAACCCGGCCGCATGGCCTCTGACCGCGAGTACTCGCAGCATGTGCGCGACATCGATTCCAGCGAGCCAGCACGCTACAACGCCGACCCGCGCCGCCTCTACGAGGCCTCGGGCTCCGCCGGCAAGATCGCCGTCTTCGCGCTGCGCCTGGACACCTTCGCGGCGGATACGGAAACCCGCGTGTTCTACATCGGCACCAACCAGCCGCGCGACCTCGCGGACCTGCGCCGCCACATGCTGGCCCGCTTCGCTTCCCTGCCCGTGGCGGCCGAGTACATGCACCGCTCGGCCTACGATCTGAGCCGCACCTACGGCAAGGACCTGTTCGTCTACATCCGCAAACTGGGCACCGCGCGCGTGCCGCTGGCCTTCGCGCTCAAGAACCGTTTCGACGCGCTCGCCGAGCGCTGCGGGCTGGGGCGGAACCTGGCCGACCGCCTGCTGCAGCGGCTCGCCAACGGGATGCCCGAACACCTGCCTGCGCGCATGAACGCTTTTCGCGACCGCTACGCGCACCACCTGCTGCTGAAGGTGAGCGACGCGGGCATCGAGGAAACGCGTGCCTATCTGCAGACCTTCATGGCCGAACGCCCGGAGGCAGGCTTCTTCGAATGCAATGAGGAGGAGGCCGGCGCGGCCTTCCTGAACCGCTTTGCCGTCGGTAACGCCACCAACCGCTACCGGGCGGTGCATGCCGACACGGTGGAAGACGTGGTGGCGCTGGACATCGCGCTGCCGCGCAATGCGCTGGACTGGTTCGAGATCCTGCCGCCGGAGCTGGCAGCGCAGGTCGAGCAGCCCATGTACTGCGGACATTTCTTCTGCCACGTGATGCACCAGGAATACCTGGTGAAGAAGGGCGTGGACTGCGCGCAGTTCAAGGAGCGCGTGCTGGCGCTTCTGGACGCGCGCGGCGCGAAGTACCCGGCCGAACACAACGTCGGTCACATCTACCGCGCAGGCCCGGTGCTCGAGGGCTTCTACCGCAGCCTGGACCCGACCAACACCTTCAATCCCGGCATCGGCCAGACCTCGACGCGGCATCGCTGGCGGGCGGCGTGCTGCGACGAGCATCGCGAGCCGCCCGGCCGGTGATACCGCGGTCCTTCGGGCCGGGCCCTGGCGGTCCGGCTTTTTTTTTTGGCGTCGGGCCCGCGCCCGTTCGGACCCGAGCGCCAGCCAAGAAGAAACGGCCTGAAGACCTCTTGCGAGTCTTCAGGCCGTGAGCCCGGGGCGCCGCAGCGCTCCCGTCGACCGGCGCAGGCTCGTGGGCCCGGCGTCAGCCGTCACCCATGGAACCAGCGCGCAGGCCCCGTGACCAGGATGGGGAAGAAGATCATCAGGAACATGACCGCGAACTCGGCCAGCATGAAGGGCATCACGCCGCGCGTGACATCGTCCATGCGCATCTTGCCCACGCCGGCCACCACGTTCAGCACCACGCCCACGGGCGGCGTGATCAGGCCGATGGAGTTGTTGATGATGAACATCACGCCGAAATACACCGGATCGATGCCTGCCGCGTTGACCACCGGCATCAGGATGGGCGTGAGGATCAGGATGGTGGGCGTCATGTCCATCGCCGTGCCGACGACCATCACCAGCACCATGATGGCGGCCATCAGCAGAATCTTGTTGCCCATGAAGGGCTCCAGCAGGCCCACCACCTTGGAGGGCAGGTCGGCCACGGTGATGAGCCAGGCGCTCACCATGGCGGCGGCGATCAGGAACATCACGATGGCGCTGGTCTTGGCGGCTCCCACGAACACGCGGTAGAGCTGGCGCAGCGTGAGTTCGCGGTACACGAAGGTCGCCACCACGAATGCATAGACGGCCGCCACCACGGCCGCTTCCGTGGGCGTGAACACACCCATGCGCAGGCCGACGAGGATGATCACCGGCAGCAGCAGCGCCCAGCTGGCCTCGCGCGCAGCGGCCAGGACTTCGCGCATGGACTTGCGCGGCGGCGGCTGGATCTTTTCACGCCGCACCAGCCAGGCCCAGGTCACCCACAAAGCACCGCCGATCAGCAGGCCCGGCACGATGGCCGCCATGAACAGCTTGGAGATGGACACGTTGGCCGCTACGCCGAAGATGACGAGCCCGATGCTCGGCGGGATGACCGGGCCGATGATGCCTGTGGCGGCAATCAGGCCGCCAGCCTGGGCCTTGTCGTGCCCGGCCTTCACCATCATGGGGAGCAGCAGTGCCGTGAGCGCCGCCGCGTCAGCCACGGCCGAACCGGACAGCGCGGACAGCAGACAACCGGCCATGATGGTCACGTAGCCCAGGCCGCCGCGCACGTGGCCGACCAGCGACAGCGCGAGGTTGACGATGCGTTTGGACAGCCCGCCCACATTCATGATTTCGCCGGCCAGCATGAAGAAAGGCACGGCCAGCAGCGGAAAACTGTCGGCCCCGCCGATCAGGTTCTGGATGAGGATCTGCGCATCGAACAGGTCCAACTGCCACATGAGGGCCAAGCCGCTGGCCAACAACGCGAAGGAAATAGGCATGCCGATGGCCATCGCCAGCAGCAGCGACGCAAGAAAAACCGCGATGGTCACGATCAGGAACGTGTGGAGTGTTGGGAGCCACCAGCGGGGGCGGCGGGAGAGGTGCCGGGCGCGCCTAGCGACCCGTGCGGACCGAGCGCCTGGGCCAGGGCTCCGGCTTCTTCGGACTCCTGGATGGCCACCAGCTCGTCCACCGACAGCCGGCCTGTCAGCAGCCGGACGCCATCCGTCAGCAAGATGAGGGCAGCACACACGGCGAAGACCGCCCCGGCGGCATACACGATGGCCATGGAGGCGCCGGTGACGGGCGCTTCCGTGTCCCAGTTGATGCGCACCTGCGCCAGACTGCCTTCATACAAAAGCCACAGGATGTAGAGCATGCAGGCGTAGCTGGCCGCCAGGCAGAGCTTTTTGCCCGCCACGGGGAGCCGCGACACCAGCATGTCCACGCCCAGGTGCGCCCGTTCTCGCAGGGCCACCACGGCGCCCAGGAAGGTGATCCAGATGAAGAGCCAGCGGGCCACTTCTTCGGAGATCGCGATGCCGGAGTTGAAGCCGTAGCGCAGCACCACGTTGCCGAAGACCAGGATCACCATCAGCGCCAGCATGAGCGCGATCAGGAATTCGAAGATGCCGCAATAGATGTCGATGATTTTTCGCACGAGATCGTCCCCTGAGCGAAGGTCGCTGTGTTGTTATGGTTTTTAAGAAAGGCCGAAGCCACCGGCCAGTGCGCACATCCGTGCACGCGCACAGACCGGCCGAAGCGCGCTTGCACGCCGCGACCGGGCGCGCCTGTTGGTTATTTCTGCTTGATCTTCTGCAGTTCGGCGAAGAAGCCGCGCGTGATCGCCGGGTCGTACGTGGCGGCGAACTTGTCGGTGACGGGGCGCACCACGGCCTCCATGCGCTGCAACTCGGCGGGGCTTACGTCGTTGATCTTCATGCCCTTGGCCTTCACTTCCGCCATCGCCGAGGTGGTCGCCTGGCGGCTGAGCGCGCGCTGGTAGGCCTGCGCCTCTTTGAAGGCGGCCTGCAGGATCTGCCGTTCGCTGTCGGAGAGCTTGTCCCAGAAAGGCTTGCCGGCCAGCACGATCAGCGGGCTGTAGACGTGGTTGGTGTTGCTGGCGAACTTCTGCACCTCATAGAACTTCGAGGTGTCGATCAGCACATAGGGGTTCTCCTGGCCGTCCACGGCCCGCGATTCGAGCGCGCCGTACAGCTCGCCGAAGGGCAGCGGCGTCGGGTTGGCGCCCAGGGCCTTGAAGGCTTCGATGAACACGGGGTTGGGGATCACCCGCAGCTTGAGCCCTGCGAAATCCTCTGGCTTCTGGATGGGCCGTGCGCTGTTGGTGACGTTGCGAAAGCCGTTCTCCCAGTACCCCAAGCCGATGAGACCCTTGGCGGGCAACCGCTCGAGCAGCGCGGCGCCAGCAGGCCCGTCAAGCAGCGCTTCGGCCTGCGCCGTCGTGGAGACAAGGAAGGGGAAATCCAGCAGGCCGAATTCCTTGACCACGGACGCGAGCGAAGTGGTGGTAGGGATGAAGAGTTCCTGCGTGCCGCCGCGCAGCGCGCCCAGCTGCTGGGCTTCGTTGCCCAGCTGCGAGGCGGGGAATTCCTTGATCTTCAGGCGCCCACCGCTCTTTTCGGCCACCAGTTCGGCGAACTTGCGTGCGGCTTGCGAGATGGGAGCATCGGGCTGGGCCTGGTGGCCCACGCGGATCGTGCGGTCGGCATAAGCCTGGGCGGCCGCGTGCAGCGACACGCCCGAAACGAGCAGGGCCACCGCGAGGCGGCGCAGCGAGGTGATTTTTTTCATGACAGTCTCCTTCATTGTTTTGACGGGTAAGCAGCTGCGGGCTGCCATCCGCATGTGCGAATGCGCCTGCCGCCAGGCAGTTGCGCCGGCCCGTGGGGGGCCATGCCGTGACGGCCGGTATTTGCGCAAGTCAAGTCTAGTGGCCGCAATTTGCGAAATGAACTGACGACTGGGGATATGGATATAGCCACAAGCAATACCAGGACAGGGCTTGGCCGCCCTGCATGGGCGCTTCTCGAAACCTCCCTGTTCGCCCGCGGCGTGAGCCGGCACCATCGCAGTCATGATCACGCCGCGCATCAAGCCCTCGGGCTTCTTCCCGGAAGAAGCCGTCGACGACCTGTTCCTGGCGCGCCAGCGCAAGGCCAAGCTCGAGGGCTACGTGCAGACGCTGGCGGCGATCGATGCGCTGGTGGACTTCACGGCGATGGCCTCGGCGGTCGATGCGGCCTGCCCTCGGGCCGATCGCAGCAAGGGCGGGCGCCCGCCGTACCCGAGCGAGGCGCTGGTGCGCATGGTCTTCCTGCAGGGGCTGTACAACCTGTCGGACGAGCAGTGCGAGCACCAGGTGCTCGACCGGCTGAGCTTCCAGCGCTTCTGCCGCCTGGAGGGGGCGCTGAACATTCCGGATGCACGCACGCTGTGGGCCTTCCGCCAGCGCCTGGCCGAGGGCGGCCTGGGCGGCAAGGCGATCTTCGAGACGCTGAGTCGGCAACTGCAGCAGCACGGCTTCATCGCGCGCGGCGGGCAGATCGTGGATGCAAGCATCGTGAGTGCACCCGTCACCCAGGCCAACACCGCCGAGCGCGAGGCGCTGAACAGGGGCGAAGACCCCGAAGGCTGGAGCAAGAAGCGCCTGGCGCACACCGATGGCGACGCGCGCTGGACCCAGAAGCACGGCAAGAGCTACTACGGCTACAAGCTGCACGGCAACGTCGATGCCCGCTACAAGCTGCTGCGCACGATCAAGGTCACGCCGGCCAACGCCGACGACGGCCAGCAACTGAGCGAGGTGCTGCAGGCGGCCAACACGCGCGACCGGCTGCTGGCCGACCGGGGCTACGACAGCCAGGCCAACCGGCAGGTGCTGGCCCGGCACGGTCTGGCCGATGGGATCGCCCGGCGGGCCAAGCCGGGGCAGACCGCCAAGACCCGGCTGAAGCAGCGCAACCGCACGATCAACCGCACCCGCTCGCGCGTGGAGCACGTCTTCGCCAGCCTGGCCCAGCAGGGCGGCAAGTGCGTGCGGGCGATGACGCTGGCGCGCAATGCGCTGGCCATCACGCTGCAGTGCGCGGCCTACAACGCGCGCAGGCTGGCCTTCCTGGTCAAGAGCGCAGCTGCGTCTGCGAGGCCCGCGTGAGGGGCAAAGGGCCCGTCGCGCGGGACGCGACGGCCTGAGAAGCGGGCGAAACCGATCGCCATATCGACTCGGCGGCCGTCTGCAACGGCTTCAGGCCCACCGGCGACGTCGTACGGTGGGTTTCGGGAAGTGCCCCCCTGCATGAGTCCGGGCGATGGTGTGCACGGGCTGCGCAGCTATTGCACGCGAGGGCAGAGCAGCGGCGGAGCGCGCAATGGAGCTTCATCGCAGTGAGGGTCTGACTGGCCGGCAGCGCGATATTTCAAGCCTTTTCGGCCCTCAGCGCTTATTGCATATGCGCCAGCTGCTATCAATAGGAGAGTTCATGTTTTGTCTTTCATGGCGCATTTCGCTCCCGAGCGGCCGCCCAAGGCCGCTGCGGGTGATTCCCGTCCTACCGGGGATTCCGTGCTTTTAAAACCCCCAAGAATATGGATCACTAACTACATTACAGATTGCAATATAAACACCTCAGTTGCAGTCACGTGTCCTGACCAGTTTCGTCACCGCAACGCCTGCGCACCGCGGCGACTCGCCGTCCTCTGCAGGCTGATCTTTGCGACCTTTGTCGCCCCAGTGGATCTGCCGAGCTGCAGTCCACCGAATCCGTTCGATGCTCACGCAGGCTGCTTTAAGCGCTTGGGTTCCAGACTGAGCGCACCCCATTTCACAGTCAGCCATTCCCATGGGCCCGTTCGTCGTTTCGCCCTCGACACATCCGACCGACTGCGGCCGCTTCTTCCGCGCCTCGTTTTCCGTCCACCGATCCCAGGGCAGCGGCAGCTACAGCCGCGTGTTCCGCTTTGACAAAGCCTTTGCGTCGCGCGAAGCCGCACGGCTTTTTGCCGTCACCCAGGGCGGGGTGATCGTACTTTTCGTGCAGATTGGTGCGCTTTCGCCTGAAACCCAGCATTCATGCGGCTTTCGGGCCGGCGCCGCGGCTTCCGCTGGCCGGAGGCGCTGAGCCAACAGCGGTCGCAGGGGTACATTGGCCGCCCACCTTTCGCTGCCCGATGCCATGCCCGCGTTTGCCCTTCGTTTCGTCGGTCAGGAGGCCCTGCCGCCTCGGCTGAGCGATTTCGACCTGGAGCAGTTCTTCACGCTGCTCTCGGACGACGTGGCGGCCATCCGGGCTCAGTTTCGCAGCGACCATCGCCTGCCGGCAGCGCTGATGCTGCTGTTCATGCGCGTGGCCGGCCGACCACTGGACGGCTTCAACGTACTGCCTCGCAGCCTCCTGCGCAAGACGGCCGAGGCCCTGGCGGTCTCTCCGCCGTCCATCGCCAGCCTGCGTTCGATCTACAAGCGCCGGCAGACGCTTTCGAAGCACCAGCTCTGGGCCAAGACCTACCTCGGCCTGCGCGAACTTGAGCCCGACAACGAAGCCGCGCTGACAGCCACGCTGTTGGCGCAGGCTGCTGACGCCTCCCACCCCGACGACCTGGTTCAATCGGCTTGCCAGTGGCTGTTCGCGCGTCGCATCCTCATCCCTGGCGCGCGTCGACTGCAGGACTGGGCCAGAGGAGCATTTGCGACGGTTGAGGCACAGATCCTCAGCGAGGTGAACGCCGCCGTTCCGCCCTCTGCCGCCAGCAAGGTGATCGACTCTGCCTATAGCGCCCGACCGAATGGAGATGGCACGCACCTGGAGTGGCTGAAGACGCCATCGAAGCGCCACGGCCCCAGCACGCTTTCCGAGACCCTCGAAAAGGTCCGCTACTTGAAGGAGCTTGGCGCCCACGACTGGAACCTGGGTGCCGTGTCGCTGGCCAAGCAGCAGGCCTATTCCCGCCAGGTCCAGGCCCGGCGCCCCGTGAGGACGAGGGAGATCAAGCCGTCACGCCAGCTGATCGAGTTGGTGTGCTTCCTGCGGGTCGCCCTGCTGGAGCTCACCGACGTGGCGCTGCTGCAATCCAGCCGGCGCAGCCAGCAACTGTTCCGCGAGGCAGCGGACAAGGCCCAGTCGAACCGTGTGCGGGGCACGACCAGCCTCGTACAACTAGCTGCCAAGGCGCGAGCTGTGCTCCACGACGAATCCAAGACCTGGCAGGCCCGCGTCATCGAGGCCAGGGAACTCCTCGCTGGACTTGCCGAGACCGCAGGCGGCAGCTTCGTTTCACAGGTGCGCAAGGCCCTGGCCGAAGACAGCCAGCGCGTCCACGCCTGCCTCGCGGCACTGAAGGATCTGGAATTCGGTGGGCGGGAGGGGGATCCTGGTTTCGAGCAGTGGCAGGCGTGGGCGGATCTGCAGCGCCAGGGAGCGACAGAGATCAAGGAAGAGGTCCCGCTGCCGGACGTGGGTGCAGCCTGGCACGGACTGGTACGAGACCTCGACCCCCGCTCGGGGTACCGGGCCTACGAGGCCTGCACGATGATGTCGCTGCGCAAGAGCCTGCGTCGCGGCAGCGTCTGGCTGGACCACTCGTTGAGCTTCCGCGAGCGAGACCAGATGCTCATCCCGCCGGAGCAATGGGTACGGCAGCGGGACGAGCAGATCGACTTGCTCGGGATGCCCAGGTCGGCGGCCGAGTTCCTGGAGCCCTTGCTGGCTAACCTCGTGGCAGGCACGTCCGCCGTCGCCGAGGCGCAGCGACGCGGCAAGATCGAGATTGGCGCTGATGGCATGCTCCACCTGCCGGCCATCACGGCGCTGGCCGATCAATCCGAGCCGGTTCGCACCCGCGAGACCATCTACAAGCTCATCGGCAGCGTGCAGTTCCCGGACCTGTTGCTGGAGGTGGATGCCGCCACCGGGTACAGCGAAGCGCTGCTGGGCCATCGCGCGCAGTCCACCGGCGAGCTCGTCGCGCTGTACGGTGCCTTGCTGGCTCACGGCACCGATGCCGACGCCAAGAGCGTCGCCTCGATGATCCCCGGGCTCGAGCCGGCGCAGGTCACCGTGGCCATGCGTGCGCTGGAGGGCGGCGGACGCCTGCGTCGCGCCAATGAGCGCGTGGCCGAGTTCCAGAGCAGGATCCCGATCGCTGCCCTCTGGGGCGACGGTGACAAGGCCTCGGCCGACATGATGTCGCTGGACGCGTCTCGCCACCTGTGGAACGCGCGTGTCGATCCACGCAGGCGCACCTATGCTGCCGGCCTCTACACCCACCTGCGCGACCGCTGGGGCATCGTCTACGACCAACCGATCGTGCTGAACGAGCGGCAAGCCGGTGTCGCCATCGAAGGCATCGAGCAGCACAACAGCGCGGCGGATCGGATCCGAATCTCGTTGCTGGCGGTCGACACCCATGGCTACACGAACCCCGCGATGGCCAATCGCCAAGCTGCTTGGCTTCGATCTGTGTCCGCGACTGCGGGACCTGGCTGAAAGAAGGCTCTACCTGCCCAGGGGCTTCAACGTGCCCGAGGGCCTGGAGGCGGTGACCGTCAGGCGCGTCTCCATGGCCGCCATCGAGCGCGGTTGGGACGAACTGCTGCGACTGGCGGCGTCAATCCGGTCTGGCCGTGTCTCCGCTGCGCTGGCATTGCAGCGTTTCGGGTCGGCAGCCCAGGGTGACCCGCTGCACCGGGCCGCCGAGCACCTGGGTCGGCTGCTGCGGACCGTGTTCCTGTGCGACTACATCGCCATCGAAGACTTCCGTCGCGAGATCCACACCCTGTTGAACCGTGGCGAGTCGGTGCATCAGCTTCAACGCGCCGTGTACTCCGGCAAGGTGGCACCCGAGCGCGGCCGGCGGCGCGGCGAGATGAAGGCGATCTCCGGCTCGCACGCACTGCTGACGAACATCGTGCTGGCCTGGAACACCGCCCGGATGCACGAGGTGGTCGAGCGGCGCAGGCGGGACAAGATCGAGATGCAAGACGACTGGCTTCGCCGCATCGGGCCAGCGCACTTCTCGCACATCAACTTCCGCGGCACGATGAGATTCGGGATCGAGAAGTTCGCAGCGGCGCTGATCCAGCGCGCGACGAGCCCGGCAACGAGGGAGGCATCGTGACCGGCTCTGTCCGCTGCCGTTGAACGCAAAGGTCTCGGCTGGGTGAGCGTTTGTGTTGACAACCGTTGTCAAACCGCCCAAGATTCCGGCATGAGCCGCCAGACCATGAGTTTCGCCCTGCCCGAGTCGATGCGCGAGTACATCGACAACCGGGTCGCCGCCGGCAACTACGGCAACACCAGCGAGTACATCCGCGACCTGGTCCGGCGCGACCAGGAAGAGCAGGCCAAGAAACGGCTGCGCGACCTCATCGAAGAAGGGCTGGCATCCGGGCCCGGCCGGCGTCGCACCAAGGCCGACCAGAAGGAACTGCTGGCCATTGCTCGCGGCGAGATCGATTGAAGCCGGCGGTTCTGCGCCCTCAGGCGCTGCGCGACCAGCAGGGTGAGGTCCGGTACTACCGCAAGGAGGGCGGCACCCGCCTGGCGGTGAAGGTGGCCAAGGCGACGAACGATGCGCTCGACCAGGTTGAACTCGATCCGGGCATGGGCTCGCCGAGGCTGGGGAAGTTGCTGGATATAGCAGGGCTGCGGACCTGGCGGGTGGGGAAGTTTCCGCTGGTGTGGTGTTACTTCGAGCGAGCTGACCATCTGGATGTGGTCCGACTGCTGGGTGAGCGTCAGGACATCGTCGCGATCCTGGGCGGCGAGTTCGTCTCGAACTGACGCCGCCCCTTGTTTCGACGCGGCGCGGGGCCGTCGGTCAACGACCGGTCTACGGCAAGCAGATCGCCGGGGCGGTTGACTCAGATCGACCCGGAAGAGTCATACAACTGCCGAAATTGACCGCCGCGAAGCTGCCAGTCGGACCTGCACGGAGCCGTCGTGTGCTGGCCACGCTGATGCTGCTCTTGACCGCTGCTGCCTACCGGCCGCGCTTGCCCCTCAAATCCTTGTACTTGCTGACGTGTACGGCAGAGGAGATTGGCTTCCAGCCAAACGCGATGCCAGAAAGTCGAGGCGTGCTCGTGAAGGCGGCCGGGCTTGAAATTGAGGTGTGCCGCCTGCCCCCTCGCTCGAACCGCTGCTATCGATGAAATGCTGCTCAGAATGGTCAAGTTCGCCGGCCGCGAGCCGAAAGCCAGTCATGGGCCCGACGTGCTGCCAACCCGCTCGACGCGAGCGCTTGCTGAGAGGCGTGATCGCAGCGCTGCTGAGTGCCGTGGCGGGTCTCAGCGGGGCCGCACCGCGTTCGTTCGAACCCGGAAATACGGCCTCTCCGTGGGGCACCCGCGACGAGTGGCTCGTGAAGATGCCCCCGGCAGAGGACTTCTGCCTCTTCAAAGTCTGCCTGGGTATGACGCTCGACCAACTGCCAAAGAGCCCAGGCGGTCACTGGTACTTATCCCGGGACAAGAACGCGTACCCAATCCCAAAGGAACCTGACGAAGGCGACGACCCAGACCCGTTCCTGGCGTCACTCAAGCAGTTGCGGCTGCTCTGCTTCGATGCCAACGAGACGGAGTACGAGCGCCAGAAGCGTCCAGCCAACTTCTACATGTTCAATACGTTGCTCGGACCTGCGAACTTGCGCGTTCATTTCACCGCGCTTCCTAAGCGGCGGGTGACCGAGAGGTCGACCTATGTGGTCACACAGATCGACTCACGCATCACTGTGTCGGAGACGACATTCCATGATCTCGAACGCTCTATCTATCAAGCGTGGCCGCAATTGCGCGGTCGGATGATGGGAGGGAGCTCGGCTCCGTTCGACTTTGTGACCCCGGATGGTGTCGTCGGGGCTGAGTTGGTGCCTCGTATCTTTATGGAGCGGCGGCCGCCCGAGGAGATGCGAGCGGACTACGCCAAGTCCAAGGGCATCGACGCGACGCTTCGCCTGACCACGCCCGAAGAGAC
>ERZ650309.444-NODE-444-length-20482-cov-6.247809_pt1 | contig 20482 bp, 16 predicted proteins | sample MGYA00376245_ERZ650309 | MGnify/ENA primary metagenome ERZ650309 (study PRJEB26733, sample SAMN07839294) | wastewater metagenome | biome: urban; feature: wastewater treatment plant; material: waste water | place: USA: North Carolina | collected 2016-04-26 ...
TGCCGGCTTGGGAAAGTTTCACGCCGCGTTTGGCGCGAATGAAAAGCGGCTCGCCCAACTCTTCTTCCAGGGCCTTGATTTGATGGCTGACTGCCGATTGAGTCAGATGTAAGCGCTCAGCCGCACGTGTGAAGTTCAGCGTTTCCGCGACAGCGCGAAAAGTCCTCAACTGAGTCATTTCCATAACCGTTTTTTCTCTCCCTAACAAAATTCCAGGTCATTAGCATAATTGATTACGTGGATTACAACAATGAGTTGGACAGATGGCAATCAGAAGACAATAATCCGCTCGTGCTTTTGCAGTGTTAGTTGTTCATGCCGATGTTCTTCGCTGGTGAATGCAAAAGCCGCAGGAGAAGGAGGGATGTGCTGATTTATGGATGAAATGAACAGCAACAATCCCGATAAATAAAAGACGGATATGCACTAAAGGTGCTTTGCTGGGATTTAAAGTTTTTATACGAGTTCGCAATCAATTGTGAATTCGGCCCGGATTGAAAATGTAAAACTTTGCCGCTCAACGCCAAAATGGCATCGGGCTAACTTGCCTTCAAGGCAAAAAAGGTTGTTTGCGCAAATTGATGAAGAACAGTTGGTTTCATCAAAATTGTAGCGACGGCGGCAAGCCAACGTAATTATCGCGTAGACGCTTGTTTCATTATCTCTCTGCTATGGTGCTCTTGTAGGCTGCGATCTGAAAAGATCGCAGCCTCATTTTTTATCTGCGTGTTTCTTGTCCGTTGAAACTAAAGCGCGAAACGTCTTCTTTACCTCAATAGTCGCGCTGCATTTTCGAAAACCTGATCTAGCATCTCCTTCACTCGCGTTTCACTTCCCGCTTCCGCAATCAAACGAATAATTGGTTCCGTGTTTGATCCGCGCACGTGCAACCATCCATCGGCAAAATTGATTTTTACTCCATCTCGCAAATCAATTTCCTCGTTGGCATATTCGCGGCGAACCATCTTTAGCACTTCGCTAATTTTGTCCGAAGGACAGTTCAGTTTTTGTTTGACCATGACGTAACGCGGAAAGTCAGCCACCAAATCAGAAATTGAACGTCCGGTTTCTGCCAACAAATGCAGTATGAACGCCATTCCCACGTGACTGTCGCGGCAGAAATTGATTCGGGGATAAATCACTCCGCCATTGCCTTCGCCGCCGATCACCGCATGAACTTGTTGCATCAATTCGGTGACATTCGCTTCGCCGATTTTCGACCGATGCATGGTGCAGCCGAACATTTTTGCCAGATCGTCCATGGCAGATGTTGTAGAAAGATTGGCCACTAATGCGCCAGGCGTTTTGCTGACGACAAACCATGAAGCCAACACGAGGGTGAATTCTTCGCCGATTGGTTCACCCTTTTCATTCACTGCTGCCAGCCGGTCGGCATCCATGTCTTGCGCGAATCCGACATCGGCTCCGCTGTCTTTCACCAACTGACAGAGCCTGCCCAGATTTTCCGCAATCGGTTCTGCGCCGCGCGGGAACGAACCATCAGGGTTTGTATTGATCGTCACAACTTCCGCACCCAAAGTTTCCAGCAAACGCGGAGCAATGATCGAACCTGCGCCGTTGCAAGAATCCAACGCGACTTTGAGTTTTCGTTTCGGCGGCAGCGTTCCGACAACGTCAACAATCGCTTTGATGTGAGCGTCCAGCACTCCGGAAAAGACTTCCACACTGCGCATTTCACCGCCGCTGACTTTGGTGTAATCGCCCTGATGATAAATATCCAGCATCTCGCGCGCTTGTCCTGGGCTCAAAAACAATCCTTCGGAGTTGACGAACTTCAGCGCATTCCATTCGGCAGGATTGTGGCTGGCGGTAATGGCGATGCCGCCCGAAGCTTTGCGTTGCCGCACAATCAATTGCACGGTTGGAACCGGACATACGTCCAGATCAATGACTCGGCAACCGCTTGATAGTAATCCGGCGATCACCGCCTGACGAACCATCTCGCCCGAAGTTCGCGGGTCGCGTCCAATGACAATCGTTCCCGAACCAACGTACGTGCCAAACGCCTGGGCAAACCGCGTTAACAACCCCGGAGTCAGCGAATCGCCGATAACTCCGCGAACGCCTGAAATACTGATTTTTAGTGATGGAATTGCTCGCATAAACTTTTGTTACTTCAGCCGATTTACTGCCCAATCAAGCAGTTCACTTGCTCGTGTTTCGTTTTCCGCCTCGGCAATCAAACGAATCATGGATTCGGTATTCGACGCGCGAATGTGCAACCAGCCGTCTGGCCAAGAAAGTTTGATGCCGTCGCTGAAATCAATGTTTGTGGCTCCGGCGGTTTCGGCTTCGGCGCGGATTTCATTCAACACGGAAAAGAGTTTGTTCGGAGCGACGGCTACGTAATGTTTCAACATTACGTAACGCGGCAGGCTGGCAGCAAGCTCTGAAATCGTGATTCCGGTTTTGGCCAGATGTTCCAGGATCAAGCCGATGGTTGCGGCAGCGTCATTCGTTGCATGAACTTCAGGGATGGCGACTGCGCCGTTGCCTTCGCCACCGAGCACGGCGTTATGTTCCAGCATCGCTTCGGAAATGTAAGCCTGTCCAACCGGAGTGCGAACGACACTGGAACTGTGACGCGCCGCAATGGCTTCGATTGTTCCTGAAGTCGAAAGATGAGTGACGACTGTGCCGGATTTTTTGCTGAGTTTGATTTCCGTCGCGATGGCCAAAGTCATCTCTTCGGACAGGGCTTCGCCAGTTTCCGTGACAATGGCAATGCGCTCGCCGTCGGCGTCGTGAGCAAAGCCGATGTCGGCTTGCCCGGCTTTCACCACGGCACGAAGCTGCGCCATTGTTTCGCGTTTCGGCTCAGGATTGTGCGGGAACGGTGAGCCGATTTCGTCGTTGATCGCCAACACTTTGCAGCCCAATTCTTCCAGCCAGCGCGGACTGAGAACGGCACAGGCTCCGTTACAACAATCCACTGCGACAGTCAGTTTGCGTGCGCGAATGGATTCGACATCGAACACTTGTTTCAGCACATCGATATGAAACGCGATGGCGTCCTGCGTTTCAATTTTGGGTTGGATTTCGTTCCATTTGGCTTTGGCAAATTCGGCCTGGTGGAAAATGTCCAGCAACTCTTCGGCTTGCCTGATGTTCAAGTAGAGCCCGTCGCCGCGAACGAATTTCAGCGCATTCCATTGCGCAGGATTATGGCCAGCAGTGATGGAAATGCCTCCGGCGGCGTTGAAATGTTCCACCGCAAGCTGCATCGTCGGCGTAGGGCAAATGCCCAGATCAATCACTTCACAGCCAGAAGCTAACAGTCCAGCCACCACCGCCGCGCGAACCATCGGGCCGGAAGCGCGTGTGTCGCGGCAAATCAAAATTCTTCCTGAATCCAGATACGTTCCGAAGGCTTGCGCAAACGCAATGACCAATTCCGGCGTCAACGTTTCGCCGACGATGCCGCGCACACCGGCAATTCCAATTTTCAGAGGTTTCATATTCGCCGTACCAATCCTCGTTCAGTCGCATCTGTGTTGCGAATCAACAACAAGACCAAAACCATGCCCACCAGTGGAACCAATCCCGCGACAACGATAATGGGATCAAAGGAACTGGTTGCTTGCGCCGCGCGCTCATCGGAAAAATGCCCAACCAGAAGAAACGCAATAATCGTCAAAACACCCGCCGCCGAACCGCTCATTCCACTGACCGAAGCCACTGCATCGCTGGTAAATAAATCAGCGGGCAACACATTCGCAATTGTTGAAAATGCAGCATACGCAAAAGTCGCCGCTCCGAACAACAACGCGATCACCATCAAGTTGGTCGTGAAAACGGTCGGGATCAACAACGCAACGCCAAAGCCCCCGAAAACTGCTAGCGCTTTGCGCGCTGCGCCCAACGACCAGCCACGTTGAATCAAGTATCCCGACAGCCAACCGCCAAAGAAATTTCCCAGGTCGGCAGCAATAAACGGAATCCATACGGCGATCAACCCGCTTTTCAGTTGGATGCCTTTGGACACCAGGTAAATGGGAAACCAGTCAGTGACGAAAAACCAGACCGGGTCGGTCAACGCTTTCGATGCAATTGTTCCCCAGGTTTGCGGTAGCTTCAGCAAATCAAACCAGCTTTTGCGTGGTTCTCCTTCTTTGGGAGCGTAATCCAGTTTGTCCTGCTGGATCATCTCAAGCTCTTCAGCGCCGATGCGCGGGTGAGTTTCCGGCGTGTGATAAAACCTTCGCCACAGGATCAACCAGAAAAATCCAAGTATGCCTGGGATGACAAACGCTGGACGCCATCCCCACTGGAAATAGATCGGCACGATGATGAACGGAGCAATGGCTCCGCCAATCGAAGATCCGCTGTCGAACAACGCGGCAGCCAACGCGCGCTCCTGTTTAGGAAACCATTCCGATACAGCCTTGGTGGCCCCAGGCCAGTTGGCTGATTCGCCCGCTCCCAACAGAAAGCGAAATCCGGCGAAACTGTAAAATCCTCTGGCCAGCGCTGTCAGCACCGAAACGATCGAATACCAAATTACAGAAAGTGTCAGTCCCAGACGAGTGCCGATGCGATCCAGCAAGCGTCCGTTTACTGAAAGCCCGATCGAATAGGCGATGCGAAATGAAATCGCCAACATTGCGTAATCAGTGTTCGTCCAGCCGAATTCCGTTTTCAGATAAGGGGCCAGATTCGACAGCGTCTGACGGTCAATGTAGTTGATGACCGTCGAAAGAAACAGCAGTCCGCCAATCCACCAGCGCAAATTACGAATCGGTTTTGTGTTGGAGTTAGTCATTTGATGAAAGGGAAAAAGCTGTCTGTGAAAGGCCGTCGCCCGGCGTGGAAATCATCACCGCGCCTTCGCTCATCGAGTCACGATTTTGCGGCGTGTAAAATTCCTGTTGGATTCGGTCAACCAGTGTCGAAGCGTGTTCAGCCGTGGTCAGCGCCAGCACATTTCCGCCGAAGCCTCCGCCCATCAATCGAGCGCCAAACACTTGCGAATCAATGCGAAGCAGTTCGAGCAAGCGTTCAACCTGTGGCGTCGAAACGTCGTACAGGTCGCGCAAACTAGCGTGAGTTTGGCTGATCAGTTCGCCCAATTGTCGCATTAAATCTTCTTCGGGTTGCGAGGCTCGCAAAACGCAAACGGCTTGTTTCACGCGCCAGACTTCGCCCAGATGATGCAGCGCGCGCGCGCGGATTTTCAGTGTATGGGCTCGCCGTTCAGCGACCAGAACAGGGAACGCAGCTTCGCAATCTCGAAACGCTCTTGGATTGATTGAGCTTAGATCATCCAGCGACAAGGTTTCCGGCAACTGTTCGATCAATGCTTTCAACGTGTCGGGCGTTTTCAACACTCCGTCGCGCAACAGTGCCACGGCGTAACGCCAATCAATAAACCAATGCGGATTTTGAGTTTCCCATTTCTGAATCAATGCCGGAATGATCAACCGCGAAACCGCAGCGCGTTCGTTGTATTCCAGCATCACTTCACGACCTTTGTCGGCAGCGTGAGTAAAAAACGTGACCCACCGAAATCGTTCGGACGGGAGCGGAATGGTTTCGGCGCGGTTGTCGGCGTAGCTGAGATGAATCGTGTGATGGCGTTTGGCCAGACAGATTGCCGTGTGATCCAACGAGCCTCCGCGCGTTCCCAAAAACCATTCAGCTTGTGATGAATCCTGGGCCAACTCCGCAAGTTGGAATTGGGTTTGATTGACCTGCCGAATTGCCGCTCCGGCCAACACCACCAACGCCGACGATGACGACGCCCCGCTGTTTGCCGGAATCGTCGAATCAACCAAATAGTCGAAGCCGTTGTTGATGGTTGCGCCGAATTTCCATTGCGCAAAGCTGGCCGCGCCTTTGACGTAATTGCTCCAGTGCGGAGCAGGAAGCGGACGATTGAAGACGAACTCTTCCCAGTTTTTTTCAGCCCGGCTTGGCGGTTGAATTTCGTTCAGCGAAAACTCGAAAGGCGCAAAACTTTCGTTGGTCGAAGCGCCGCGAACTGTTCCATTCATTGTCGGGCGAAAGATCATCGTCATGGCGTGTTCGTGACTGCCAAATGGCAGCGAAGCCGTTGGCAGATACGACACGTAATCCACGTGTTCACCCAGAATGTTGATTCTTGCCGGAGCGCGCAAAATTGAAGCGCCGCCTTCGCCATACATCTGGTGAAAGCGGCGCTTCAGTTCAAGGTTGTGCAGGTTATCGGCTGACATCTTCGGCTAGCGATTTCAACTGTTTGATGCGATGCCTGGTTTCTTCTTCAAGGCAGGTGTATTTGATCAGCGGTTGCATGGTTCCTCCGTCAAACGTGAAAGCATCGCATTCACAATGGGCGTCGCGAAACTGAATCCACGCCTGTTGAGCGGCTTTCAATTTCAGTTTGTGCTCAACCGACAACTTGGCCATCGTTTGTTGGTACACCTTGTTCAATTCCGCGTCCGCCTTTTTGTAATCGTCTTCGGCGCACCGGTTCATTTCTCCTTGCGTCATCAGATCGCCACAGGCGGGTTTGGTTGATCTCGGCTTCTTTTGGGCGGAAATTCCGCTCGGCAAAAACAAAACCAGAATTCCAATCGCAATCAAGGTTCTTGTTTTCATACGCAATCTCTATTTTTCGCATTGTGCCAGCCACAGCGCGCGGTAATACCGCATCAGTCGAATTGGGTCAGATGTTTCCGGAATTTCGGCCAGGCAGTACCGGTTGTAACCGGCGGCTTTCATCATTCCGAACAGATCGCGCCAGGGATATTCCGGTTTCCACAATTCGTTGATGTGCGCGTTGCGCAAGTACGGTTTCAGCATTTCAAAGCTCGGCTTGATCGAACCGTTGATCAAATCTTCAGGGTTGGAATTCCAGCAAATGCCCACATTGGAATGATTGGCAGCCTTCATCATTCCGGTCATTCGCGGCGGCAGGCAGGAATCTTTGCCGTGGACTTCGACCCAAATTTCGACGCCTGCTGTTTTGGCGGCTTCGCCGCATTCGCGCAATGCCGCGCCAATTTGCGCGATGGTTTTTTCTTCTGGGATTTCTTTTGGGATTCCATTCGGGCGGACTTTGACGCCCAGCGCGCCAATGTCATGGGCCAGTTCGATGAAGCGTTTGCACTCGTCTATGTTTTTGCGAACCGTGGCTTGATCCGGCGAATGGAATTCGCAAGTGCTGCCCAGACTCAGCAATCGAACTTTCGATCCCGTAAAGCGCGCTTTGATTTCGGCACGCTGGTCTTTGCTGAGCGTCGGTTCGACTCCATGTTTGTGCGTGGTGCGAAGTTCGACAGCTTCAAAACCCGTGGCTTCGCAGTTTTTGATGATGGTCGGAACGTCCCAATCTTTGGCCAGGTTATACGTCACCAGGCCGAGTTTGAATCCACCGCCACTGAGCGCGGGGTTGGACGTTTTTTGCGGCAATGCATGAGCACTTTCAGCCAGTGCCAGCGAACTGGCAGCGGCCAATCCTGTTTGCAAAAAGTTGCGGCGTGATGATTTGTGCATGATCTTGGGCGATGATAAGTTGCGCCACTGGCAACTTGATTAGAATTTGAGGTGAAAGTTGATCGTTTCGTTGATCGCAGCAATGGACAACCGGCGTGGCATTGGGCGCGAAAACCAATTGCCGTGGCGATTGTCTGCGGATCTGAAAAAGTTCCGTGAACTGACGATGGGACATCACATCATCGTCGGGCGAAAGACCTTTGAATCCATTGGCAAACCGCTTCCTGGCAGGCAAATGATCGTTGTCACGCGAGACCGCGATTTTCTGGCAGAAGGGTGTGCCATTCGTCATTCGTTGATAGACGCAATTGCGTTGGCCGGTTCGCACGACGAAAGCGAAGTGTTCATTTGCGGCGGCGCTGAAATTTACTCGCAATCCATCGCGTTGGCCGACCGGCTTTACCTGACATTAGTGGATGCTGAAACCAACGCCGACACCTTCTTTCCAGAATTCGATCCGCGACATTGGAACGAACGGGAAAGCGTTTTTCATCCGGCGGACGAAAAGAACGAATTCCCGTTCACCTTTAAGTCAATGGTTCGGCGATGACAAACCTTAAGGGTTGCGACTGGCAAGCAGCCGATAAATAAGAAGTAAAATTACTGCGCCGATGATGGACATAATCCAGCCTGAACTGGCGCTACGGCTCAGATGGAGAATGTTCACACCCAAAAATTTTCCCAGGAAGGAACCGGCGATTCCAATAATCATGGTCATCAACAAACCCATGGGGTCTCTGCCGGGCAACACAAAACGCGCGATCAAGCCCACGATCAAACCAACGATAGCAGTTGAGATAATTTCAAACATAAACAAATGCCTCCTGTGGCTAAGCGTTGAACGGTGTCAACGAGAGGGTTGATTTTCTAATTGGTTACCGCGAAGGAAGTTAAAGCGGGCGCATTCTAAACTGAAAGACAAGCAATTCAAATGTTATGAAGCAATACCTGGATTTGTTGACGCACGTGATGCAAAACGGCGTGGAAAAAACCGACCGAACCGGAGTGGGAACCATCAGTACATTCGGGTACCAAATGCGATTCAATCTGGTTGAAGGCTTTCCGGTGGTGACGACCAAAAAGCTGCATCTGCGTTCGATCATTTATGAATTGCTGTGGTTTTTGCGCGGAGAAACCAACATCAGATACTTGCAAGAAAATCGCGTCAGCATTTGGGATGAATGGGCCGACCCGAACGGAGAGCTTGGCCCGATTTATGGCAAACAGTGGCGAAGCTGGGGCGCAAGCGACGGCAAAACGATTGACCAGATCAGTCAGGTGATCAGCCAGATCAAATCCAATCCCGATTCGCGTCGCTTAATCGTTTCTGCCTGGAATGTCGGTGAACTGGACAAAATGGCGCTGACGCCTTGCCACGCCATGTTTCAGTTTTACGTTGTCGAAGGGAAATTGTCCTGTCTATTGTTTCAGCGCTCAGCCGACTGTTTTCTGGGAGTGCCGTTTAATATCGCCAGCTATGCGTTGCTAACGCATATGATTGCCGAACAATGTGAACTTGGCGTCGGCGAATTCATCTGGACAGGAGGCGATTGCCACATTTACCTGAACCATCTGGAACAGGTGAAGCTGCAATTGTCGCGAGAGCCATTTTCGTTGCCGACCCTGAACCTCAAACGAAAGCCGGATTCGATTTTCGATTACCGCTTCGAAGATTTCGAATTGCTGAATTACCAATCGCATCCTTCGATTGCCGCTCCGATTGCGGTGTAATTTGAAAGGCCTGTTTACTTTGCGTGAGCGTGTGGATCGCCTTCCGCCAACACTAAATCTTCCGGCCAAGCCAGCTCTACTCCTTGATTGACCAAGCGCCGCTGAAAAACTGCCAGCATAGTTTCGTCTCGGTAAACCTGACGCGGCGCAGTTTTCTGTTCCAGGCAATGCGCCGCCAGCGAACCGGCAGCTTCGCCGATGTTCCATTCAACCGGATGTAATCGGTAACAGCCATTGGTGATATGTGTTGTGCCGATGTTTTTGCAGGCGGGCAGCAGGTTTTCCATTCGCTGCGGAATCAATGCGCCGAGCGGAATCTGAAACGGCAGTGAGCCAACGTCAATGTAATTGTCGCCTTCAGTCGAAGGATGCAGGTCAATGCGGTAATACCCGATGCCGACAGAATCGCGGTAGCGTTCCGCAAGAGCCTGGGCGGCCAGATTTTGATTTGGCCGCAAAGCCTCGGCGACATGTTGTTCGACGATGGTGAATTCGGCGTTGATGCGTCGCGATTCGCGGATATAAGGCATTTTCGCCAAGCCGTCGGTTGAGCCGGTTAAATCGCCTCGCAATCGCAAGCCAGGAAATCCCGCGCCGCCGTCAACCCGCGGAGCCTCCGTTTGCAGCCAGTAAAAAAACGAGAGGCTCAATTCTTTGGCTTGACGAATGTGACGCTCGCGGTCGGTTTCGTTGGCGTCGGAAATGTCACCCAATAAGTAATCCAGCATTGGCACATTCATTAACGAAACGTCGCTGGCGTAAAAGCCGGGTGCGAAATTCGCGCGATCAATGATTCGCCGATACGTCCACAAACCGGCAAAAGCTGTGGACGGTTCGCGGTGCGGATCGAAATGGTACCGGTGCGGCTGCATCGTTCGCGGGTGAGTGATTTCCCAGCTCAGCAATCGTCCGGGCCAGGGCGGCGAAAGCTGGGGCGCGTAATCGCGCCAAAACTCGTAACTGGCTGGACGTTCAATGACGTGAGATTCGCCTTCGCGAAATTCCATCGCAAAGCACATTGAAAAGGCTTGGACGTTCTGCGGCTGAGCTTGGGCAGGCGCGCTGGGTTCGCCGGTTTGCGATTGGGCTTCCGCGCCGGTGACGTATTCGGCTCCGGTCAGCGGCAGCAAATCGCCGAGTTCCGTTGCGTCCAGAAAGTAATCGGCGTTGATCGTGATTTCGTTGCCGGTTTGTCGGTCAAGCAAGGTGACAGATCGGACGTTATCGGTTTCGACATCGGCTGCAATTGGGCGGTGGTTCGGCAAAATCGTGAGCTGTCCGTTGCTGACAAACGGAGCCAGCATTGCGTTGAGGATGGCCAGCGCCACGCGAGGTTCATGGCAAAGCGGCGACACCCATCCGTTGCCGGGGTTCAAGAACGGATTAGCGCGCGCGGCTTCGGTCAATGGATAATTCCGGCGGTAATAATTTCGCACGCCATCGCGGAATTGCCGGTACGTCGCGGTGCAGCCAAATCGTTCGATCCAACCATGTTCGTCGGGTGGCACGGCTTGCGAAGTGAGTTGTCCGCCGATCCAGTCACATTCTTCCGTCAGAATGACTTGGCGGCCAGAACGTGCGACCGCCAACGCAGCCGCGCAACCGCCAACCCCGCCGCCGACAATCAAAACGTCTGTTTTGCTTTCTTTCACGCCTTTACCTTTTCAAGTCTGAGGTCGAGTCAGTTGCGAGCGGATCAATCGAAAACGCTATTTATTGGTCGCGGCATTGATTCAAACGATGCGATTGAGCAGCTCTAAGCCGCTGCTGAATCGTTGTAAATTTTCCAGAAAGTGATCCACCAACCGGTCTGATTCGTCTGAATGGCCGCCGCCGGAATGCGGCGTAATGAAACAATTCGGCGTCGTCCACAACGGATGATCCGGCGGCAACGGTTCCGGTTCTGTCACGTCCAAATAGGCTGCGGCAAGGTGGCCGGACACCAAATTATCGCGCAACGCGTCTTGATCCACAGTTGTGCCGCGACCGATGTTGTAAACAATCGCTCCGGGTTTGGCCAAGGCCAGCCGTTCGGCATTCAGGAAGTTTTTCGTTTCCGGGCTGGCGGGCAAAATGTTGACGATGTGATCCGCTGTTGGCAGCAAACTGGCAACTTCGCTATCGGGCAACACACGAATCGGTTCATTGCCGGAGACCTTTCGGCGAACAGCAACGATGTTCATTCCCAGCGGCGCCAGCAGTTCAGCGACGCGGCGCGCGATGTGACCGAAACTCAGCAGCAACACTGTTTGCCCTTTCAACAGCTTCGAAGCCGCTCGCGTTTCAAAATATGGCCAGCCGTGATCCCGTCGTTGACTGTCCATGGATTGCGGCAACAACCTGGCCAGCGCGTAAATCATGGCGACGACATGTTCGGCGGTCGGTTCGGCGTACACATTGGAACTGTTGGTCAGGATTTTCTTTCCTTGCTGAAACGCTTCGCGCAAATCCGCGCGGTCATACGGTGTGTAACCGGCGCTGCTTAAATGCGCCCACTGCAATTGTTTGCTGCGAATCAACTGTTCCGGAGCAGGCTGGCCAAACGCAATCTCGGCGTCATCCGGCAGGGTTGGAGATTCCGCGCTATTGGCCCAGGCTGCCAACGTGCCATCGCCGAAGATGATGCGATGTTCGCCAACGGCTTCGCACAGCCGGGCTTTCGATTCATCCGAAAGAAAAGCATTGCACCAGATATTCATAGTTGGGTTTGTATACCTCGAATTTCGATAGATTGAATGTTTGTAGGCGCGACTTGAAGAAAGCGCGCCGGTCGCCGATTGTCGGCTGGCGCGGCGCGCTGGTTGAAACAGGTTTATCGGGTTCCGATCAAAACTCCAGTTTATCGTTGTACGTCATATCCGGAATCTTGAATCGCATGTTGAGTTTGATTGTTGACGTCAGCTCTGAATAAAACCGAATGAATCCGCCATCAGCGGCCACAAAAGGTTCGCCGTTGACGATTCTGGGGAAAATGAACTTTGCGCCCATACCGTCATTGCTCGGCTGCATATATTTGTCTAAAAAGACGCGCTTGCCATCTTTGGTTTCCAGATAGGTATTGGTTTTCAATTGTGCAGGGTTTGCGGAATTGAAAGCCTGCATTGCCGGGCCTGAAAACCGCCTGTCCGCTGAATCAAAATCCACCGCCACGACAATCCAGTCATTGGAAGTTTGTTCGGCAAACTGTTTCAACTGGTCAGCCAATTGCGGATTTTTCAACATCACCTGACGCGCAAACGCCTGGCGAATGGGTTTGGCCGACAGAAGACGTATGCGGAAGTTCAGATTGACTGCTTGATTCAACGCGCCTTGTGATCCGCTGGGATCAGCGGATTCCAGTGGCCGGCTGGGCAGGTTCCTGGGAGTGGCAGGTGAAAAAGTCATTTGTGATGTATCCGTGCTGGTTTGAGTCTGCCCCCAGGGCGAATCGTTGAGCATCTTGGTGACTTCTTTTTCCGACCATTCCGTCCAGGGTTTGGTTTTCTTTTGTGCTTCGGCAGCGATTGTCAGCGCCAGCAGGCAGAAAAGGGCAATAGCAAGTTTTTTCATTTTTCCTCCAAATCGAAAACGCCAACCAAAGCAGGCTGATAATGGCTGGCAAATTATTGACAGATAAAATTTAAAACGTTGAAAGCGATAAGTGGCTGCGATTGAGTATTGCATAGAGCCAATTTGCTTTGCTCGACTCGTTACGGTTACGCGTTCATCAGTCAATCGCAAACTTAGTGATTCGTAGCTTACTTCGCCAGCCACCATTTCGAAAAGTCAAAGTGGCGGCAAGTCAGCAGGAATTATGCCGGGCAGAACTTGCGCCACCAATCTGTGACATCTGAAAAGCACGCGCTTGGAGTTGTGCTTTCAAACCCCAATCATCAATGTTGATGACGAAAATCAGAGCGCGAGGAGTGACAATTTTTTTGCTTCACCGGAATCGCAACTGGACGGAAGTCGTTTGAACGGACGATGAATGCCCAGATTCAATGTCGCTAAATGAACGGGGACGTATTGCGAGAAATTTGCGCCGGTAAAAGAGTCCACTGGTAATGGCAAAGGAACGGCGCAATCAAAAGCCAGCGCCGTTCCTTTGGGTTGAAGTTTAGAAGTTGATCCGCCCGACGATTTGAACAATTCGTCCGCCCGGATCATTGGTGTTCGACGAATCCGTGTACGCCGATGTGATTTGACCAAAGCTTGCACTGGTGAAGTTGGTCAAATTGGTGCTGCCAAAGAAATTGGCGTTGTTAAAGGCGTTCAGGAATTCACCGCGCAGTTCGAAATTAACCCGCTCGGTGATCTTGACCTTCTTCACCAGGCTCAAATCGAAGCGAGTGAAGCGCGGTCCGGTGACGTAAACGGTTTGCGGAGCGCATTGGCCGTTGTAAACCTGAATGCATCCGGCGCTGTTGGCCGGAGCAATGTAACGTCCGGTGGGCGCGCCCAGACTGCCGTAACCGTTGGCCGAAGTCGCGCTGACGTTAAACGCCCGGATGGTGTTATCAATGATGTCCTGCGGCAACGCAAAGATGATCTTGTTGGCATCATCAAAGCGCAACTTGAAGGCTTTTTGCAGGTCTTTCATCGTCATGCCCACTAGGTTGACGTTGCCGTAATTCAGAATTTGACCGCTTTGCACGCGAGCAGCGCCGTCAAATTCCCAGCCACCGAGGAACCGATCCAACACGCCACCAGCTTTGCCAAACAGCATCTTTCCACGCCCAATTGGCAATTCGTAAACCCAGTTCACCTTGAAAGCGTGCGCCAGGTTGAAGTTATTCAACGCATTGACGCGAGGCGCTCGGAACGAAACGCGCGACGAACTGAAGCCTTTGGCGAATTGGTAGTTCGCCTGCACCAGCAAGCCGTGCGATAACCGCCGGCGCATATCAATCTGCAATCCGTCAAAGCGTGTGTAACCACCGTTGCCAGTGAAATTTGCTCCACCGCGCAAGTCTGGATTGGTCAGAAAGAAGTTTGCCGACAAACCTGCCGCCAAAGCATTGGCTCTGCGCGTGGCGTCGCTATGCAAATTCGAGGCATAGGTGATTGGCGCAGGGTTGTTTAGCGCAAGCTGGTTGACGAAGGTCGTGCTGGTAAAGTTTGTGGAGGTGTAATTGGCGGCGACGGTCGGATCCACTTTTCCATTGAAATAAGCCAAGGTAATCGGCAATGGCGAAGTGCCTGTGCCGGGGCCGAAATAGCGGTAGGTATTGCCTCGTCCGGCGGCAACATTGGCTTGCAAGTTGGCTTGCGCCAGCTTGAATTCCGCCAGCATGCCGTTTTCCACAATGTTGTTTTCGTTGTCGTTAAGATCGTAGGTCGTCCAACCGCGCAAGTAGCGGGTGCCGACGTAACGAACTTCAATTGCCGTGTCTTTGTTGATCTCGCGCTGAATGCCGAAACTCCAGGATTGAATGTACGGAACCTTCAAATTCGGGTCGTAGATGTTTGCTGAAGTCGTAATCGGCGCAGCACTGGAACCAGCAATGAACGGGTAATTCGGCGTCGTGGAAAACGTTGGCGGGCCAAGTCTGCTGGTTTCGCGGAACAGCAAGGGCAATGAACCCAAACTGCCGCCAACCAGATTGCCAATGGTCAAGTCACGGTTGGTGGTGACGATGATTCCAGGATTGGCCGACAATGTGCCGCGAAAATCGCCAATGCCAAAACGGCTGTACGACATCGAATACCCGCCGCGCACCACGGTTTCGCCGCCTTCGCCAACCAAATGTTTCAGCACGCCGGTCTTGAAGTTTGGCCGCCAGGCAAAGCCAAAACTCGGCGCAAAGTTTTTGTAATCCGGGTTATAGGATTCATCGCCTTTCTTGAATTGAACGAATTGCGATGTGCGACCCGTCAAGGTGCCGGGTTTGAACAGATTTCCCGGTCCGGAAACACCCCACAGATCGTCCAGGCTCATCGTTGAGTAACTGCTGTTATTTGGTACAAACGATCCTTGCAACTCCCAACGCAACCCGTAATTGATCGTCAAGTTCTGACGCGCGCGCCAGCTATCCTGAGCAAAGAATCCGATTTCACGTTGGCGTGAACGTTCAAAGGCGTTGCCCAGATATTTGTACTGGCCATCTTGTTCCACCAGACGAGCGTTGGCGTTGATGGCAGTGACTCGACCGGTCAACACGGCATAAATGTTTCGCGCATTGGTGATGTCTGTCGCAGATGCGCCTTGGAAATTCCCCGCCACGAACATCGCATTTGCCGGATCATTGACGTTGACGCCAAAGTTGATGGTTGGCACCAGTGTCTGGGCGTTATAGGTCAACTTAACTTCGGTGTACTGGGTTCCGAAATTCAGTGAATGCGATCCACGTGTCCAGGTCAGGGTGTCGCTGATGGTGCGAAACAGAGGATTGCGGCGGCTGGGCGCGGTGACGACATACGGATTCGTCAAGCTGTTGCCGATTGCTCCGTTGATGTTCAACGCAAACCCACCTTGATTGGCTACGGGGCCACTGAAACTGGCCGCTGTCGCCGATGGATTGAACCGCGATGGGCCGCCGGAAAGTCCGGCGCGCGCTTCGTTTACAAGCGAAGGCGACAACGTCGAACGAACGCCAACCGAGCCGGTGTAACGATCCGCAGGCTGGCTGCCTTCGTTCGGGAAGCCAGGGAATGCAGGTTCCACATTGTTCAGAAAGTCCGGGCCGCCGCGACCACGGAAATACGTCCAGGAAAGTTCCAGATGGTGTTTGTCCGTCATGTTGACGTCGAAACGCACAGTCGGACGCTGATTGAAACTGCTGCCGCCCGGGCTGTAACTGAACCGCTGAAAATTCGGATCGGTTAATTGCGTAATGCCGCCGACGCCATTGGTTGCGCTGCGAATATCGGCCAGCAATTTTCCGATGGTCGGATCAATCGTTGCAGTCTGGTTGTTGGCCGCCGCCAGCGACAACAGGTTTACCTGTCTGATGCCGGTGGACGTGTTGTACTGGAAAATGCCTTGTTGTGTTGTCGGGTTCAGGATTGTTCGCTGTCGATTGACTTGCGTGGGCTGTTTGAACTCTTCGTAATTGACAAAGAAAAACGCCTTATTGCGCCCGTCGAAAAGCTTTGGAATCCAGATTGGGCCACCCAGGCGTCCGCCATATTGATTGAACAACACACGCGGACGCGGCGCTTTGCCAGTGCGCGGATCCGGAGCCAGGTCGCGGTTATTGAACCAGTAATTGGAATTGAGCGCCGGGTTGCGGTGATATTCGTAAAGTCCTCCGTGGAACTCATTCGTTCCCTGGCGGGTGACGAACTTAACTTGTACGCCGCCCTGTGCGCCGCCGCCGGCTTCCGGAGTCGCAGTGGATACCGTTACTTCCTGCACGGAATCCAGACTGGGCGCAACGCGCGCAAACAATCCATCCGTTGTCTTGTTAAAGTTGTCTTGAATGTTGATACCGTCCAACGTGATATCAATTGCTGATTCCGGCAATCCGTTGACGATGGAATTGCGAGTGTCCGTTGGCGTGGTCACGCCCGGCAACAAGGCGACGAAATTGATGGGATTGCGAGAAATCAGCGGCAGGCTGGCAATTTGATTGATGCTCAATGTGGTGGAGATATTTGCGGATTGTGTCTGCAAAATCTCCGCGCCGCCTTGCACCACGACGGATTCGCTGGCTGCGCCGACTTCCAATGACAGATTCACCGTTGCCGGAACGCCTGCATTGATGCTGATGTCACGCACTTCAGCCTGTTTGAACCCCTGCGCGTTGACTTTCAGGGTATACGTTCCCGCCGACAAGGATGGCACAGTGAACAATCCATTGCCCGAAGAGGTTGCTCTGTATTCAATGCCGGTTTCGGCGTGTTTGACAATTACAGTTGCTCCGGACACCACCGCGCCAGTTTGGTCACTGATAGTGCCGGATAGGGATGTGGTTACCTGTCCAAAGGCCGTTAAGCTCAGCAAAACAACCAGGGCCAGGACGGATATGGGAAAAGAAACTTTTCGATGCATAACTTCGGTCTCCTACATCAGAAGGTTGATGAGTTGGGAGGTGAAACCGATTGGTGACATTCCTCCATTACTGCTAACAGTTCATGTCTTGAATTCGGATTTCGGCTTGATCCTCTGTAAAAGCAAGCAAACAGAAATCCAAGAGCTAAGTCGGAAAAGATGTAACTGAATAAGTAATGATGGACTTGCAACGTCAGATTTTTTGACTGCCAAGTGCTTCTGACTCTGCTTATTTTGCAGGAACTACGTCGTGCATTTTAAGGCTCGCAGGATTAACACGCCAGATTGATCAGGTAATCCGCAAAGAATTTTCCGTGCCTCAAAAACAAAAGAGGAGCGCAGCTTTAAAGCCACGCTCCTCTTGGTGAAAGAAACCTTTTGGGAAGGTTTAGAAGTTGATGCGTCCGACGAATTGGATCATGCGTCCGCCCGGATCGTTCGTTGTCGAAGTATCCTGATAAGCGTTGGCAAACTGACCAAAGGTCGCGCTGGCCTGTCCGCCCAAGCCGGTCACATCGTTCGCTGCACTGCCGAGCAGGAAGTTGATGTTGTTGAAGGCATTCAAGAACTCCGCGCGGAACTCAAAGTTGACGCGCTCGGTGATCCTGAACTTCTTGACCGCGCTGAGGTCGAAACGGGTGAATTTCGGACCATACACGAACAGGTGATTGGTACCACACTGTGCGGCGTAACCTTCGATGCAGGTGGCATTGCTGGCCGGAGACATATAGCGTCCCGAAGGAGCGCCGAGTGAGCCGTAGCCAGTCGCCGAAGTCGCACTGAAGTTGAACGCTTTGATCGTGTTGTCAATGATGTCCTGCGGCAGGTAATAGCTGATCTTCGCCGCATTGTCGAAGCGGATTTTGATCGCCTTTTGCAGGTCTTTACGGGTCATACCGACCAACTGAATGTTGCCGAAATCGTTCGGGCTGCCCGATTGCAGACGCGCAGTACCGTGCCATTCCCATCCGCCGACAGCCAGATTGAGTGCTTTGCCTGCGCCGCCAAACAAGGCTTTACCAGTGCCAATCGGCAATTCATAAATCCAGTTGGCTTTGACAGCGTGGGTAATGCCAAAGGGCGAGACGGTCTTATCGCCGGAGATGTTACGCAATGAACGCGGTTGATAGAACACCGCCGAGCTGCTGACCGGGAAATTGCTGAACGCGCGAGCGAAGGTGTAGCTGCCTTGTACCAGCAAACCCTTCGACATGCGGCGGCGCACTTCCACGACAGCTGAATCATAGTAAGAGCGACCGTTGTTTTCGACCGTGAAGGCTCCGCCCAACTTGCCAGGATTGACCCTGAAGAAATTGAGCGGCACACCAGCGGCAGCCGCGTTGGATCGGAAAGTAGCGTTGCCAACCAAATTATTGGCAAACGTGATCGGTGAGGGACCATTGATAGCCAGCAGGTTGACAAAGGTCGCACTGGCAAAGTTTGCGTTCGCATAGTTGGCCACCACGCTGGGATCAAGATTTCCAGCAAGATACTTAAGCGTGGTTGGCAAAGGCGATGTGCCTGTTCCAGCGCCAGCGTAACGGAAATTGGCTCCGCGGCCAGCCGCAATGTTTGCCTGCAAGTTGGCCTGCGCCAGTTTGAACTCACTGAGGAAACCATTTTCGATCACGTTGGTTTCGTTCAGATCGTATTGCTGCCACAGTTTGACGCCACGGTTGCCAACGTAACGAACTTCTACAGCGGTTTTCCCTTGAATGAGTAGGCAAAGTAAGGCCAAATAACTCTATGGCTTACTCCTTAGATCTCCGAACACGAATAATTATTGCCGTAGAGCGCAATGATAAACCAAAGCGTGAGATCGCCAAGTTGTTCGGCGTTCACGAATCCTTCATCTATAAACTGTTGCGTCAGAAGCGCGACCGCGGTGACATCGCCCCTCTCCCGCACGGCGGCGGCGCGGATGCAAGATTGAAAGAACAGCATTTATCGATCTTGTCAGACTTGGTGGCAAAATCTCCCGATGCAACGCTGGACGAATTGCGCGAGCAAATGAAAAAACAGGCTCGTGTCGCGGTCAGTGTCACGACGATCTGGCGCGGCCTGGACAATCTCAATCTGTCGCGGAAAAAAAGTCCATCCGGGCGACAGAAGCCGATCCGATTGAACGAGCCAGGTTCGAAAAGAAACAGAAAAGGCTCCCGGTAGAGAAGTTGGTCTTCATTGATGAGTTCGGCATTAACACGGCAATGACGCGGACTCACGCCCGTTCCCCGAGAGGAGAGCGAGCAGAAGCAACCGAGCCGTTCAATTCTGGAAGAAACACATCGGTCATCAGTTCGATAAGCCTGGTCGGAGTCGGGGCGACAATGAGCATTGAAGGCGCTGTTGATACGCAAGTCTTCGATGCCTTTGTTGAAAATTTCCTTGTTCCGACCCTGCTCAAGGATGACATCGTGCTGCTCGACAACGTGAAGTTTCACTACTCCGAGCGGGCGATCAGCTTGATTGAGACTGCGGGAGCAAAAGTCTTGCACATTCCAACTTACTCTCCCGACTTCAACCCGATTGAAGAATGCATCTCAAAGATCAAGGCGATCCTGCGGGGAATAAAAGCTCGAACCAAGCGCAAGCTTCTAAACGCACTGGCAAAAGCTATCAAGGAAATCGCGGTTGACGATGTTTGCGGTTGGTTTGCCGATTGCGGTTACATCTTCTCACTCATCTGAAATCCGCTGTAAAACGGTGTCTTTGGTGATTTCGCGCTGAATGCCCAGCGTCCAGGATTGGACATAGCCCAATTGCAGATTGGGGTTAAAGGCATTGGCAGAATCCGTGACCAACCCGACGTTCGGGAAAGTTGGGCCGGCGGGGAATGTTGGCGGGCCAAGGCGGCTGGGTTCACGCAACAGAATTGGCTGCGAACCAAAGCTGCCGCCGACCAGATTGCCCAAAGCCAAACTGCGGTTGGTGGTGATTGCGATACCGGGATTCGCCGCCAGAATGCTGCTGACTACGTTCATGCCTTCGCGGTTGTAAGCGACAGAATAACCAGCGCGAATCACTGATTGTCCGCCATCGCCGAAGACACGCTTGAGCATGCTGTTCTTCGTATTGATGGTCCAGGCCAAGCCCAAGCTCGGCGCAAGATTGGTGTAATCGGTGTTGTAGGTCTTGTCGCCTTCTTTGAATTGCGTGTACTGAGTCGGTGAACCGGAAAGCGTGCCGGGTTTGAACAAATTGCCCACGCCTGATTCGCCGAACAGTGAGTTATATGCAACCTGCGAGTAAGAAGTGTTCAGTGATTTGAACGGAGTCTGCACT
>ERZ650309.445-NODE-445-length-20477-cov-5.133092_pt1 | contig 20477 bp, 15 predicted proteins | sample MGYA00376245_ERZ650309 | MGnify/ENA primary metagenome ERZ650309 (study PRJEB26733, sample SAMN07839294) | wastewater metagenome | biome: urban; feature: wastewater treatment plant; material: waste water | place: USA: North Carolina | collected 2016-04-26 ...
ATAAAGCTGTTCGCGCGGCGGTTCCAGCACCAGATAAAATATCCGCGAAGCTTCTTCCGTCGGCTCTTCCGGCGTGTTGGCCTGCCATTCCGATAACGGCTTGCCTGAAGAAAAGTACACTTCCAACGCGCGAATGACTCGCGACCAATCTTTCGGCGCAAAGCGCGCAGCCAACGCCGGATCCACCCGCGCCAGCATTCGGTGAAGATGTTCAACTCCGTGACGTTCCAGAATTTGTTGGAACCGTGGCCGCAAGCGTTCGTCAATTTCCGGCGAATCAAAAAACTTCGTTGTCAGCGCGCGCAGATAAAATCCTGTGCCTCCGACCAGCAACGCCAGCTTGTCACGCGATTCAATGTCGGCGATGACTTCCCTTGCCCGCTCTGCCCATTCGACCGCCGTCAGGTTGTAGGTCGGCTCCACGATGTCTATCAGATAGTGCGGAATGCCTTGTTGCTCGTCGGGCGGAACTTTGGCGGTGGCGACGTAAATGCCACGATAAGTTTGCACCGAATCGCAGTTGATGATTTCGCCATTAAAGCGATGCGCGAGCGCAATGCCCAAATCGCTTTTGCCGGACGCCGTTGGACCAACGACGGAAATTAAAGGTGGTTTCTTTTGGGAATTCATTGAGGCAGGTTCAGCCAGCGGTACGCTGCGATCGCCAACAACAGAGTCAGCAGCAGCCAGGCACCGAGTTGTTGGATTCGAGTCATCAAGCCTTTTTTCTCAGCAGCAAATCCGCCCAGGTCGCATCGGCTGGCAAACGGAAAAGCTGAATCAACACATACACCGACATAGCGATGTTGCCCAAACACATCACCAGCACAAACCAAACAACGCGCGACAACCAGCTGGTTTCTTTATAAAACACCCAAACGTAAAACGTGACGAAACCGCAATATGCGTCCCACAACGTCGCCACCCACCACGGCTCCGGCCAAACGCGCGGGCCAACGCTGAAGACGCTTTCGATCACACTGGCTTTGACCGTCACCCACAACATTCCGACCAAGATGGCGGCAAACAATACAATCAAAAAGTTTTTCGGTAATCGTTGATTCATTTGAAATTTACTCGCTTGCTAGCGCGCGACACTGACTCAAACTTCTCGCTTGGGTAACCACGGCAGAAAAGCGTTCGTCCGCCGCGCATACGCTTCATACTCCGGCTTGGTTTTTGTCAGGCTACGTTCCAGCATTGCCACACCAGAAACTTTCACCAACAAAAAGGTCATCAACATCGGGCTGAATACCGTCCACCAACCGCCAGCCGCGCAAGCAATTAAATAAAATCCCCACCACAGCAGCGCGTCGCCGAAATAATTCGGATGCCGTGTCAGCGCCCACAATCCGCGATCCATTAACTTCCCTTTGTTGGCTGGGTCGGATTTGAACTGCCGCAACTGTAGATCGCCGATGGCTTCAAACAAGAATCCGATCAGAAACACCGCCACGCCGGCTAGATCCAACGCGGTCAATGTGTCCGGTTGCGCGGAGATTTGCGCGGCTTGCAGTGGCAACGAAATTATCCACATCAACACGCCTTGCAACAGAAACACAGTGTACAGGCTCACAACCGAAAAGCGTTCGCCATGCTTTTTGCGCATCGCTTGATAACGGAAATCTTCGCCTTTGCCGAGGTTCCGACTACCGATGTGCCAGGCCAGGCGAACTCCCCAAACAACAACCAGCACTGTCATCATCTTTTTGCGCCCGACGTATCCACCTGTCACCAGATAACTGGTGACGGCGATCATCGCAAAGCCCAGGCCCCAAAAAATATCCACAATGCTGGCATCTTTCAGCCTCAGGCTCAGCAGCCAAAGCAGAAACAACGCCACAGCAATGACAATCGGTGTAATGGCATAAACGTTCATAAGTTTTGATTCCCAACCCATTCGTCAACCTTCGTCCAATGTTCGTACAACCAATCGGTTTGCGCTTCGCGGTTGCGCGGAATATCGGCAAATGGAACTCGCCAACAATGTGTCCGAATTGTTCGACCGACCAGCTTTCCGCTGAGCAAATCACGGGCGGTGTTGGCGACTTCCAAACCTGTGTGAGCGCAGAACACGGCATCAGCATGTTCATTCAACTCCAGTATGGAAAGCGGCCCGCCCAATCGTGGCGGCAGCACGTGATTTAACACAGAAGCTTTTTTGTACAACTCGAAATCGTCTCGTTGCGCCAACCGAGCCAGTGCGCGTTTGCGTTTTTCCGGAGTAAAGCGTGTGCCTTCGGGGTAAATCAAAATGCCGTCGTGTTCGGTCAATCCGTGCATCAATCGCTGGACGACGGCGACGCCTCCGGCAATGTTTCCTGTTCCGCGTTCGACAAAAGCATTCGGGATGCGATTGCCCACAATGTCAATGCACGGGTCCCACAGCAATTCGCGCTTCAGTACGTATCGAAGCATCAATCCTTGCTTGTCGCCTTTCTGCCACGAAAACAGCGCCGCTGGCAGCATCGTATCCGCCAAACTGGTGTGCCGAATGAAAACGATGACGGGGCCGGTTTCGATGTTATCGCCGGTCACTTCCAGCTTCAGCCGATAAATCCGTTGAGCCGAGGCAAACAGTGTCCTGATCCACCATTGTTGCAAGTTGAAGTTCCAACGCATAAACCGTTCTTTGTCGCCGCCAAACCAGACAAAGCTGAACAGCCAGATCAACAAACTGGTGACAATGCCAATCATCTCGCAGCTTAGAAACACAGCAGCCATCAAAACGGCTCTGACCGTAGCCAGACGATTGCGGCGAACTACATCCACTGCGAAAGCCAGCAACAGAGAAACAGGCAGCGTGACAACGATAACCATCCACGCCAGCACATAGCCGGTGACAGTGGCTGCTCGACGTCCCCAAATTTTCATCATCCTTTTCAACTATTGGTTCGCCTTTCCGATTGGGTTCTGGCAAAGTGCGCCATCAGTCTCAGCAAATCAACTTTTTCGGTCAAGGAGAAACTCGAATGCCAGGTGTACCTTCAATCTTTTTGATTAACAGCGACACGTTCAAAAAATCCTTCCTTTCTGGCGATGGCCAGTTTGAACTGCAAAGTGATCAAAACATTTGGGCCAAACTATTGGCTAACGACGGTAAATTTTCGCCGGATGTGGATCGTGTCGCCGACGTCGGCTTCAGTTTTAACAACGATCAAAAATTCAAATTCGGCAACAAAGCCGGAATGAAGCTGAGCGTTGGCGCCAGCGCAGCCAACCAAATTCATCTGATCTGGCCAAAACAGAGCGATGATGATGACGACGAAAAAATTTTGAAGGCGTATGGCCTGACTGACACCTTGACCGACGGCCATCTTTACGTTCGATTGCTGTTCAGCGCGCAAGGCGATGTCAAAGGTGAAGGCAGCGCGCCGATTCCCTTCCCCGCCGGAACACTTTCCGCCACGTTTGGCATTGGCGCAGGCGGCAATGTCGCTTACGAACAATTGAAGCTTTACAAAGAAGATATGACCGCGGCAGCAATTCTCGGCGATTTGTTCGCCAGCATGCGCCTGCCGCAACAGATTGATTCGGTAGCCGAACTCCCCGCCGAAGGCGAAGTCATCGCCACGCGCTTTGGCGGCTATCTCAACCTGAAAGCCGGATTGAAATGGGGCTTTGAAATGGCGGGTTCACATCAATTTGATGTCAACCAATTGCAAGTTGACCTGGATTACGCGCTGCGGTCTATGGCTGCGATTTCTCTGGGTTACCAGCTTGCCGGAGATTTCAGCATCGAAGCTCGGCGAGGTTCTCAGGACGGCTGGGTTCGCTTTGTCGTTCGCAAAAACCGGGATTCGCAGTTCAATCTGACGGCGGATTTCAATCTGGACGCGAAAGCCGACCTGAACGGATTGCCCCGCAGCGCAAACGAATTCCTGACGCGCCTGATTGGTTCTGACGCCGAAACCGTGCTCGGTTATTTCAAGAAAGCTCAGCAGTTCGATTCGCTGGACAAGCTGGAAGCCAAACTGACAGGAATGAGCAAGGACTTCATTCACAAATGGTCACAAGACCTGATCGGCAAAGTGCTGGACACATCCACCTTCAAGGAATTTTTCGCTGCCGCCAAGAATGTTGCCGATAAGTACGCCAACCTGGATCAGTACATCGTTGATATGTATCACGCGTACCTGGGCAAAATTCCGAAGCTGGAACAGGCGCTGACTGTTTTGGCAGGCATTTCAAATCCCGCTGAGTTGGCCAACCTGATCAATTCCGATGACAGCAAGGACGAAGAGTCCATCAGCACTCTGGAATTAGTGCAGATCATTTGGGGCACGAACGTGTTTCCGTTGCTGTTGATGAACGCGGATTTTCAGCAATTTACCAAGCTCACACAAAAAGCTCATGACTTCATCACCGACGGCGCAACCAAACCGGTTCGGGATTTCATTGCCAAGCTCAAAGATGAACTGGGCCTGGATCCTTTGCTCAAGCAGCTTGATAAATTCAGCAGCCCTGACGATTTGAAGAATCTGGCGGACACTCGATTGCAGGATTTGGCGGGCAAGGTCATTGGCCAGACATTCGAGGAACTGAAAAAGTCGGACGTCAACAAGGCGTTCCAGCTTTTACAGACAAACCTCAAACGCATCGAAGACTTCAAAAACACCTGGTACGCCAAAATCACCGAAGCAGTCCATCAAAAGTTTACCTTCGATTTGCACTTCGCCTATACGCGAGCCACTCGCAATAAAGAGTTGCTGGATGTTGAATACGATCTGAACACTGCCGAAGGGCAGGAACTGGCGCGCGCCGCCGCTGGTGGAGATTTCGCAAAAGCTCTGGACAACTTTTCGGCAAAATACGTCAAGGTCAATCAAGGCGTCTTTTCGCACTCGTTCACCAAGAGCGCGCAGCTTCGTGTCAACGTACTCGGTTGGGGTTCCGACAGCCTCAACCAACTGGCAATTAACGCCGAACAAACGATCGAACAAACTGCCGGAGGGTTGCTGCACGTGTTTGCCACCGAAGCTTCGATCACAGAGAAAAAGAAAAAAGGTGGCAAATTCAAAGAAAGCCTCGAAAGCAATTTCCTGCTGCGCGCCTTGGGCGAAACCTTTCAGCCCGAAGGAACCAACGCCGCCACCGATCCCCAAACGCGCGACTTTTTGATCCAAACGCTGCGCAGCGTGGCCGTCCAATACGATTTGCTGGAAGCCGACGATCAAACAACGCCGGATGAATTGACTCGCTATCTGGATTTCGCCGAATTCCTGGGCTTGTTGACCAAAGCCAGTCGAACGAATTTGGTCAGCGATATGGTTAAACAGTTTCCGGGCGGTTTGGGCAAAGTCGTCGTGCGTTATGTTGTGAAGTACGATGACGAAATGCTGAAGTCCGCGTTCAGTGCGATTGCGCAAAATGATCTCAAAAAACTGGCCAAGCTGACGACACGTCAAATCATTTCCTCCGGCTACACGGGCCTGGGTAACACGAATACCTTGGTGCGCGTTGGTTTTGCGAATCTGTCGCCTTCATTACACGAGGCCTACGACAAAGACGGCTTCACCGCTTTACAAAACAATGAGGATTTGAAAACGGTTATGCTGCCTGGCTGGTTTACCAAAGGAACGGCCATAAGAGTGAAACTAACTCCCGATCAGCTTAGTCACCTGGATAACGTTTGCGGTTTGGAAAATACGTATGCGAAAAGACTGACGGAGTTGAAAAACATTCTTGGCACTCTGCCGATTTCGCAAAAAGACCTGGCCAAGACAGCAGGAAAGTTTGTGGATATTTCCGACGATCTGAATGCGTTCACGCCCAATGCGTTCTTCGCCATTTTTGACAGTATCGTTCAGCAATCATTACAGAATGCCGCCAACAACCGGGCGTTCCGGCAATCGTCAATGATTCTGGAAATTACGCCGCCCGGCGCAAAGAAGAGCGTGAAGAAAATTCTGACGCAACCGCGTTAGGCAAAGCTTCAGGCTCACGCAAAGACGCCACGTCGCAAAACAAATTTGCGGCGTGGCGTCTTTGCGTTGGCATCCTGGCAAATTGTCGAGCTACGGTTCGGCGAACAAACTGAATTCACTGATGCACGGATTGGCGGAAGCCTTGATGATTCTCAGCCGCACTTTGCGCGTCGTGACTGTTGAGCCGCGCAACAAACGTTGCGCACCCACACCCGTCGCTTTTCCAAATTCCGACCATTTCCCATCCGCCCAAACATCCACAGCGAATTCATCCACACGATGGCCGAGTTTGACGTTCTCGCGCACGCGCACGACGTTGAAACTTTTCTCCGCGCCTAAATCCAATTCAAGCTCCGCTGTTGTCACGGCGTCATCAGTTGCCCAATAACTGAAACGATCCGCATCCAGCACTTTAGCCGCCGCAAACTGTTTGTCGTTGCCACGCACATTGCTGGCTTTTACCTTTGCGCCGTTGGTCAGATTGACGGCAAAGGTTTGCCGCAACCAGTCGCCAAATTCGCGCAAGGATTTCGAGTCGTTTTCGTGAATGCGCCCGCGCCGGTCGGGCGGCACGTTCAACAAAAACGAAGCTCCGCGTCCGACCGACGCGAAGTACAAATTCTTCAGTTGTTCGGGAGTTTTGACCTTGTCGTTCTGAGCTTCGTGCCAGAACCAACCCGGTCGAATCGAAACATCACATTCGGCTGGTCGCCAAACAGTTCCATTGCGGTCACCACTGTTCAGTTGTTTTTCGACGCCTTCCTGCCCTGGATAAATCTTTTCGCCGTTGATCGTCGTCCAGCACGGATCGCCCGCAATACCTTTTTCGTTTCCGACCCAGCGAATGTCCGGCCCGGCATCACTGAACACAACCGCGTTCGGTTGCAGTTGCCGAATCAAGCTCCAAGTCGTCGGCCAATCGTAATAAGTCGTTTTTTCAATTTTGCGTTTTTCTCTCGCGCCGCCATAAAAGCCATCGCCGCCATTGGCTCCGTCGTGCCAGACTTCAAACAGCTCGCCGTAATTGGTCATCAATTCGCGCAACTGTTCGCGATACGTCGCGACGTATTCCGGCTTGCCGTAATTCGGATTGTTGCGATCCCACGGAGACAAATACACACCAAATTTCATCCCGTGACGGCGACACGCGTCTGCGAATTCTTTGACGACATCACCTTTGCCATCGCGCCAGGAACTTTTGGAAATGTTGTGCCCCGTCGTTTTGGTCGGCCATAAACAAAATCCGTCGTGATGTTTGGCGGTCAGAATCACGCCTTTCAATCCGCCCGCTTTCAGTGCCGTGACAATCTGGTCCGCGCTGAAATCCGTCGGGTTGAAAAGCTTCGGGTCTTCGTCGCCGTAACCCCATTCTTTGTCCGTGAAGGTGTTCGTCGTGAAATGGACGAAGCCATACGTTTCCAGTTCGTGCCAGCGCAACTGGCGTTCGGAAGGAAGGGCTCCGAATGATTTCGGTGGCTGAACCGGCGCCACGAACCTTGCGGCAATCAGTACCGGAATTAAACAGAGCAAAAACAGCAGTGATTTGGTTTTCATATCGTTTAGATCAAGCCATTCATTTGCAATCGGTGGAGCATCGCTTCTTTCGGTACTGCACCAGTGATGCGATCCACTTCTCGTCCATTCTTGAACAAAATCATGGTCGGAATGCTGCGCACGTTGAAGCGTTGAGCCGTCAGCGGGTTTTCATCAATGTTCAACTTGGCGACGCGAACGCGGCCCGCCAGTTCAGTGGCGAGTTCTTCGACAAAGGGCCCGATCATCAAACAAGGCCCGCACCATCCCGCCCAAAAATCCAGAAAGACTGGCAGCGAAGCCTGTTCGACATCTTGCGCAAAACTGGCGTCGGTAATTTTCATCGGAGCAGCGACAGCCATTAACTTCGCGTGACATTTGCCGCACACGGGCAAATCGCCGGAGGCAACTTTTTCCGGCAACACGCGATTGGCTGCGCCACAGTTTGAACAACGAATGATTTGCGAATCAGACATGTTTCTCCTTATTGCTTGGTGATCGCTTCGTCCAGATTCAAGACCAAGCTCGCCACCGTGGCATATGCCGCCAATTCGGAAGCATCCAATTTAGAATTGTTGCGACGTTCGCCAATGGCCAATAACCGTTTCGCGTCTTCCGGTTTGGCCCGGAACAATTCCTGTTGCTTGGTGAAGCTTTTCAGCAACAGGCTTTGCTCCGCTTCAGAAGGAGTGCGGGCAAGGACCAGCCGGAAGATCCACGCCAGCCGCTGGCGTGGATTGTCTGTGATTTCCAGCATTGAGCGTTCAGCCAGCATGCGCGCCGCTTCGACATAGGTCACATCATTCATCAAATTCAGCGCTTGCAACGGCGTGTTGGTTCTCACTTCGCGCACCGTGCAAAGTTCTCTGGCCGAAGCGTCAAAAGTCAGCATGGCCGGATTCAAAATCGTGCGCTTCCAATAGGAATACAGGCTGCGCCGCCACAACCCTTCGCCTTTGGCCTGATCGTAAAACGTCATGTTGGAAAAGGTCATGTCTTTCCACAATCCTTCCGGCTGATAGGGTTTGACGGACGGGCCGCCCAGTTGTTCGACCAGTAACCCTGAAGCCGCCAACGCTTGATCGCGAATCATTTCCGCCGACAACCGCAACCGTGGGCCGCGAGCGAGCAACCGATTCGCTGGATCGCGTTGCGCCAGATCAGCCGAGACTTTCGATGATTGGCGATAGGTCGCGCTCATCACGATTGTTTTGAGCATCGCTTTCACGTCCCACGCTTTCGATTGCGGATTGCGGATTGCGGATTGCGAATCCGCATTCTCTCCGTCACCCCGTCCCTCTTTCTCTCCATCCCGCAATTGCACTGCCAGCCAATCCAACAACTCCGGATGGCTCGGCGGTTCTCCTTGAGAACCAAAATCTTCGACGGTTTTGACCAGGCCTGTGCCGAACAACATTTGCCACATACGATTCACCTGCACGCGAGCCGTCAGTGGATTTTCCTTGCTAACCAACCAGCGCGCGAAGCCCAGGCGATTCGTTGGAAGTTCCGCTGACAGCGACGGCAAAATTGCCGGAACGGCACGCCCGACTTGTTCCATCGGTTGATCGTAAGCTCCACGGCGCAGCACGTACGACGGACGAGGCGTGGCAGTTTCCTGCATCACCATCAAGGTAGAAAACTCTGATTCCAGATTCAGCTTTTGTCGCTTCAATTCCGAAAGTTGCTGCCAAAGATGTTTGGCTTCGGCGGGCGCGGCGGATTCCAGAAAGGCTCCACGCAATTTTAATTGCTGAGATCGAGTACGTTTTGCCGCCGGAACCGCAGCGATTTTTTCCAGCGGATCGGCGCACGCCAACACAGCAATGTCGTCGGCTTCGGGTAAGGCTCTGTAAATGCGAATTTCGTCCAGCCGCCCTTTGAAACGATAAGCCGGGCCGCCGCCTGCGCCAAACTTCAGCGTGCGATTCGCATCGCCAAAGGTGCGAAACAAACGTCCGTGAATGACGTTCAACCTGGCTTCCTGGCCGTTGACGTAGAGTTTGATTTTGTCGAGCGAGTCAGAGCCATTGAACATTGCCACCACGTGATGCCATTGATTCAACGGCAACTTGTCCGCCGTTTCGACGCGGAACGAATCGTCCGCCCAAACGCTGACCACATTGAAATGAATCTTTCCATTCTGGAAAAACAATCCCCAACCTTTGCCTTTCGGCAAGCCGTACTCGGTTTCGCCTGGGGTGTCGTTGATGTGCGCAACGATTGCGCCGCTTTGTTCGGCTTCAGGGTAAAACCAGGCAGAAATGGCGAAGTTATCTTTGTAATCGCGTTTGCGGTCACGGTAATCGAAGTTGGCGACTTTGCCCGCATCAAAATATAGCTTGCCGTCAAATGCCATTCCCTGTCCCAGCGGTGATTCAACGGATTGAGGTTTACCACTACGAAACCCGATTTCTTCTTTTTTCGATTCCTGCTTGGAGTCTCGGATAAACTCTTCGTCGTCCGGCCGAGCAACATTGATGCGCGCCAGCTTGCTGACGATTTGCAGTTCAGCGCCTTCGTCCATCGAATGACGCAGCAGCAAATTGTCCGCTGGAAACCATTGCGCATTGGCCGCTGGTTTTAATTGCTGCTCCCAACGGCGTTGAATCGCCACATCGGTTTTCAACGACAAATCCAACTGTCGTTCCGTCAGCGCGATTTTTCCTTCTAGCTGTTTCAACCGGCGTTGCTGTTCCACCGTCGGCGCGGAAATCCAGGGAGCCGAGTTGCCGTAATTGCTGGCTCTGCCGTCTTCGGGAATGCTGTTGAAGAACGCGGACAACTGGTAATACTCCCGCTGCGTCAGCGGATCGAACTTGTGGTTATGGCAACGCGCGCAGCCCATCGTCAGTCCCAGAAACACCGTCGAAGTCGTGTCCACACGATCCACGATGTATTCAACCCGATATTCTTCCGGCACGATGCCGTCTTCCGAATTGCCGCGATGGTTGCGGTTAAACGCTGTTGCAATCAATTGGTCGAGCGCCGCTTCGGCATTAACCGGTTTTGGTAGCAAGTCTCCGGCCAATTGTTGAATCGTGAATTGATCGAACGGCAAATTGCGGTTGTAAGCGTTGATGACCCAATCGCGCCAACGCCACATCGAACGGTCGCCGTCGAGCTGATATCCGTTCGTATCGGCGTACCGCGCAGCATCGAGCCAGCGAAACGCCATGCGTTCGCCAAATAGAGGCGAAGCCAGCAACCGATCCACGACCTTTTCGTACGCGTTCGGCGATTTGTCCGCCAGAAACGCATCCACTTCTTTTGGCGTGGGCGGCAATCCGGTCAAGTCCAACGTCACACGGCGAATCAGCACTGCTCGGTCAGCTTCGGGCGCAGGTTGCAGCCCTTCTGCTTCAAGCCGAGCCAGCACGAAAGTATCAATCGCGTTCTTCGGCCAGTCCGTATTTTTGACCGCAGGCAGCGGCGAACGAACCGGCGCAACAAATGACCAATGTTGCTGGAAACGAGCGCCTTGCCTAATCCATTCGGTCAACAACTCAATTTCACGTTCAGTTAAGTTGCGGCCCGAATCCGCAGGCGGCATGCGCATGGCTTCGTCTTTGGCGGTGATGCGGCGAACCAATTCACTCTGTTCGGGATGGTCGGGAACGATGGCGTGTTTGCCTGCGCGCAGTTCCGCCAGCGCGGCAGATTCTGAATCCAGCCGCAGTTTGATCTTTTTCGCCGTCGCATCCGGGCCGTGACAGGCAAAACATTTGTCCGAAAGAATGGGTTTGATGTCGCGACTGAAATCAATTCGAGTTTGCAGTGAATTGGCAGCGGCCTTTGGACGCAAGCTTGCCTGCGCAAAGAACGCTATTGCCAACAACGGCAAAACAAATCTGACGAAGCGGACGATGTTTCTGGTCTGAAGCATTTGCTCACCTGAAATTTCGAGTTCAAGCCTGAGGCGGAGTTTTGTCGCACGTTCCCAGCGAAAACGAACTTTCCTGATTCAACGTGTACAGATAGGTCGTCAACGCGTGGTAACACCCCAGACTGTGTTTAACCTTCGGAAAGTTTTTGGAATCAATGTCTTCGATTGCGTTCAACGATTTATACAGTGGCGGCACTTTGGGAACGATGTCCGGTTCGTTGCAGATTTGATAGCTGTGGGGAACACGCTGATTGAAGACGGTCTGAAATGTTCCGTCGCCGGTTTTCGGCGGCGCCAGCGCGTACAACGTCAAATCGGTGGCCGCATCATTCAGGGCCATATCCAGAGACAGCATATTGGCGATGGCGGATCCCAGGCTGTGGCCGACGCAAATTAACCGTTGTCCACAGACCGTGTTTTTCACGAAGGAATTCACATCCTGCGACTGACCATCCGGCGTCAACCCGGCAAGCGTTTTGTACACACTGTAAAACCCGTCTTCGACTTTGCCGGAATTGGGAACCGAGATGAATTCCGTCGGACAAAACTCCGCGTCAATCAGCCACTCAATGAAATCCTTGGTGCCGCGAATGGCAACGACATATTCCGTTGGCAAAGTCGTGGATTGTGCAATGAAGCCGTAAAAGACGCGTTCAGTGTCATCCACAAAATGATCCACCGCCGTCAGGTACAGCACGATCTGGTAACCGGCTGGAAGGTCCTGCGCCGGTGGGCGCAAATTCTTTTCGTCAGACACAAACATGTTGTACGCGGCCTGCACAAACGAACCGTAATGGTAAGCATTCGCTGCGCTGTAAGTGGTGTCGGGCATGTCACCTCCTGAATTGATACACGAGTTTTGGATTCGGGTTACGCTCCGTGAGAGCGCCAAAAGATAAGCGTTTGCTCCCAAGCCCACAAGAGCAGACATCAGTCGCCACCACACAAAAAATTCTTGAGTTGAGTGCCAAATGACAAAGGGCGCGAGTGGCTATCTTGCCTCTCGCGCCCTTGTTCCTTTTTTAAGCCTAGCCTAGCACTTTCTGGGATAGGCCCAGATGGTCAATTCAGCGGTCGTCAGGGACATATGATGGAGGTTGTGACCGCCGTTAAGGACATAGCCGTAATCCGGCACGTCACCTTTATTGAGATACAGCACGGCACCCGTTATGCCTTTGCTGCGTGTCGTTGGCCAGAATTTCATCCAGCCGAACGCTTGAAGCGGAATCACCGTGCTCATAGTTGGCACCGTATTCGGGAAACCATCCGCGATGACCTTTCGGAGCTGGAAGCTATTGATATTGCCTTCCTGCCAAGGATAGACATTCGTCATCATGTCGTAAACCACACCAGTCAGTCCGGTCAGGTCGTCCGGTCGCTGGTTTCCAGGCAACGAACCACCCAGTTGATTGACGATGACCATCGTCTTGTTGCCATCAGCGATTGCCGGGATGTTGTCGAGCGCGAGAATGTTGGGAACCTTGTTGTAATTCACTCCATCGAATTTGAGCGTTGCCCGCCCATCGCCCAGGTTGACGCCGGGAGCCTGCGCCAAGGCCGAGATGGTTTCGGCATTCAGATTGGCTCGGTAACCATCCAACATTTTGATAGACGCACTGCCGATGAAGTAATTGAAATAGTTTGGCATTCCTGTGGTGACATCCACCGACACCGCCATGATGTACCCTTTCTCGCCCGGATCGGTGTCCGACGTCTTAAAGCTGACGGTCTGATTGGGGGCCAGGCAAACATTCGCATCCGATGTCAGACCGGACACTGCGCTCATAAAGAAAATGGCCATCATCCCCGCTTTTTGCGGGTGGGTGTTGGTGATGTGAATCTGTGTGTCTTCGGCCTTTGGGTTGGCGGCATTCGAGCCGTAATAATTGAAGATCAGAACCGATCCGGCCTTCTGATCACTGATGGGTGCGCTGTCTGGAATGGCCTGCGCCAAAATGGAAGACGTGGATAAAGCGGCAAACGCGACCAGCAACAATAGCTGCGAAATAAAACGGGCGGTGAATTTCATAAATAGTTTCCCTCCAATAAGTTGTGTCTCAATTTCTGCCTGCCCAAACGACTGGGCAGCTCTTTGTGTTACTGCTTCTCTCTGACAACGCGAATGTACGGGAAATGGCCGGTGCAGTCCTGATGCTTTGGTAATCTTCTAGTGATGGATTGGTAACGTGCGCGACTGGAGGCACATTGCAACTGAGTAGGGCTTGGTCACAGGGATGGTGGAGATCATAAAGAGCTTGCCTGAAAACCTAGATCGGATTCCAGGTCAGTGTAGGGCAACCTGCCGAGGTTGCCATGTTCTTTTCTGCTAGCTCACTCCAGACCGCGTTGCAACCTGCTGAGGTTACCGTGTTATTTTCAATAGGCTCACCCCAGAACGCGTGGCAACCTCGGCAGGTTGCCCTACAGCCAATGGCAAGCTGATCTCAATTCCAAATGACAAAGGGCGTGGGAGGCTGGTCAGCCTTCCACGCCCTTATTTGCTTGTCCAAGTTTGGCTCAGCAACTCGGAGCAGTGATCGGAATGGTCAATTCATCGGTCGTCAACATCATATGGTGAAGATTGCGGCCACCGTTAAATCGGGCATCGCTCGGAGCAGCAGTGCTCGTGTTCAAATACAACACCATCCCAGTCATGCCTTTGTTCGCAGTGAGAGGCAAGAATTTCATCCACCCGTACAGACCTGGTTTAATCACAGTGCTCATATTCGGCCCCGTCTGGGGAAAATCGTTGGCAATGACTTTTCGGAGCTGGCAACTGTTGATTGCGACCTGCCAGAAATAAGCATTTGTCGCGACGTCATACACAGTACCGCTTATCCCGCCCAAATCATCCGGCTTGGCTCCGTTGAACAGCGAACCACCGAGTTGATTAATAATGACCATGGTTTTGCTCCCGTCGCCAATTGCCGGAACATAATCGAGCACGAGCGCGCTGGGAACCTTGTTGTAATTGACGCCATCGAATTTCAGCGTTGCGGCAACCCCGTTCTGGATGCCGGTGTCAGACAGCGTGGGATCTTCTTTCAAAGCGGAGATAGCTTCGGCATTCACAGTAGCCTGATAACCGGACGCCATTTTGATGTACTCACTGCCCGTGAAGTAGTTGAATTTGTTTGGCCGTCCCGTGGCATCCACAGACACGGCGACGATGTAACCTTTCACGCCCGGATCAACGTCCGCCATCACCCAACTGGCGGTTTGATTGGGAGCCAGGCAAATGTACGCGTCAAGCACACTACCAGCCGGATCAATAAAAAAGAGTGACATCATCCCAGCCTTTTGCAGATGGGTATTGGTAAGGCTGATCCGTGTGTTTTCGGTTGCATGGTCTGTGGCTGCGGAGCCGCTGGAGCCGTAATAGTTGTAAATCAGAACCGACCCGGCTTTCTGGTCGCTGACGGGCGCGTTGTCTGGGACGGTCTGCGCCAAAACTGAAGAAGCCGACAGAACGGCGAAAGCGATAAGCAAAAATAACTGCGACATAGAACGAATAGATAAATTCATAAACTTTTTCCCTCCAAGAAGTTGATTCTCAATTCACCTCCGCCCAAACAACTGAGCGGCCCTTTGTTTCATTGCGTCTCTGCGACGATGTGAATGTACTGGAATTGGCTGATTCAATCCTGATGTTGTGGTGATGTTGTGGTGATGTCTTGGTGATTGGTGAGGTAAGCGCGTCAGAGAACGTTTCACACAGAAAAATGCGGGAGATCAAAACACGACGGCACCGCGTTGACGCCCAGCGTTACAGCGACCCTATAAAAACTTTTCGACCATTAGTTCATCAACGTAAATGCCGTTGATCTTTGCCTGTCTCTGAGCCGTGCCAAGGAGTTGAAATCCCTGCCGCTGATACGTTGCCAGTGCCGCAAGGTTGTCGGCTCGAATAAAGGTGAAAATCTTTTCGTAGCCTTTCTGCCTGGCGGCTTCAAACGTCGCGGCAAACAACTGCCCGGCAATTCCCTGCCCTCGTTCAGCCAGATCAACATACGTGCCGACGACTCCGACGTGGTCGAACGCATGCGTGTACGTCGCAAACGGTCCCATGCTCTGGAAACCGACGATCTTTTGGGCATCCTGCCGAATGGCGACGTGAAAGATGCCTCGCGCTGGAAAGTTGGCGATGTAGTCGCGTTCGGCTTCGATAGTGAAGGGCGTATCGAACACGGTGTATTTCCCGCTTTCGATGATGGGATTGAAAATGGCGACAATGGCTGCGGCGTCTTCAGGCTGAGCTGGGCGAATCAGCAAGTCCATCGGTAGTGGAACCAACAAAGATGCCAACCACAAAAAGCACAAAAGACACAAAACGATCCCAACAGGCCTTTTGTGCTTTTGTGGTTAGACGTTTTCCGCGTTCAAGCGAAAACAGTTCTAGTACACGCCTTCGACCACGCTGGTCGCAAAGCGCGAAAACGGTCTGACGTTGCGAACTCCGTCCCACGGATACGCTTCGCACGGAGCTTCGCGTTCGCATTCATCGCGTTCCAGGAAGCGAGGAATGAACAGTTCTTTGGTCAGCGTGGTCAGACGGACGCGACCGGTTTCGCCGTATCCGACCAGTTTTCTGGGTTCGTCGGGATCAACCACTTCGATCATGGCGCGCGGAGCAGGCGGGTAGTAAATGATCGCCCAATTGTCCGCCGGATCGAACGGCACTTTGTGCGTGGCCAACCCCATCAAGGTATTGCCGTACGTCGGCGCGAAGTAGGCGCCTTCCATCAACTCTTCGACGGCGAAGCGATGGAATTGCGGAGTCATTTCGGTTCCGCCACAGAACACGCCAGTGATGCCCAGCTTTTTCAGCGAGACTTTTTCACACAACGCTTCCAGCAATTTCGGCGTGGCGAACATGCATTTGATGTTTGGGTGCGCCTTCAGAATGGTGACAGCCTGATCAATGACGTGCGCTTTGTAACGTTCCATCATCTGCATCTCGCCCCATTTGATCAGCTTGATGACCCAGCGCGGATCAAGGTCCACGCAAAACGAAATGCCTCCGCGAAACTGCGCCAGATGTTCGACTGCCAAGCGCAATCGGCGCGGGCCAGACGGGCCAAGCATCAACCAGTCAGCGCCTTTCGGGAAGTATTCGTCCGGCAAGGTTTCGCTGAATAGTTCGTAATCAATTTTGTGGTCTTCGCTGACAACGCGGCTTTTCGGCACGCCCGTGCTGCCGCCGGTTTCAAACACGTAGATCGGCTTTCCAGCATTCCCCTTCGGAACCCATTTGCGAACGGGGCCGCCGCGCAAATCGCCGTCTTCAAAGAAATCGAACTTGTCCAGATCCTCGTAAACCTGAACGTCTTTGCGCGGGTCGAAATTGAAGCTCTTGGCTTTTTCCAGCCAATACGGACATCCGGTTTCAGGATTGAAATGCCATTCGACCATTTCGCGAACGTGAGCATCCAGTCGTTCTTTTGCAGCTTTAATCTTTGCCTGCATCTCAGCAGTTGCGGTCATAATTCCTCTAAAAGTATGACAAGCTGCCAGCTTGTCGGTGTTTAGCAATTGATTAATTTGCCGAGCCACGGACAAGCTGGCAGCTTGTCCCACACAGGCTCAGGTTTCGAGCGTAAACGGATTAAAGTTGGTGTCGCGGTCGTAATAATCTTCGTGCTCGACGCGCTTCAGGAAGTTGACGATCAAATATGTGAATGGGGTGATGACGGCTTCCCAGCCGACTTTCATCAAGTAATTGCTGAACATCACCACGAAAACCAAATCGTTCGGCATGATGGCCGAATTGTAAAACGCCAGCGGATAAAAGATCAGTGAATCCACGCCTTCGCCGACAATCGTGGAGCCAATGGTTCGCATCCACAAAAAGCGTCCGCTGGTCAGAATTTTCATCTTCGCCAGCACAAAGGAATTTGCAAACTCGCCGGCCCAAAACGCAATCAGCGAAGAGAACACAATGCGCGGCGTTCCGCCAAAAATCATTTCGTAAGCATCCTGCCCTTTCCATCCGGGCGCGGGTGGCATTTTCACCACTGCCCAGCTCATAAATGCGGCAAAGATCAACGCTCCAAAGCCTGCCCAAATGACACGACGCGACCGCGCGTAACCATACACTTCGGTCAGCACGTCACCGAAAATGTAACTCAGCGGAAAGAACAGAATCGCCGTCCCGAATTCAGGAAGCGAGCCAATCTTTGAAACTTTCTGCACGCCAATGATGCCCGAGCATAGCAGCACCGTGACAAACGCAGCCATCACCAAGTCATAGTATTTGTAAGTTCGACGCGGGTGAGCATCAGCAGACGGATTTTTCAACAGAGGTCTCCTCAAAAAAATAGAGCAAACTTCCTCAGCTTGCTCACGTTTTACGCGAATCCCTCTGATTGAGGGGCATAACTACCTGGAAGATTTGCCCTACATTAACGGACTATTTCTTTTTTTCAAGGCCTCACGGGCCGCAAGCCCATTTTGCTACCCTTTGCTAAGCCCATTGAAGAACTCAAAGACCTTCGCCCAGTTCGCCGCGTTATGCCGAATCCAGACTTCGTGATCTGCGCCGGGGACTTCGATGTAGGTGTGCTTGATGCCCAATTCTTTCATCTTCGCCACCGACGCGCGCGAAGCTGTCGCGGGTATGATCAGATCTTTTTCGCCTTGCAGCACCAGAAACGTCAGGTTCTTGACCTTCTCGCCCGGCGCGTACCGGTCGTCAATTCCGCCGCCTGCGATCGGGGCAACGCCCGCCCAGATTTCAGGATGTTTGGCAGCATAAAAGTACGCGCCTGCTCCGCCCATCGAATGGCCAGTCAGAAAGATGCGGCTTTCGTCAATGTTGAATTCTTTCTTGACCAGATTGAAGACATTCATCGTGTCGGCATAAGCCAGTTCCTGCACGGTCAATTTCAGATTCTTTTCGTTTTCGAACCCCGGCTCGCCTTCGATCAAACCGCGCCCGATGTTGGGCATTCCCCAGAACGAACGCACAGAATAGCCAGTCGGACAAACCACGATGTAGCCGTATTTTTCAGCCAGTTCGGCGACGCCTTCAAAGCGAATCTGCTGGACGGCGGTGATGTTCAGCCCGTGCAGGTTGACGATTAGCGGATATTTTTTCGACTTGTCGTAATTGCGCGGCACAAAGATCGAATAGGGTTGCCACAAATCGCCCGCTTCTTTGAACTTGTAGAACCGATCCTGAATAAAGTCGCTGGCCACACGGTCTTTCGCCAGTTGTTGAAAGCCAGCGGCAGTGCCTGCCGGATTGCCAATCACTGGCCGAGCCGGGTTTGGATTTGGAGATGGAGGTGGAGTTTGCGCCGAGGCATTTATTGCGACCGCAAACAACGTCGGCAAGAGAAGCCGATTGATCAAATAGCAAGCCGATTTTTTCATACTGTTCCTAACTCGTAGACGAGATTATTTCTTTGCCTTCCTGGCTCGATAAGTTTTCGATTGTTGGGCAACGATGTCTATCAAATTTCCCATCGCCAGATTGGCGTCAATCAAATGCAACCCCCAGTTCGCTTGCACCTGACCGGCAACCACGATGTCGCCAACGATGTCATCTGTTCTTGGGTCTTTGGGATCACCGTGAACCTTGACCGCCAGGTAAGAGCCTTTTTCGTTTGAGACACATTCGGCCGACAACAACCCCGGAACACTAACAAACGGAGTTTTTATCGGTTGAGCCGGTGTCACCCAGGGTTTGGGTTCCAGGGCTGAAGAGCCGCTGCTGCGCCCGCTGCCAAGATAAGCATGCAATTCGCCGCTGAGTCCGCCCAGAGCTGCCGGATTGGTGCAAGCAGCGACCATGTCCGGCCCGGGAACTCGCCCGAATAGAGTGTTGGATGGTGGCGGAACATTTTCGCGGAAGGAGGCATAAGCAATCGCACATTTAATTTGCGAAGCGGAATGGCAAAGCGGAATGTTTTTGAACGCGCCGCCCACATCTCTGTCTTTGGGCACGGCCAGATTCGTTCCCAGCAACAATGCGGAAATCAATTTATCCTGGTCGGGCTTTCCATCAATTTCGTTGCGAATCAATTGCGTCAGCACACCTGAACCTTGCGAATGGCCGATCAACACCACGCCTCGCCCCTGATTGTCATGTTCCAGGTAATACTTCCAGGCATCCACAACATCGTTGTAACCAAGCGCGCGATCCGCCGCCATTGGCTTGCCCGAAAGATTGGCGCGCAACGCGGTCAGAGTCACTTGCCGATACAGTGGCGCAAAGGTACGGCACTGCGAACCGAAACGCGCGAACTGATGCTGGATGACACTGCGTTCTTCCGGCCCGGCATTCATATCGCTGTTCGGTGTCGTGTCGTTGGAAACCGTCGGATAAACATAAAAACAATCAATCGGCGCGTTCGGATTGGCCGTCCATTTTTCTTCGGTCAATTTGCCGTTCGCGGCAACGACGGTTGTCGTCAAATCAACCGCGCAAGCATCCTGCCTGCCGGGACGGCACAACCAGCTTTCGGCTTTGCCGTAATCGTTTTTGGGTTGTGGCGCGGGTTGAGTCTGAGCCTGATGCTGTTTGCCAGCCAGCAGCAAACCAATAAAAGCCAAAGCAAAGAAGAAACGTCGGGTCATGATTTTCCTCTCCAAAAAAACTTTGGAGCGCAGCATTTATCAGGCTGCGCTCCAAAAAATTTCAGTTATTTTCCATCCACGGAAAATGCCAGCAATGCATTGCCTGGCATCCCCAGAATGCGCCCATAGCCGGAATTCACATAAACGATGCCGTTGGCGATGACCGCTCCGCCAGCGTCAATGGTTCCGCCTTTGGCTTGTTTACCATTGACTGCGTTGTACGGCTGAGCCGCCGTGTCGAAATCCCAAACGATCTTGCCGTCGGCGGTGGCGTACGCTCGCAAATGGCCGTCTGAGTTTCCTGAAAAGATAACGCCAGGAATCAAACTGGCCGCCGCCGATTGCGCGTTCGTGCAGCGCGAAGTGCCCCACGAACATTTCACCGTAGGCGCGGGAACTTGCCACAAAATCTTGCCCGTGGCGATGTCCACCGCGGAAAGCCCCGGTTTGCGTTTGTCCGGCGGGCCAATGGGATCAGCCACTGGAACGTAAACGACTTTCGTATCGGCGGTGAATCCCCACTCAATGCCGCCGAGCGCCGTTCCAGTGCC
>ERZ650309.446-NODE-446-length-20465-cov-5.006271_pt1 | contig 20465 bp, 17 predicted proteins | sample MGYA00376245_ERZ650309 | MGnify/ENA primary metagenome ERZ650309 (study PRJEB26733, sample SAMN07839294) | wastewater metagenome | biome: urban; feature: wastewater treatment plant; material: waste water | place: USA: North Carolina | collected 2016-04-26 ...
CTGTGTTGATAAAAGAAGTGTACAATTACGGTATTCTAAAGCTTTTGTCGAGCACTATTTAACAGGAATTTTAAATTTTCAATTCCGCCTGATATGTATTCATTTCAATGGGTTAGCTGAATCTATGGCTCCCCAGACCTTCTCATTGGGTAGGCTCGGAGTCTGTTTTTTTGACTACCGCTGACCTGAAAGCCAATCCGCGTAATTACAGCCAGGCCCTTGCCGGGTGCAGCGTCGCGCTGATTTTTGAAAAACCGAGTTTGCGCACGCGCGTGACCTTTGACCTGGGCGCGACACAAATGGGCGCTTCGTGCGTGTATCTGGATCATCAGGGCGTGCGGCTGGGCGAACGCGAATCTGTCAAAGATATGGCGCTGAATCTGGAACGCTGGGTGGATGTAATCGTCGCACGAACTTATAGCCACGAGTCGGTCGTTGAATTGGCGGCGCATTCCTCCGTTCCGGTTATCAACGGGTTATCGGAATTCACGCATCCGTGTCAGGGGCTGACGGATTACTTCACGCTGACGGAAAAGGTCGGAGCGGATTTGAAAGGCTTTCATATCGCCTATGTCGGTGATGGTAATAACACGGCGCATTCGTTGATTTTTGGTGCGGCAAAGCTCGGCGCGCACATCAGCATTGGCTGTCCCAAAGGGTACGAACCGGATGCGGGCGTACTGAAAGCGGCGCGCAAGGATGCCAAAAAGACCGGTGCGAAAATCAAAGTCTTCAATGATCCGTTTGACGCCGTGAAAGGCGCGCAGGCGGTGTACACAGACGTTTGGGCTTCGATGGGTTTTGAAGCCGAAACCGAACGCCGTCGAGAAATCTTCTCAGCGTTTCGCGTCACCAAAAAACTGATGAACGCGGCTGAAAAAGGTGCTTTCTTCATGCATTGTCTGCCTGCTCACCGAGGCGACGAAGTGGATGCAGAAGTGATAGACAGCAAAATTTCGATTGTGTACGACGAAGCCGAGAACCGGCTGCACACGCAGAAAGCGATCATGCTGTTGCTGGTTCAAGCCAACCAGTGAGTCATTGCGGATAGCGGAATTCGGATTGCGGATTTGCTTACCGAAGATATGAGTTCAAACGAAAAAAACGATTCAGAAAACCAAGTCCAGAGCGGCAACGACCAACTTGCCGCTTCCAATCCGCAATCCGCAATCCGCAATCCGCAACCCAAAAGCATTGCCCGTTCCGCTGGGATCGTCAGCATTGCCGTGATGGGCAGCCGCATTCTGGGGTTGGTGCGCGAACAGGTGTTTGCAGCGTTTTTTGGCCCCGGCGTTGCCAACGACGCATTCAATATCGCCTTCCGAATTCCGAATTTGTTGCGCGACCTGTTTGCCGAAGGCGCGCTGTCTGCCGCGTTTGTTTCCACATTTTCCAGAACCCTAACGCAAAAAGGTGAGCGTGAAGCCTGGCGCTTGGCCAATTTGGTCAGCAACGGACTGTTTCTGGTGCTATCGGTAATCGTCATTGCGGGCATTGTTTTCTCTCCGCAGATCGTAAATTTGTTGGTTGAACCCAGCCGCGAACTGGCTGATCCGGCGCAAGCCCAGGTTGCGTATCAGTTGACCGTCAAACTGACCAGAATCCTGTTTCCGTTTTTGGTGATGGTATCGCTGGCGGCGGTGGCGATGGGGATTTTGAACAGCAAGGACCGTTACGGCATTCCGGCATCGGCTTCAACCATGTTCAATGTCGGTTCCATCATCGGCGGACTGTTTTTCGCGTACTTGTTTGCGCCCGATTACATTGCCAATGGAGCTTCTGCGCTGATTAACCATCACAAACTTCCGCGCGATGATTTCGGGGCGGCTTCGGCAATTACCGGAATGGCGATTGGGACTCTGGTTGGCGGAATGATGCAATGGCTGATTCAGGTTCCCAGCCTGCGTTCTGTGGGATTTCGCTGGCAGCCAATCATCAGTTTCCGCGACGAAGGCGTGCGGCAGGTGATGCGAATGATGGCTCCGGCAATTATCGGATCAGCGGCGTTGCAGGTAAATCTGGTTGTCAATACAACGTTTGCCACCAGCCTGGGCGAAGGCCGCGTTTCCTGGCTGCAATTCGCTTTCAGACTGATTTACCTGCCCATCGGAATGTTTGGCGTGGCGATTTCAACGGCGACCTTGCCTGTGGCTTCACGCGCGGCGGCTTCAGATAATTTGCAGGAATTTCGGCAGACGATTGCCCAAGCCTTGCGACTGACCTTTCTGCTGACGATTCCTTCTGCCGTTGGGTTGATTGTGCTCAACAAACCGATCATCGCCTTGATTTACCAGCATGGAGGCCGCTTTACCGAATACGACACGGCGCAAACCGGCGCTGCCCTGGCTTATTACACCGTCGGGCTGACAGCCTATTCCGCTGTGCGTGTTCTGGCTCCGGCGTTTTATGCCTTAAAAGAAACGCGCGTGCCGATGATGGCCAGCCTGGTTTCCATCGTCACCAATTACGCCGTTGCCAAATCCACGGTGGATTATTTCGGAATGGGGCATCGCGGATTGGCGCTTTCGATTTCCGTCGTTTCACTGGTCAATTTTGCGCTGCTGTTTGTCTTTCTGCGGCGCAAAGTTGGCAAACTGGAAGGCGGCAGATTGTTTTCGACCTTTGCCAAGGTGACTGCCGCCGCTGCTGTAATGGGAGCGATTTGCTGGTTGGTCAGCCAACAGATCGAAACCGTTTTGGGCAAAACCAGTTTGCTGGCTCGGCTGATTGATGTGGGAGTTTCCATCGCAATTGGCATCCTGGTGTTTTATATCACCGCGCGAATCTTCAAAGTCGGCGAACTGGATCAGATGGCTCGTGCATTCAAACGAAAGTTTGGGTCTCGGTTTAGCAAGAAGTAAAAGCCGCAATGAAACAAAAAACTCTCCCCCAGGCGATCAAGGAACTGTTTCTTTCGCTTCTGTTGAAAATTCCCAAAGCCGCCTTTCTCTACCTTCCCCTTCTGACGTTCACGGCGTTTTTCGCCGATTTATATTGGGTGCTCGATCTGACGACGCACTTTCGGCTTCAGTATTCGCTGCTTTCACTTTTCTTTCTGTTGCTGTTTCCGCTGCTGAAACTGTGGCGATGGGCTGGCGTCGCACTGCTTTGTCTGGTCATCAATGCGGCGTATGTCGTGCCGTGGTACTGGCCATCGTCGAATTCTGCACAGCTCGGCAATGGACGGAAGTTACGATTGTTGCTGTCGAATGTGTTGTGGGACAACACGCATCACGACGATGTGATTGCGTTGGTTAGAAAGGAACAGCCTGATCTAGCTTTCTTTCAAGAAGTTACACCGCGTTGGGCGAAGGCGTTTGAAGCCCTCAAGGACGAATTCCCCGAATCGCTTCTTCATCCGGATAAAGATGCTGGTGGAATGGCAGTTTTTAGCCGGCTTTCGTTTGTCCGCGGAGAGCTTGCGCCCTTGGCGGATTACAACGGGCCGGCGATTCTGGTTCAACTCAATCTTAATGGCAGGCTGGTTTCGATTGTTTCGGTTCACGCGCCGCCGCCGGGTGGGAAAAAGAACTTTGATCATCGGACGGAAATTTTCAATCAAACAGCCGATTTCCTGAATTCGCTGCCGGAACCAAAGATCATCATTGGCGACCTGAACACTTCGATGTGGTCGCCCTATTACAAACGCTTTGCTGCAAAAACTGGCTTGAACAACGTCCGAAAAGGTTTTGGCGTTCTGCCTTCGTGGCCGACGTATTTGCCGCCGGTTTTTATTCCGATAGACCAGTGTTTGGTCAGTCCCACTATTCAAGTTGCAGACGTGCGGACGGGAAGCCAGGTCGGTTCAGATCATTTGCCGTTGGTGGTGGATTTAATCATTCCCCAGAATTGAGTTTATAGCTTTTGCGCAGTTGTCAGCCACGCTGCCGGATGGGAAAATAGGAATCGCTTCCGACCCAACATTCGGAACACGCAATCACTCCAATTCATTCGAGGTTACACAGATGAATAAGAAGCCGAGCGCTGTTGCGTTCATGGCAGTATCGTTGTTTGTTGTCTTACTGATGTCTTCAACCGTAATTCAAAGCCAGACGCCCAGAAATTTCGCCCAGGTTCGGCGGGAATTCAAAACCTTTTACGAACAAGGAAACCGAAAGAACGGCATTGTGGGCAGCAGTTTTATGCTGCTTCAGGATGGCCAGGTTATTGCGCAGGAGTTTTTCGGCCTCGCCAATCAGGAAAAGCAACAGCCGGTGGACGAAAACACGATCTATCACTGGGCCTCCATCACCAAAACATTTACAGCCATCGCAATCATGCAGTTGCGGGATCGTGGACTGCTGAAACTGGATGATCCGATCATCAAATATGTGCCGGAACTGAGCACGGTTCACAATCCGTTTGGCCAGATGAGCGACATCACGATCAAACATCTGATGACGCATTCAGCCGGGTTCCGTGCGGCAACCTGGCCGTGGGGCGGAGACAAGGACTGGCAGCCACACGAACCCGCAGAATGGTCGCAATTGGTGGCGATGATGCCGTACACGGAAATTCTGTTTAAGCCCGGCAGCAAATTTAGCTACTCCAATCCGGGAATCATCTTTCTGGGCAGAGTGATCGAGCGTTTAACCGGCGACAATTACGAAGTTTACATAGACAAAAACATCTTTAAGCCGCTGGAAATGTATCGCAGCTATTTCGATGCAACCCCTTATTACTTGCTGAAAAACCGTGCGGCGAGTTATTGGCTGAAAGAAGGAAAGCTAACACCAGCGCGGTTTGACGTGGATACCGGGATTACGGTTTCAAACGGCGGGCTGAACGCTCCACTGCCAGATATGGTTAAGTACGTTAGTTTTTTGGCGGGAGACGTTCGGCGGCAGGCAATTTATGATCAGGTGTTGAAACGGAGTTCGCTGGAAGAGATGTTTCAGCCGCAGATTCCCATTGCCTCTTCCGAAATGATCGAGCCGCAAGGGCAGAATCGCAAAGATGCCATGGGGCTGAGCTTTTTCATCGAAGACAATTTCAACCAGCACTTCATCGGTCATAGCGGAAGCCAAAATGGATTCATTTCCCACTTTTACTTCCGTCCGGACACGCGCCTGGCCTATATCGTCGCATTCAACACCCAAGCGACAGCCACGGAAAAGGATTCATCGCAAGACACCCGGCGGCTGGATCGGGAAATCAAAGATTACGCCTTCCAAAACATCTTTCCGCTGTTTGTGAAGAAGACCAACTAACACAAGGATCAAAAACAGGTTGAACCGGCCAGCGAAATCACGGATGCCATTTGTGATGTTCGTAAAGCGGTTCGACCTGTTTGCTCAGCCGGGCATAATCTTCCGGTGTGTCCAGGTCTTCCAAAATTCCGGCGTTTTCAACCGGCACTTCCAACCAATCGGATTTATGCGCATTGATAAATGCCCGAAGACCTTCAGGACTGTCGTCGTCTAATTGCATAATCTCTTCGACATAACTGACGCTGACAATGATTGGGTGGCCATGTTTGCCGTTGAAGGTCGGAATGACGATTCCTTTGCTGCCGTCGCCGTACGCCCCGATCAGCTTGTTGAACAAATCGGTTTTGATCATTGGCTGATCCACCAACGCAATCAGCACTGCGTCCGTATTGGGACCCAGCATGGACAATCCGGTTTTGACCGAAGTCAGCATGCCGTTTGAGTATTCTTCGTTGACGACGAATTGAACGCCTGTGCCAGCCAGCACGGGACGAACTTCGGATTCTCTGTGGCCAAGCACCACAAAAATGTCCGCCAATTGAGAATTCCGCATTTGGTGGACGCATTCACTGATGACGGTTCGCTTGCCCCATTTGAGCAAGGGTTTGAAAGCGGGCTGCATTCGTTTGGATTCACCGGCAGCCAAAAGAATTCCTGAAATCATGGGGTGATTTCGCCTCCTGATAATCGGGTATAAAAAATTGAGTATTTCTGTAAAAAAGAAATTGGCACAAAGTCGGGCAATGGATCAAGTACCGGCAGCCAATTGTTGGCTATTCGGGCTTGGTCAGATTTCCCAATGCCGCGAACGGCGTGTTGAAACTGTTTGAGCGAACATTTGGTTTTTGCGGCGGAGCTGATTTCTTTTCAGTTTGCGTTGCGGCGCTGGCGGCTTGTGTCAATGATGGTTCTGCCGCCACGCCATCGGCAGCCGGAGTTTCGTTTGTGCGAACCCGATAGATCGGGCGCTCAAACATGGGCGAAATCCGTGTCCAGTCTCCAGTTGCATGCGGTTCGGCGATCAATCGCTGCATCGCTTCCACCTTGGAATCCAGGTCGTCCAGGTAAGACAGCATCAGCGCTTCGGGCGTGCTGGGTAATTTAGGCGACCCATATTCCAATTTTCCGTGATGCGTCAGCAGCAGATGCAGCAAATGGCGTCGCAAGTCGTCCGGAAAGCCTTCAATCCGTTGAATATGGTCGTGAACCATGATCGTTTCCATCACCAAATGACCGATCATTTGCCCTTCGTTCGTGTATCCAAAGGCGCGTTCGTAACACAACTCGTCAATTTTGCCGAAATCGTGGAGCACCGCTCCGGTTTGCAGCAAATCAATATCAATGCCTGGGTAATGTCCGCCGACTTTTTTACAGAGTTTGACCAGCGACAGCGAATGTTCCAGCAAACCGCCCAGATAAGGATGGTGCATTGTTTTGGCCGCCGGGGCGCGTTTGAACTTCCGCACCGTTTCTTGATCCGCAAAAATGTTTTCCAACAATTGCCGCAAATGCACGTTTTGAAATTCGCGGATAATGCCCATTAGTTCCGCGAACATTTCCTCGACATCAAAACTGGTGGTCGGGAAATAATGCGTCAGATCAATTTCGTGCGCCTGACAAGGGCGCATCTTGTGAATCTGAATTTGCAGATGATTGCGGTAAAGGTTTACCAGCCCGCGAACGAAGACAATGTCGTCTTTGTCAAATGTGTCAATTGTGTCTTCAAAGTTGTCCCACCATTGACCGGAAATGTCGCCGGTGCGGTCGGCGAAGGTGATCATTGCGAACTGGCCGCCGGTTTTTTTGGGACGCAGTTCTTTGGATTTGACCAGAAAGGTTGTGCTGATGTTCTGGTTTGGGGTGAAGTCGCGGACGAAGATTTTTTCCATAAAACACCTGGCTGCGCCGATTCAGGGGTGAGGGAGTGGGGGGACTCAAGTCATTCTCAGCCCCCCACGTCCTGTAAATCCACATTGGCTCAAGGCTTGGCGACTTCTTTTGCCGCGGCAGCTTTCTTTGCCTCTTCAGCTTTTTTCTTTTCTTCTTTTTCTCGCTTCTTCCGGGTCTTTTCGTTTTCGTCCGAATACGCCACCCGTTTGATTTGCGCGGATTTCACTTTGCTGCCTTCAAATTGGAAGCGCGGGTCAACTTCGATAAACGCATCTTCGCGCAGTCTGGACAGGTACGTTTCGATCTGTTGTTCCGCTTGCTGACTGACCAGATATCCGCCCACCCGTTGCTGCACGGATTCGTCTTCAAACGGCTGCTGCTGCGGTTCTTTGCGTTCGTCAATCCGGAAGATGTAATAGCCGTTTTCCAGTTTGATGGGATCCGTAATGGCTCCGACAGCCTCCTTTTCGACGGCGGCTTTAATTTCCGGCGCAAGGTCTGTGATTTTGATGGCTGGGCCGAGTTTGCATTTCTGTTTTTTGCATAACTCGTCTTCGGAAACTCTTTCCCCCAGGACCACAAAATCCACGCCTGTGCCGCGAGCCTGTGTGACGACTTCTTTGGCTCGGATGAGTGATTGATTCGCGTCTTTGCCGGAAGCGATGAAAATTTGGCTGAGCGCAACTTCGCCAGGAATGGTGAAGTATTCTTTGTTCTTTTCATACGCATCGCGCTTTTCTTTTTCGGTCAAGCCACGATAAATCCGCATTTGAACTTCATTCCACAAGACGGCTTCGCGCGAGAAATTTTCCGTCAGCATCCTGGTGACTTCTTCCATATCATATCCGGCTTCGCGCATTTTCTGGGACAGGCATTCTTTCGATTCGCAGTTGTTTTCTTTCATCATGCGCAAGAACTGCTGGTTGACCTGGGGTTCGACGTTGATCGAAAGGTCTTTGGCTCGTTGTGCCAGCAATTGCGTGTGAATCAGTTCGTCCAGAATGCGCGGTTTCAATTCATTAAACTTTTTCTCCAGCTCAGCGCCTTTCAAGCCCGAATTCTTCAGTTGTTCGAGCTGCTCTTTTTGCGCTGCCTCAAACGTCGAACGCATGATGACGCCGGTATTGACGCGCGCAATGACTTCGTCAACGGGCGGAGCATCGCTGCTTTGCGCATAAGCCGAAAGCGCGCACGCCGTCAAAATGCCCAGCAAGAAAATTCTCGGTATTAAGTTCATAAGCTCTCCTTATCACGCTTCCGTCCGGGATGCGCTGATGGTTCTCTCTTGAATTGGTAATCTTTGTTCACGGATTTCAACCATCGCTTGAACGCGGGCGGAAATCCCAACTTGCGCACTGGAACGGTGGCTTAGGAGCCGAAATTACCCGTGTAACTAAAACCAAGCCGGTCGCGAAAGATTTTGATCTTCGATCCGGTCAGCGCGCGTTTGTTGAATTCTTCGATCAGAGCCTGATTTTTCTGGCTCAGTAATTTGTCTTCGATGTCTTTGCGAACTTTTTCCAGCGGTTGCGCTTCGCCGCGCTGTTCCAGCTTGAAAATATGGAAGCCGTAATTCGATTTAATTACTTTGCTGATCGAACCGACTTTCAACGGAGTGATCGCTTGTTCCAAAACCGGCGGCAGCATCTGTGCTTCATAATAAATCAGCCCGCCGTTGGCCGCTGTCGGCGCTTCGGAATGCTCTTTGGCCAGGACGGCAAAATCGCCGGGTTTGGCCAGCGCCTGACGGTAAATTTTCTGCGCATCGGCGTCGCTGCCCACGCGAATTTCGCGCACGTAAAATCCGTTTTTGCCCTGATACAAGGCAGAATTGTCGTTGTAATACTTTTCGACTTCCTGCGGCGTGACTTGAACGTCTTTCAACACCTCTGTCTTGTAAAATTTCAGGGTCAGCAAATCGTTGTAAATTTCCAGCCGCCGCTCCGCACCCTGAAAGGTAGATTGATTTTGCTGCTCGCCCTCGCCGCTGCTGGTTTGGCCTTCGCCAGTGGGATTCGTCGCGCTGGTTTGTTTGTGCTGGCTTTCCAGCGCGTTGCGAATTTCGTCATCAGTCGGCTCGATGTTCTTTTCCGCCGCCTTCTGCGCAACCAATTGACGCTGAATAAATTCGTCCAGCAATTGGCTTCGCCGTTTGTCGTTAGTCGCAGGGTCGGGCACGCTTTGTTGCTCAAAGTCGGAAAGTCGCGCCTTCACGAATCGCTCAAACGCTTGCAAATGCTCCGCAGTGCCGTTGATTTCCACAATGACCGGCGATTTATCATCATTGGTGTTGGTGCGTGACAGTGGAGAGCGACAGCCAACCAGCCAGCCGCAGCCCAGCAAGACGGCAAGCGCAAAAACTTTTATACGCATAAAACAATTGTCTCAGGAGAAGTATTCAGCACTTGAAACGATGGGAAATTGTACGATGCGCGCTGTCAAGGCTGCAAGAAGGCTGGGCAGCGGGCGGCTTAACCGCTTTCTCTTGGTTGCCTGACTCTGAGGTCGCGGCTATGATGCCCAGCGTGACAGACAGTTCTGCCGGGTTCCATTCAAGGAGAAGTTTCATGATCAAAAAATCTTTGTTGCTGGTTTTCACGTTTTTGCTGCTGGGTGCAACAACGGCGCTGGCTCAGACTGAAAAAGGGATTGCGCATCCGGGGTTGTTGAAGGTTTATGAAGACTGGAAGCAAAAACAGTTGGCGGATAAACCCGAATTGCCGGAACACGTGGCGATGGCGGTGGTTTCGCAGCGAATTGATGGCGGAAACGCGCAACTGGATTTTGCGTTGATCCGCAAAATCAGCGAAGACCAATTGGGCGATGAACTGCTGCTGGAAATTCAGCCGATGATTACGATTCGCGACGCGGATGGAAAAGTGACCGATTCGCAAACCGTGGGGCAACTCACCAGAACTTCTATCACCGCCGATGAGGCAGGGAATTTACGTTCGCCCATCTCCGTCAGCGTTTTAGTTCCTGCCGATTCGCGCGCCGATGCCGTGATGGTCAGATGGGTTTTATCCAAGCGACTGACTGACGAGAAGCAGACTTTTTCTCAGAATACGATGCATTTGCTTTTGGGAGAAACACCCAATTCAGCATTGATGGCAATTGTGAAAGCGAAATCGTCAGAACAATAACAACAGATCCAGTTTGTTGCGAAGAGTCTGGTTTGAGTTCAACTCGCCAGGCTTTTCTTTTTAGTTCAGGATGCTTACAGTCTTCCAAGCAGCGATTTCAACTCAGCAAAAATCCGTTTGCCATCCAGTTCACCAGCTTCCAGTTTTACTTTCAACACGCCGGTTGGCGAAAAATTGGCAGCCTTGTTTTCTTCCAACAGCTTCATCAGTTTTTCAGGATTAATTTTCGCTTTTTCGCTGAGCTTGAGAGAAAAACTATCCTTGACCCGGTCAATCGAAACGATGCCCAAAGATTCGGCGGCGCGGCGAACCGTGGCGTATTCAAAAAGGTTTTCCACTGATTCCGGCAGGCGGCCATACCGGTCGCTGATTTCTTCGTGAATGCGCACCAGTTCCTCGTCGCCGCTGGCGGAAGCGATGCGTTTGTAGGTTCGCAGGCGATGGCTCATGTCGAAAATGTATTCATCCGGGATTCGTACATCCACGCCCAGGTTGAGCTGTGTGCTGAAATCTTCCTCAATTTCTTCGCCGCGGAGTTCCTGCACCGTGCGTTCCAGCATCGTGCAGTAAAGGTCGAATCCGATCGCGTCAATGTGGCCGGATTGCTGGCCGCCGAGCATGTTGCCTGCTCCACGCAGTTCCAGATCAAGCGCGGCGATGCGGAAGCCAGCGCCAAGATCCGAAAACTCCCGAATCGCAGCCAAACGTTTTCGCGCAATTGGCGTCAGTTCGCGTTCGGACGGAATCAGCAAATAGGCATAAGCGCGCCGGTTGGAACGTCCCACTCGGCCACGCAATTGATAAAGCTGAGACAAACCATAAGCGTCGGCTCGGTTGATGATGATTGTATTGGCGCGCGGAATATCTATGCCGTTTTCGATGATGGTCGTCGCCACCAGCACGTCGTATTTGTAATCCACAAAATCCAGCACGGCTTGTTCCATCTCTTTTTCGCCCATCTGACCGTGCGCAACAATGAAGCGTGCTTGCGGCACAAAACGTTGAAGCAACGCGGCGATTTCGTGAATGGATTCGACGCGGTTGTGAACGAAAAAGACCTGGCCCTGGCGCTGCAATTCCTGTTCGATGGCGCTGCGCACAATTTGTTCGTTGAATGGAACGACGTTGGTTTGAATTGCCAGACGGTCGCGCGGCGGAGTTTCGATCAACGACATATCCCGCAATCCCAGCAGCGACATGTTCAGCGTTCGCGGAATGGGCGTGGCGCTCATGGTCAGAACGTCCACACGCTTTTTCAAGTGCTTCAACCGCTCTTTGTGCGCGACGCCAAACCGCTGCTCTTCGTCAACGACGACCAGACCCAAATCCTTGAACGTCAAATCGCGCGACAGAATTCGGTGCGTGCCGATGACGATGTCCACTTTTCCGGCTTCAACACTTGCAACGACTTCTTTTTGTTCTTTGGGTGAGCGGAATCGCGATAGCAATTCGATTCGCGCAGGGAAGGCGGCAAACCGTGAACGGAAGTTTTGAAAATGCTGATACGCCAGCACGGTCGTCGGCGTCAGCACGGCAACCTGTTTTCCTTCCATGACGGCCTTGAAGGCGGCGCGCATCGCCACTTCGGTTTTGCCGTAGCCGACATCGCCGCACAGCAGCCGGTCCATTGGCGTTGCCTGTTCCATGTCGTGCTTGGCGTCTTCGATGGCCTTGGCCTGATCAACGGTTAGTTCGTAAGGGAAGGAAGCTTCAAACTCCTGTTGCCAGGGAGTGTCGCCGCTGAAAGCGTACCCGCCGACCAATTTGCGCTCGGCGTAAAGCTTCAACAACTCTTCGGCCATGTCGCGCATGGCACGCTTGGCTTTGGCTTTGGTCTTGGCCCAGGCGATGCCGCCAAGCTTGTCCAGCGAAGCAGAACTCATTTCGCCGCTGGAAAATTTCTGCACCAGATCAAGCCGTTCAACCGGCACATAAAGCTTTGCGCCGTCTGCATAGGTCAGCAACATGAATTCCCGTTTGGGCTTTTCAGTCTTTTGCGCTTCGCCAATCATCCGCGCATAAACTTCCGCCGCCGATTCGCCGCCTTCGGTATCAATCTGGATCAAGCCTTGAAACTGACCTATGCCGTGATCAATGTGGACGACGTAATCGCCGATTTTCAGGTCGCGAAAGTCGGAAATGAACGCGCCGGATTGCGCGCGTTTCTTTTTGGAAGTTTTGACGGGCGGTCCTGCGTGGACGGCCTCGTCGAAAATGTCGGTTTCGGTGTAAACGGTCAGATTGCTGATTGGCAGAGAAAATCCCACCGAAACGTCACCGACAATCAGGGTGATTGGAGATTGCGAAATGTGGCTTACAGATTGAATTTCCGCAGACGGCTTCCGAGTCGTGTCAACGTTGCTTAGCAGGGAATTCGCGACCCACAATCCGAAATCCGCAAGTTCCACGCCCGCAACTTCGTACTCGCCGAGCATTTTGCGGATTCGGTCGGCAACGCCTGTGCTGGGCAAGACAAATACAGTGTGGTTGCCCACCAGCGATTGCTGTTTCAGATCGCGCGCCAAATCAGCAACGTGGCCGTGCCAGCGGCGAACCGCGCGGGAAATGATTTCAACTTCCTCCGCGTCTGGTTCTGGCGGAAAGAGAAACAGCGGCGTAGATTGATCTCGTTGGGTAAAGGCAGCAAATTTTGATTCGCCAGACAGGGGCAGGCTATCGGAGGCGGCGACCTCTTCAGTACTCAACTCTTCTTGAAATTCCAGCGCCGTGCTGCCCAATAATCGCAGTTCAACACGTTGCGCTTTTTCAATTCGGGAGCGCAATTCGTCCGGCGTCAAAAACAGTTTTTCCGGTGCCAGCGCCAGTTCGTCAATGGATTCGGCCCGATCAAACCCGACCTGCAACTCTTCAATTGTCGAACGGATTTGCTTTTCCACCTCCGCCGGTTCGTCAATCACCAGGACGGTATTTTGCAAATAATCAAATATCGAAGCCGTTAGCGGCTGTGCCAGAGGCATCAGGTATTCCCACCCCTGAAATTGTTCGCCTTCGTTGGCAAACACCAGCCGGTCGCGCAGCGCGCGTTCGTATCGTTCATCGTTCCAATGCTCGCTTGCCAATTTTGCCCAGCGGCGAAAATCGTCTCGACCGGCGCGTTCGTCGCGCATGGGAGCAATCAGGGCTTCTTTGACTTCGCGCAAAGAACGTTGTGTTTCCGGATCGAACTCTCGGATCGAATCAATCTCATCGCCGAAAAATTCCACACGCATGGGAAACGGCACGCCTTCTTCTTTGTTCAGGCTGGCGCTGGGGGAATAGAAATCCAGGATGCCGCCGCGCGAAGAGAATTCGCCGATTCCCCCCACCGGATCGGAGCGCACGTAACCAACCGCTGCCAGGTGTTCGATCAAGTAATCCAGCGGCAACTCTTCGCCCACTTTCAGCGCGACAACGGCTTGTTTGATTTCGTCAACGGCAACGAATCTTCGCATCAACGACCGTGCGCTCAGCAGCACAATGTCTCCCAATCCGGAAGTCAGTCGCCACAAGGCCAATGCGCGACGTTCCAGGATTTCCGCGTGCGGCGAAGTTCCGCTGTACGGGTCGCTTTCAGAAGCAGGCAGTGTGAAGACTTCGTTTTCGCATTCGTCGCGTTTGTGTAATTGGCAATAAAAAAAACGCAGGTCGCGTTCCAGATTTTCCAGGTCGCGGTTGCGCTGGCTGACGACGGCCAATCGCTTGCCGGTTGCATGTTGCAAGGTCGCCAGGAAAAGCGCTTTTGCGCCATTTCCCAGCCCGGCGACGGACACGACTCGTTTTCCGCTCCGTATGTCGGCAAAAAGTCTTTGGACAATTTTCTCTTGCTGTAACACTCAGGGTCTCACTTTTGGCCGTACCGTTGCGCGATGCGTTCAATTACGTCGCTGGTCGAACAGCCGTCCACAAATGCCAAACTCATGACTTTGCCGCCTGCTGCTTCAACCTCTTCACGTCCGACGATGGCGTCAATTCCCCAATCGCCACCTTTGACCAGAATATCGGGCAACAATGCTGAGATAATTTCGCGCGGCGTTGCTTCGTCAAACACCGTCACAAAATCCACGCAAGCAAGTGCCGCCATGACCTCCGAACGCTCGGTTTCAGTCAGAATGGGCCGTTTCTCACCTTTCAATTCGCGCACGCTGCGGTCGCTGTTCAACGCGACGATCAGTGCATCACCCAGCGCGCGCGCTTGTTGTAAATATCGCACGTGGCCCGGATGCAGCAGGTCAAAACAGCCATTCGTAAAGACAACTTTCTTCTTCGATTGGCGCAAATGTTCCCGTTCCAGGATAAGTTGGTCAAGCGGCAGGATTTTCATAAGTCGGGCATCTTATCGCAAAACAGTTGCCGGTTGAACCGCCCATTGAATATCTGGCTTTACTCGTCGGCTTAGGCGTCGTAAACATGGTTTTCGCACAACAAACTTTGATATGGAGCTTTTTGGAGAAATGAGCGTGAACGATCCCAAGACAATTGAAACTATCTTGAACGAATGCCGAACCATTGCAGTTGTCGGGCTATCTTCAAACCCTGCGCGGCCTAGCTTTGGCGTCGCTCGATACCTGCAACAAAACGGATATCGCATCATTCCGGTCAATCCAAACGAAACGGAAGTGCTGGGGGAAAAGGCGTATGCAGGTCTGGCTGATGTGCCGGAGCAGTTCGACCTGGTGGATATTTTTCGCCGCTCGGAAGAAGCCGGCCATCATGTAGAGGAAGCCATCCGGCTGGGCGCGAAAGCCGTCTGGATGCAGGATGGCGTTATTGACGAAGCGGCTGCGAAACGGGCGCAAGACGCCGGGTTGATGGTGGTGATGGACGATTGCATTTTGCGGCAACACGTTCGGCGGAAATAGGGTTTCAGATAATCAGACGCAGAAAGGGCAGCGCGGAATTTCCGGCTGCCCTTTCTGTTTTGGACACGAGGTTGAGGCAAAACGTTTACAAGTCTGCCAACCGCCCCTTCTCGGGAACTGTCAACTAAAGTCTTCCCACTGAAAGATAATTCAGCGGATTCACCGGACGATCGTGCAAGCGAACTTCATAATGACAATGCGGCGCGGTTGAACGGCCCGTGCTGCCCACAGCGCCAATTTGTTTGCCGCGCGCGATTCGCTGGCCGACTTCCACATCAATGCGCGACATGTGGCCGTAGCGCGTCGTCACGCCATATCCGTGATCAATCACCACGATGTTTCCGTAGCCGCCAAACATGCCTGCGAAAATCACAATGCCATCAGCGGTGGCTTCAATCGCTGTTCCGTGATTGGTCGCAATGTCCAGACCACCGTGCGATTCAGTGCTGCTGCCGCCGAAGGGATTCCGACGCCATCCAAATCCGTCTGTGATGTAACCGCGTACGGGCCAACCGGAAGGCGTCGAGGAAAGTTTGACCTGATTTTTATCAAACACGTCCTTGATTTGTCGCAACTCGCTTTCCAGCGCGGCAGTCACGCGCTCCATATCGCTCAGGCTGGTGTCGCTGTCAGGACCTCCCTGGCCGATGTTCGCGCTGATGTCGGCTTGGCGGCTGACACCGGAAGCTTCTGCCAGTTTGCGTTGCGTAGTGTCCAGGACAGCCAACCGGTTTTGCAGTAAATCGTATTTGCTTTGCGCTTCCTGGTTTCGTTCCCGCAGCAAACGGTTTTCGTTCTGCATCAGGTTCAGTTTGGCGACAATCACAGCGTGCTGTGCCAAACGATAACCGCCATAAGCGACAGTCAACAAACCAACCGCAGCAAAGCCCAGAATGGCATAAAGCACTTCGTGCCGGACATTGAATTTTCGTAGTTGTGATTTAGCAGTTGGAGCAAAAACAAAGGTATAAAAACGCTTGTCTTCTTTCATTTAGCAAACTCCCAATCTCAGCAACAGTAAACTTCAAGTTGCGAGTATGGAGGATAGCCGCACTGGTAATGAGGGATAGAGCTTTTTCAGCGGGCTGCAAATTTTTGAATCAAATTATTTTGCCGTCGGGGTACTCATACGGGACTTCAGAATCAGTGACGACAAGCACCAGAATGATGGCGGAAGCTAGCACAGGCTCGCCGGTTCTTTCAACTGAACTTTTGCCTTTCAGCATGTTGGTTGAAGCTAAGTGCAGAAATAGCAAGAGATAGCACTTCATGAGGTCTGGAGAAAAATCATGAAAATCCGAATTTTCGTATATCACAATTCAGATTTTTGAAGAATTGGGGCACACGGCAAATCTATGCAAGAAGCTCGTTCAATCTATCTGCTTTGCAATCTTTGTTTTATAAAGCAGGGAGATTTCGGTTGATCAACAACCGGGAGCTGTCGAGAACTTTCCACTAACCAGGGCATTTGTTAGACTCCGATTCCCTGATCAAAAAGAATCTGTGTCAATGCTTGCTGCACCGCTGGAGCTGGCAAATACACCATCGAGTTAAGAGGTAATGAAATGAAACTCTACCAAAACCGCAGGCTGACGCTGATTGCCTGGTTGGCGTTTGCGCTTGTCGTTGTTTTGAGCGCCAGCCCGTTGCTGGTCAACGACCAAACGTTTGCACAAGCTGGCCGTAAATCTACTGAAAATCAGAAGAAAAACCCCAACGCCAGCGGCGATCCTGAAGAGGCGCGGAAAGAGCAGGAAAAGCAGGATCGGAAAAAAGTAGATAAGACGCAGCCACCGGTCAGCATCAGCATTGATACAAGCGTCGTCAATGTGGAAGCCGTCGTTTACAACAAGAAGACGGGCGCGATTCTGCAGGGAATCAAGAAAGAGAACTTTGAAATTTACGAAGACGGCGTGAAGCAGGAAATTGAAAACTTTTCGACGCCGCAAGCCCCGCTGACAATGGTTGTGGTGTTGGAATACAGCAAACTGGTGGATGTTCTTGGCTCACCGGCAGGCGGCTACTTCGATTATGGGCGAGTTGAAATTCTGCGTCCGGCGTATGAGTTTGTCAGCCGATTTGTTCAGCCCAAAGACTTCATTTCCATTGTCGCATACGACATGCGCCCGACGCCGCTGATTGATTTCACCGACGACAAAAGCAAGCTGATGTCAGTCATCAATCTGCTGATCCGTAACAATCCGGCGTTTAGCGAAAGCAATCTTTTCGACGCGATGAAGCTGGTGCTAAAAGGCGGCCTTGGCGACAGCGTCGTGCTGGACGACACCAAGAATAAGCCTGAAAAAACCGAATACGCAGGGCTGGAGGAAGTCGAAGGGCGCACGGCGATTCTGTTGATCGGGTCCGGGTTGGACACATTCAGCAAAATCAATTTCGACGAAGCCCGAAAGATCGTTGAAAACGCCGGTGTGCCGATTTACACGATTGGGACGGGAAATCTGTTTATGAAGTTATATGACAACGATCCGCGACTTGATCCGGCAAACGGAGGCGTGCTGGTGACCGGGGGCATCCGGTTGGATCGTTTGATGTTGCTTCAAGCCAACAACACCCTGAAAACCTTTGCCGAATCCACCGGCGGCAAACATTTCCCGGTCACCTTTGCCGGAGAAATTCCCAGTGTGCTGCAATCCATTTCAGCGCTGGTTCGCAACCAATACAGCCTGGGCTATACGCCGACCAACACGCGCAAAGAAGGCAAGCGCCGCAAGATTCAGGTCAAGGTTAACCTGGGCGACCAAATTGACCCCAAGCTGGTTGTCATTCAGCACCGTCAAAGTTACGTGGAAGAAAAAACCAAGAAATAGCAGAGAACACATTGCGGGAACGACTGAACCTTATAAACGAGAAAATCGCGGCTGCGTGCGAACGCACAGGCCGCGATTTTTTTGACGTCACACTGGTTGCCGTCAGCAAAACCGTCGAACCGGAGCGTATTCGCCAGGCCATCGAAGCAGGTGTGCGCGTCTTGGGCGAAAACCGCGTGCAGGAAGCCGCTGCAAAAATGCCTGCGCTCGCCGGCATTGTGGCGGAACATCAGGTTGAATGGCATTTGATCGGTCATTTGCAGTCCAACAAGGCCCGTCGCGCCGTTGAATTATTTTCAGTTGTCCAATCGGTTGATAGTTTCAAGTTGGCGGAGCGGTTGAACGTTGTTGCTGGCGAGTTGGGCAAACGGTTGCCGGTTTTCATTGAAGTCAATCTTGGCGGCGAAACAGCCAAAGCAGGTGCAGAGCCGGATGCAGTTTTGCCTCTGTGTGAACAAGTCGGTACACTCGCCAATCTGGAATTGAAGGGATTGATGGCGGTGCCGCCTTTTTGGGAAAACGCCGAAGAGGTGCGGCCTTTCTTTCGCCGATTGCGAACGTTGCGCGATCAAGCGCAGCTTAAAGAGCTTTCCATGGGCATGAGCCATGATTTCGAAATCGCCATCGAAGAAGGAGCAACCATCGTTCGTGTCGGCACCGCGTTATTTGGTGAGCGAACCTAAACTGCCTGATTAAGCCTGTCTGATTGGATGGCTTGAACGCTGGCGTGGCATCTGGACAATTTATGCAAACTTTTCTGTTACAGGCTTTCGATTACTCTTTGCTGCAACTGGTCGCTTCTATCAGCCATCTTGCAGGATTGGCGATCAACCTGATTATCGGAATTGCCATCGCTTTGCTGCTGATCCGCTGGATTATGGATGCATTTGATGTCAGTCCATTCGGACGCATCACGTACTACCTGCGACGGCCAACCGATAAATTGGTGGCCCACGCCCGCAGTTCGCGTTTTTATTACCCAATGCGCCAGGCATTCAAAATCAATCCGACAATTTTGATCGCCATCATCGAAATCGCCATCGTTTGGCTGGTGCTGACAATGTTGCTGGGCTTTTTTACAACGATCATCAGTGCGCTGGTGTTTACAGTGAATGCGCTTTTTCTGGGAAATATCGCCAGCGGAATCCGGCTGTTGGTTGGCACTTTGTTGCTGAGCGCAATTTTCTTTTTGATGTGTCTGATGACTGTAATTTTCGTCAACTGGGTTACGGGGTTATTGGATCGCTGGTCATTTCAGGCATTGCAGCGACTCACTCCATTATTGCGAGTTTTTGAATTTGGCGGAAAGTTTGCGGGCTGGTCGTTTATGTTTCTTTGGTTGGCGCTCTATTTTTCCGCCGCCGTGGTGCAATCTCTTTTCCTGAAACCGTTTTGATAAAACTTACTGCAAAAAATACCAGCGTCAGCTTTGCCGTTCGAGTTCAACCGCGCGCCTCGCGCAGCGCAATTGCCGGAGAAGTGGATGGCGCGTTGAAAGTACGCTTGGCAGCTCCTCCGGTTGATGGGGAAGCGAATGAAGAACTCATTCAGCTTCTTTCTAAACTCTTTAAGGTTCCTCGCGCTCAGATTGCCATTCGCTCCGGGCAAACTTCCAGAAACAAACTAATTGTGATCGAAGGCGTTTCGGTTGAGGAAGCCGAGCAAGTGTTTCGGGCAACAGTCGGTGATTGACGGGTTGTTTGTCTTATTCAAACTTCGGCATATGCCCGGCGTGTCCATTGTGTTTGGAAATTTGATTGCCGATTGCCCGTTTTTCATAGTCATCGGCTAGATCGCTAATCAGCTTGTTTACTTTCTGAAGCCGCCGGCGAGTGTCAGTCATTTCCAGCAAGTCCTGCTTGTCCGTGTTATCAATGTCCAGATAGGCCGCCAGAATGAACGAAAGCGGCTGAGCGTCGTCCGGCAAATCCGGTGCTTCTTCTTCGTCCGGAGTCGTTTCATTTTTCAGTTTCCGAATCGCCGCCGACAGCCGCAGAAAGAAGATTTTGGCTTGCTCGATTTCCTCCGACAGGTCGTCGAAATTCAGGTCATCGTCAAACAATTCCACTTGCGCCTGCTGATAGGGCTCGCCTTCCACATAATTACCCAAACTGAACCTGGACACGCCAACGCATAAAATGTTCGATCGTCCGTCGGGCAATTCCTGTTGCACCGCGACTTCCACGACACAGCCAATACTGCCTGGTAATAGCCGCTCCGAATCCAGCATCGCTTCATCTTCACGAAAAATGATGCCGAACGTTTTGTCGCCCGCCATCACATCTTTGAGCATTTTGCGATAGCGGTCTTCAAAGATATGCAACGGCGTAATTGCGCCCGGAAATTGAACCAGTGGCAACGGGAAAATTGGAATGACACGATGAGAATCCATATGCCGGGCATTCTACGATCATTCCGATGACTGTCCAACCAGTTGCACCAAACTTGTCTGGAAGTGAAAGTCAGCGGAAAATTCCTTTTCCAAACACCATCCCACAGGCAAAGAAGAGCAAACGGTGGCACAAAATCCTCAAA
>ERZ650309.447-NODE-447-length-20444-cov-5.588062_pt1 | contig 20444 bp, 19 predicted proteins | sample MGYA00376245_ERZ650309 | MGnify/ENA primary metagenome ERZ650309 (study PRJEB26733, sample SAMN07839294) | wastewater metagenome | biome: urban; feature: wastewater treatment plant; material: waste water | place: USA: North Carolina | collected 2016-04-26 ...
GGCAACCACGACCGCCCTGTCCGCGGAGAACAATGCGCCCGGGGTGAGCATCTCGGTCAACAGTCGGCGACCGTCTTCGGTGTCGAGATGCTCGGTCGGTTCATCGAGCAGCACGACGGGAAAGGTGGTCAACAGCGCGCGGGCCAGGAGTAGTCGACGACGTTGGCCGGCGGATACCGCAGCCGCTCCGCCGTCGAGCATGGTGGCAAGTCCGTCGGGCAGGGCCGCGGCCCACTGTCCGAGGCCAACCCGGTCGAGGACTGCATGCAGTTCGGCGTCGCCGGCGTCGCCACGAGCGACCAGCAGGTTGTCCCGCAGCGTGGTGTCGAACAGGTGCGCGTCTTCGGCGAAAAAGCCTGCACTGAAACCGGATTCGCGATAGCTCTGAGCCGTGGCGAGCAACAATGTGGTCTTTCCGCTACCGCTGGCGCCCACTACCGCCACACGGTCGCCGGGTTGCACCCGCAACGGGGTTGCCTTCGGCGGCAACCTGGTCGGGACCTCGGCGAGGAGACCGCTGAGTTGCCCTGTCGCGATGCGCGCCCGGGCCCACTGGATCGCGGCGGCAGGCAGCAGCGCGACGGCCTCGAACGCCGACAGTGGCAGCAGCATCAGCACCGCAAGGGTGGTGGGGGACAGGTGCGGTACCAGCGTGATGGCGGTGAGGATGGCGCCGACAGCACCGACACCGGTGGCCAAGGTCGGGATTGCAGACGCGAGGGCAGCCGGGCGCGCCGCTTGGTCGATCGCGGCGCCGGACTGGTTCTGCTCGGACGCGGCCTCGTCGATAACCTCGGTGAGTCTGCCGCCGACGAGGAGTTCGGGTGCGTGTTCGAGCGCCAGCATCATCGCGGCATCGCGTCGGGAATGGCGTTGCGCGGCAATCTGTTCAGCTGCCGTGGCCGAGCGTGCAGCCCGCCACGGTGCCCACCCCCCGGCGACCAGCAGACAGCAACCGAGAATCAGCGCGGCTACCGGAGAGATCAGTCCGATCACCAGTACCGAAACTGTCGACAACACGCCGGCGACGGCAATCGGCAGTACGGTGCGCACCAGCAGATCAGCCAATTCGTCGACGGAAGCGCCTGCCCGAGAGACCAACTCGCCACTGCTCAGTCGCAACACCGTATCGGGCGGGGCGGTACTGAGCCGGCGATACAGTTCGGTACGCGTCCGGCCGGCTGCGCGCAGCGCCACGTCGTGAGACGCCAGGCGTTCGCAATAGCCCAGAACGCCGCGGGAGATACCGAACAACCGCACCAAGACAACTGCCACCGACAGCTGCAAGACCGGCGGCATCTGCCACGCTCTGGTGATCAACCACGCCGAGATGCCCGCCAATGCCAGTGCACTGCCCAGCGCGCCGATACCGAACAACACTGCCAGTGCCAGCCGGGACCGCCGCGGCTGCAACAGGTCCCACGCAGTGGCCCAGAATTCGCGGTTACGCATGTGCCACCGCGGTATCGATCACCTGGTCGCCCGCAGCCAGCACCACGGCGCGGTGCCCGACGACCAGGACGGTCACCCCGTCGCGGGCGCGGGCCCTGATCGCCTCCAACACACGCTCTTCCAGCTCGGCGTTCAGGTGCGACGTCGGCTCGTCGAGCAGCAGCACCGAACAGTCACGGCCCAACGTGCGGGCCAATGCCAGGCGTTGCCGCTGACCCAACGACAGTCCGGCCCCGTCACGCCCGAGGACCGTGTCGAGGCCGTCGGGAAGTTCGGCCAGGACTTCGTCGAAAGCCGCTGCGCGACAAGCACTGTTCAGGTCGCTGATGGCGCCGAACAATTCCAGGTTGTCCCGCACGGTGCCGGGGATCAGGACCGGCCGCTGGGGCAGCCAGGCGACGCGTCGCCACCATTGGTCGCGGTCGATCTCGCCCAGGTCGGTCCCGCCGATGAGCACCCGGCCGGAGTCAGGTGTGGTCAGGCCCAGAATGACCTGCAGTGCGGTGCTTTTGCCGGACCCGTTCGGTCCGGCCAGCACGGTGACGGTGCCGGGTTCGGCGCGCAACGTCAGGCATTCCGGTGCCGTGCCGTCGCGCCCCAGGACGCTGACGGCGTCGAGTTCGATCACTGCAGCACCGGGTGATTGCTCGCCGCGGCGGGACCTGCCAGTGGATTCGATCAATTGGTAGGCGCGACCGAAAGCCACCTTGCCGTCTTGAGCCGCATGGAATTCGACGCCGACGCGGCGCAGTGGCCAGAACACCTCGGGGGCCAACAGCAGTGCGGTCAGTGCCGCCGCCAGGGTGACGTTGCCCGTCACCAGCCGCAAACCGACACTGACGGCTACCAGCGCGACACCGAGCGTGGCGATCAATTCGAGTACCAACGCGGACAGGAAGGTGATGCGCAGCGTGGCCAAGGTCGAATGCCGGTGCGCGTCAGACAGTTCCGTCACCCGCGGGGCAACGCCGTCGGCTCGGCCCAAGGCCCGCAGTGTGGGGATCCCGGCGATCAGGTCGATCAGCCGCGACTGCAACGTACCCATGGCGGCCAACGCGGCCGCGGACCGCTCGGCGGTCAGCAGACCGATCAGCACCATGAACACCGGGATCAGTGGCAGCGCGACCAGGACGATGAACGCCGACCGGATGTCGAAGCAGGCCATCACGATTACTGCCACCGGGGTCAGCAGGGCGGCCAGTATCGCTGCCGGCAGGAAACGGGTGAAGTAAGGGCGCAGACCGTCGAGTCCGCGCGTGACGAGGATGGCGGCCTCGTCACGGACCAGTTGTTGCCGACGCGGTGGCAGCGCGGTCACCGACGTCAGGACCTGCGAGCTGAGTTCGGCGATCGCGGTGGTGGCGCCGTGCTGGCTGACGCGGTTCTGCAGCCATACGGCCGCGCAGCGCACGACCCACACCGCCAGCAGTGTCAAAAGCATTGGTGCCCAGTGGGACACCGAGCGGTGCGCGGGGTCGGTGATGATGCCCGCGACCATCTGGCCGGTCACCACTGCCGCGCCGATCGTCGCCGCGGCGATCACACTGCCCGTGCCGACGGTGGCAGTGAGGTGTCGACGTAGCGCCGGGGTGAGGCGTGGGTTGGCTCCGGTGGTAGACAGCGCGCTCAGCCTTTTCGGGCCAACCCGATCGACGGCGGAATGTGTTCGGCCGAAATCCTTTGCCGGAAGACCCAATACGACCACGACTGATAACCGATCACGATCGGGGTGCAGATGCCCGCGGTCCACGTCATCACTTTCAGCGTGTACGGGGACGACGACGCGTTGTGGATGGTCAGGCTCCACGCCGGATCGAGCGTGGACGGAATCAGGTTGGGGTACAGGCAGGCGAACAGCATTGCCACCACGGCCACCACCACCGTCGCGGTGGCCCCGAAGGCCCAACCGTCGTCGCGCCGGGTCCATACGAACATGACGGCGCTGAGCTGGGCGACCACCGCGACGCCCAGGGCGATCCAGGTGAGGTCGTTGCCATGGGCCAGCTGCGTCCAGATGCCGAATCCCGCGACGACCAGCGTCACCGGAACCGTGAGCTTGAGCGCGAACATGCGTGCGTCTTCATGAACGGCGCCAGAGGTTTTCAGCGTGATGAAGACGGCCCCGTGGAATGCGAAGAGTCCCACGGTGGCGATGCCACCGAGCAGTGAATACGGGTTGAGTACGTCGCCGAAAGACAACTGGATCTGGTGGTGGGCATCGACCGGCAGGCCCCGCACGATCGACGCGAACGCCACACCCCACAACAACGCCGGAACCCAGGATCCGATGGCGATAGCGATGTCGGCGGTTCGGCGCCACTGGGGGTCATCGATCTTGCCGCGCCATTCGATGGCGCAGACCCGCACGATCATCGCGAACAAGATGGCCAGCAGTGGAAGGTACAAGCCCGAGAACAGTGTTGCGTACATGCCGGGGAAGGCCGCGAACATCGCTGCGCCCGCGGTGATGATCCACACCTCGTTGCCATCCCAGACGGGGCCGATGGTGTTCAGCACCGCCCGCCGATGCTTCTCGGGATCACCCTGCGCGGTTCGGCCGAAGAACTCCATCAGCATCCCGACGCCGAAGTCGAACCCTTCGAGCACGAAGAACCCGACGAACAGGACAGCCAGGACGATGAACCAAAGTTGTTGAAGTCCCATGATGTCTGCTCCCTAGTAGGCAAACGACAGCGGCGCGATCTCGCCGTCGCTGGGTGGGGTCGGCGGGGCAGGTTCGGCGTCGTGCTCCAGTGGTCCTTCGCGGACGTAGCGGCGCATCAGCCAGAACCAGACGACGGCGAGTGCGGCGTACAACAGCGTCAAGGTGATCAGTGACGTCCACACCATCGCGGCACTGTGGTCAGAGACGCCTTGGCCGATCGTCAGGTGGATATTCGGATCACCGGTCGGGTTGTTGGCCACCACCCACGGCTGCCGACCCATCTCGGTGAACACCCAGCCGGCGCTGTTGGCCAGGAACGGCATGGGCAGCGTCACCAACGCGAACAGGCCGAACCATCGTTGCTTCGGAATCCGGCCGCCGCGGGTGAGCCATAGTGCGGTCAGCGCGAAAAATCCTGGGAATGCCAGCAATCCGATCATCATACGGAAGGACCAGTACGTGACGAACAGATTGGGGCGGTAGTCGCCGGGGCCGTACTTGGCCACATAGGCCTGCTGCAGATCCTGGACACCTTCCAGGCGTACGCCGGTGAATTTGCTCTCGGCCAGGAACGGCAGCACGTAGGGCACTTCGATGGCGTGGGTGACGCTGTCGCAGTTGTTGTGGGTACCGATGGTCAGGACCGAGAAGTCCGGATCGGTTTCGGTGTGGCACAACGATTCTGCCGACGCCATCTTCATAGGCTGCTGGACGAACATCAGCTTGCCCTGGATGTCGCCGGTTGCGGCGAGGCTGGCTGCCGCGATGAGTGCGATGAAGCAGCCCAGGATCGTGGCAGGTCGGAACATGGTGCGGGCGTCGTTGTCGTCGGCGCGGATCAGCCACCATGCGCTGATGGTGGCCACGAAGGTGGCCGCGGTCAGGATCGCGCCGCCGACGGTGTGGCTGAATGCCGCGATACCGGTGTTGTTGGTCAGGAGCTCCCAGATGCTGGTGAGCTCGGCCCGACCGGTTTCCGGATTGTAGTGCGCCCCAACGGGATGCTGCATGAATGAGTTGGCCGAGATGATGAAGAATGCCGAGGCGTTGACGCCGATGGCCACCATCCAGATGCAGCCCAGGTGAACCAGGCGTGGCAGTCGGTTCCACCCGAAGATCCACAGCCCGATGAACGTGGATTCGAAGAAGAACGCGACCAGGCCCTCCATGGCCAGCGGCGCGCCGAACACGTCACCGACGAACCGTGAGTACTCACTCCAGTTCATCCCGAACTGGAATTCCTGCACGATCCCGGTGGCGACACCGAGGGCGAAGTTGATCAGGAACAGCTTGCCGAAGAACTTGGTCAGGCGGTACCACGCGGTATTGCCCGTGGCCACCCACATTGTCTGCATCAGCGCCAAAAGTGGTGCCAGACCGATGGTCAACGGCACCAGGATGAAGTGATACACGGTGGTGATGCCGAACTGCCACCGGGAAACGTCCAAAGCGTTCATGCGCGCCTTCTCCCAATCGGAGGACGAACTCTACGACGGATTGTAGTAGACGGTCACTTCAAATGTCCACAAACCCGAAAGGCCGGCCTGCGCGGGTGCGCGGGCCGGCCTTTCATGGATGTGGTTATTCGCCAACGGCCTTGGCGTCCTTGCGGATACCGAACGCCGCGATGACCTCGGAGATACCGAGGATGACCAGCCAGATGCCGGTGACGAGCGTCAGCGTCGCGATCGAGTTGAACGGCTCGCCGAGGACGACGAAGCCCGCGATCAGGGTGATGACACCGAAGAAGATGTTCCATCCACGTCCCGGCAGATCCTTGTCGCTGATCGCCGAAACCGTTGTCGCGACACCGCGGAAGACGAAACCGATGCCGATCCAGATGGCCAGCAGGTAGATCGCGTCACCGAGGTGACGGAATGCGAGCACCGCCAACACCAACGACGCGGCGCCGCTGATGAACAGCAGAACCCGGCTCCCTGCCGTGACGTGCAGGCTGAATGCGAAGAACACCTGGCTGATGCCACTGATCAGAAGGTAGGCGCCGAAGAAGATGGCAGCGGCCGCGATGGCGCTCGGCGGCCAGGCCAGGATCGCGGCGCCAAGGGCCAGCGCGATCAAGCCTGAGATCAGAGTTGATTTCCAGAGGTGTGCCAGCAGCGCCGGCGGTGCCTGAATGGTCATATCGCGAGTCTGGCACACATCTTTGACGCAAGGGCAATTTCCTTCGGGCTGCATTTTGGGGTGGACAACGGCGTTTACCGCGCCTGCGCCATCGCGTGTCGATAAGGTTCCATACCGACGATTCGCGATGAGGACGCTGCCCTGCGGCCACGCGATCAGTAGAAAGTAGAGGCCAACCGTGTCAGAGGCAGGCAAGTCCAGGCGCAGCGGGATGTGGCGTGCAGCAGCTGTCATTGCCGGTGGTGCGGTGCTGTTGTCGGGTTGCGTCAAGAACTCCGAGTCGGGCGCACCGCAGACCAGCAATGCAGCGGCACCGGCTGCCAAGGTCGATTCGATTGCCAACACCGTCCCGGAAGCCATCAAGTCGACCGGCAAGCTGATCGTCGGCGTGAATCTTCCTTATGCGCCAAACGAGTTCAAGGATCCGAACGGCAAGATCGTCGGCTTCGACGTGGATCTGATGAACGCGATCGCAGGCACGTTGGGGTTGACCGCCGACTACAAGGAGGAGACCGACTTCTCCAAGATCATCCCGGCCATCCAGGGTGGCACGTACAACGTCGGCATGTCGTCGTTCACCGACAGCAAAGAGCGCGAGCAGCAGGTCGATTTCGTCACGTACTTCTCTGCAGGCAGCCTGTGGGCGCAGCGGGCGGGTGACAACATCGATCCGAACAACGCGTGTGGCAAGAAGGTGGCGGTCGAGTCCACCACCGTGCAGGACACCGAAGAACTCCCTGCGAAGAGCAAGGCCTGCACCGACGCGGGTAAGCCGGCGATCAACGTCCTCAAGTTCGACAATCAGGATCAGGCCGCGAGTGCGGTTGCCGTCGGTCAGGCCGATGCGATGTCTGCAGATTCGCCGGTGACGCTCTACGCGATCAAGAAGACCAACGGCAAGCTGGTCCAGGCTGGCAACGTGTTCAACTCGGCGCCCTACGGCTGGCCTGTCAAGAAGGGGTCCGCGCTGGCGCAGTCGCTGCTGCAGGCCCTGCAGCACCTGATCGACAACGGCACGTACAAGCAGATCGCCACCAACTGGGGTGTGGAAGCCGGAATGATCGACAAGCCGGTTATCAACGGGGCCACCAGCTGACGTGACCGGATCGGACTCGGCGGCGCAGTCGGACTGCGCGGGAGCAATTGACGCAGTTCCGCTGCGCCACCCGTGGCGGTGGGTCAGTGCCGCGGTCATCCTGGTGCTGGCAGGCCTGTTCGTCTACGGCGCGGCCACCAACTCGGCCTACGGCTGGGGCACGTACGCCAAATTCCTGTTCGATGAACGGGTGTCGGCCGCGGCATGGAACACGTTGCAGCTCACCATCTATTCGATGCTGCTGGGTCTGGTCGTCGGGGTGGTCGTGGCGGTCATGCGGCTCTCGCCGAACCCGGTTTTCCGCGCGGTGTCGTGGGTGTACCTGTGGATCTTCCGCGGCACCCCGGTGTACATCCAGTTGGTTTTCTGGGGCTTGTTTCCCACCATCTACCAGAACATCAAGCTCGGAATTCCGTTCGGCCCCACGTTCTTCCAGATCAGTCTGCAAGGACTGTCGATCGCGTTCGTGCTGGCGTTCGTCGGTCTCGGGCTCAACGAGGGCGCGTACATGGCCGAGATCATCCGGGCCGGAATCAGTTCGGTGCCGGAAGGGCAGACCGAGGCGTCGACCGCACTGGGTATGTCCTGGTCGATGACGATGCGCCGCACCGTGCTTCCCCAGGCGATGCGCGTGATCATCCCCCCGACGGGCAATGAGGTGATCAGCATGCTGAAAACCACCTCGTTGGTGACGGCCGTGCCGTACACCCTTGAGCTGTACACCCGCACCCGCGACATCGCTGCCGTGAACTTCGAGCCCATCCCGCTGCTCATGGTTGCGGCCACCTGGTATCTGGTCATCACCAGTGTGCTGATGGTCGGTCAGTACTACCTGGAACGGTATTTCTCGCGCGGCGCGTCGCGTAAGTTGACGACCAAACAGCTTGCCGCACTTGCCCTGGCACAAACCGGTGAGGCACACCCATGACCCCGATGGTCCGTGCGGAGAGCGTATGCAAAAGCTTTGGCGCCCTTGATGTTCTCAAAGGTGTGACGCTGGAGGTCGACGCCGGTCAGGTACTTGTGCTCGTCGGCCCGTCAGGTTCGGGCAAGTCGACGTTCCTGCGGTGCATCAATCATCTCGAGCAGGTCAACGCGGGGCGACTGTATGTCGACGGCGAATTGGTCGGCTACCGCGAAAAGGGTGGACGGTTACATGAGCTGCGGCCGAAAGAGGCTGCGCGGCAACGTCGTGACGTCGGAATGGTGTTCCAGCACTTCAACCTGTTCCCGCACCGGACCGCGCTGGAGAACATCATCGAGGCGCCGATCCACGTCAAAGGGGTCAAACAGGACGCGGCGGAGGCCCGTGCCCGCGAGCTGCTCGAGCAGGTCGGTTTGTCCGCCAAGGCCGATGCGTATCCGGCACAGTTGTCGGGTGGTCAGCAACAGCGGGTGGCCATTGCACGAGCCCTGGCCATGGAACCGAAGCTGATGCTGTTCGACGAGCCGACCTCGGCGCTCGATCCTGAACTGGTCGGCGAAGTGCTGGCGGTGATGAAGCGGCTCGCCAAAGCGGGTATGACGATGATCGTGGTCACCCACGAGATGGGGTTTGCCCGCGAGGTCGCCGACCAACTCGTGTTCATGGACGGTGGCGTCATCGTCGAACGTGGTGAGCCGCGCGAGGTGATGGTCAACCCGAAACATGAACGCACCAAGGCGTTTCTGTCGAAGGTGATGTAGTCAGGCTTTACGGCCCATGAGGTACCAGGTGCGCATGACGCCCTTGCCCTTGACGTCGATCTCGCCGCGCTCTTCGAACACGTAGGCGTGTTGCAGACGCTCATAGACGTTGTGCGGCACCTGGATCCGTCCCTCGACGTCGGTGGATTCCATGCGCGAGGCCACGTTGACGGCATCGCCCCACACGTCGTAGAAGAACTTGCGGGCACCGACCACCCCGGCCACCACCGGTCCCGCTGCCAGGCCGATGCGCACCGGAACCGGCCGGCCCTTCGGGTCTTTGAGCCCGCACACCGTTTCGGACAGATCCAGCGCCAGGCAGGCCAGCGCCTCCAAGTGATCACTCCGGTGTTGGGGGAGCCCACTGACCACCATGTAGGAGTCGCCACTGGTCTTCACTTTTTCGAGGCCGTGTTGATCGACCAGCGCGTCGAGATCGGTGTAGAAGCTGTCGAGGAATCGGACGAGGTCGGCGGGGGCGGTGTCGCTGGCGCGTTGGGTGTAGCCCGCGATGTCGGCGAACAGGATCGATGCATCGTCGTACTTGTCGGCGATGATCGCGTGGCCGGGATCTTTGAGTCGCGCGGCGATGGACTCCGGCAGGATGTTGGCGAGCAAGGCTTCGGAACGTTGGAATTCGGCCTGAATAGCATTCTGTGCCAACGCATTTTCCCGCAACGCGTACCACACCGTGGCCATCACGATGATCCCTGCCGAGACGGCCGTGATGGCGAACGTCGCCCGGTATGCCCAATCCGGTTGGACGCCGGTGGTTTCTGGCACGGTGAATTCGAGGATGATGGCGGTGATCCCGGAGAACGCCGCCAGTGCCCACGCCAGCATCAGCCGCTCCACGCCGAGTATGAGTAGCACGATCGCGCCCGTGATGACGAAGTAGAACAACAGACCCGACCCGGTGCCGACCTTGAGACAGACCGCGGTGATGGTCACGTAGGCGACGCCGAAGAACGTCAACGGGGCCACCAACTCACCGAATCGGTAGAGCCGCGGGGTCAGCAGAAACGCCACCGCGCACAGCGCGTTGGCCAGTCCTATCGACCACATGGCCTGGCCGATCGTGAGGGTCTGCAGGATGAAGAAGACGTTGATGGCTGCGCCGAGCCGACTGGTCGCGGTCAGGATGCGCTGGCTGCGGGTGGTTTCCAAGGCCTGTCTGCGGGTGCCTTCGCACAGAGAATTGCGCACGGTGGTCGTCGGCACGCACACCGACCGACGCAGCGTTGCTATCAGGTCTTCGGGTACTGACGCGCCGCCGTCCATGACCGCCATGAGGAAAGGGTAATCCGCGTCAGGCGCTGTCGGGGTCGTCTCAGGCGCAACCTTGGGCCAGGTAGGGGATGCCTTCGCTGATTCCGAGGGAGGCGTTGTGCAGTCTGCGGGCAATGTCGTGGTCCAGCGCAACGAGATTGGCCGCGAGATGCTTGATGTCCTCGGCGTGGTCCTCGGCCTTGGCAGAGTTGTTCTCCTTGGTCACCGACAAGTCTTCGGCCACGGTGAATCCTGCGCGCTGAGCGTCGTCGATGGCGCTGAGGGTCAGGCGTTTGACATCGCTCAGTGACTCGGCGCCGTTGCCGGCGATACGTGCGGTCAGCCGAAGGGCCTCCGCGCAGCCGCGCACGCGAACGAGGTCGCGCCAGGTCAGGTCCTGCGCGGCGTCTGCGGCGGTGCCGTCCCAGATGGTTCCGCCGGGGTGCAGCGTCGTCTGCCACACGTCATGGAACGTCTCGTCCCACAAGTCGGCAGTTCGCGCCCAGTACGCTGCGGCATCGATCAGGTGCTGGACGTCCCAATTGTTGATCTGGGTCACCGTGGGCAGTTCGTGTTCGTACATGTCGACCTACTGGGCCAGCGCGGATGAAGCAGCGTCATCGGCCTCGGAGTATCGATTGGCGGCGTCGTTGAGTTTCTGCGCGGTGGCCGCGATGCGCTTGGAGAGGACCGAACTGATCGCCTCGAGCCGAGTATGCGTGGCACTGACCACCGCCGCGGTTGCCTGTTCGGCAGGCAGGGCGTCGGTGGGGCCGCGATTCTCGGCGATCGACTGGGCTCGATGGTCGAGCCCGTGGGCGGCGACCCAGAGGCCATCCGCGTCTGCACGTGTGGTCATGGGCGTTGTCTTCGAATGCGCAGGGAACTGTTGGCAAACATTCTATGACCAAGAAGCGGTTCGCTGCGCGTCGGGTGAATCGGGGGATTACTAACAGAAATACCCAGGCACCAACGCGCGCGCAAAGGCGCACTGACGAGGCCAAATATTAGATATATATCGGTTTTTGGGATATCAGCAATAGGGCTGGTGGTTGGCGCGGAGCGCTGTGAGTTTGGGTACTCCATTGCTCGCATTTTTGCCTCCACGCAGCAACGTACCCCTCAGGCCGGTCGGGGTGGGCAAATCGTCCGTTCTGGTGGCGGTGACTCATAGCGGTGCGGTAAGCATCCGCTGTCCGCGGTTATGCGGGATGCTGCGGACTGCCTGCGGACCGAGCGGTTCATTCGACGTGGAATGTCGCGCCAAAGGTGTCCGGCTGCCTGGTGTTTGAGTGCCCTCGGTGAGATTCGAACTTGTATCCGAGGTGCTGGTCAAACGCGAAAATAGGCATTAACCAGCAAAAACACCTAACGGCACCTAACGCCAAATAATGCGTTTTGTGGGCAAGGTGTGGGCAAAATGTGGGCAGCCCAACGAATCGCTGTGGGGCCGCTGTCAGTCGCGTAGCATCTGGCCCATGAAAACGCGCGTTGCCGCCGTCGCGGCGGTCTTGGCGGCGATGATCGCGCCCCTCGCGCCCATCGCTCACGCCGACAATTCGAACGATTTGTTGTTCGTTTTGGACCTGAGCAACCGTGGCGTCACGTACGGCACAACTGATTCAGCCCTGCAGGCTGGCAACCAGCTCTGCGCACAACTTCGTGGCGGCACCGACCCATGGGCAGTACGTGACTACTGGGCCGACCGACTCGGAACGACGCAGAAGGCCGGGACGCTCATGGCGTCAGCTGCGCGCTACCTATGCCCTGAGCAACTCGCCATCCTCGACAGCCATGCCCGCAACCAAACACCCGACATACCGTAGTCAATACGACGGTTGAGACTGTCCCGGCGTGCAGGTAACCGCTCGCGCGACACTCGAAGCGGTCCTGGCGGTTCCTTATGTCTGAATCGAGGGAGACACTTGACGCACCGGGACAGTCTCAAGCCTTTTTCTTTCGCCGCTTCTGCAAAAGTGTGATTGCTTCAAGCCGCGCGGCGTCAGCGTCGAACGGTGAACCCGTCAACGCTGTGATCGGGAAAACGCCGCTGCGCAGTGCGCTCAAGCGTTGATGCTGTTGCCGCGCTACAGCGACGTGTCGCTCAATGATGCGTTGATTCACCGGGTCGTTGATGAACGCGTTCTCGCTCATACGCGCGGCGACGTTCTGCGCGACGTTGTGCGCTACGACTCCACCGACCGCGACCAACGCCAAAGTTTTCCGGCTTCGCAACCGGGACGTTCGGCTTTTGCTTCCCAGTCTGCGACGTTTTAGGGCTGACGCTGCTTGCGCTTTCTCCAATGCCGCCTGCCTGGCCGGTGTCATGCGGTAGTCAGCCATCACACGGCCTTGGCGATAATTTCGTAGTGGTGGAGTCGACCGTTCTGATAGTGCGGCTCCACGATGCCGTCGACTGACAAACTCGTGAACTGCCGGTAAGTGAGCACAACTAGTCCCGTGGCGGGCATCGGTGGAATCTCAAAAGCAAACGGACTCAATACAATTCGCAGACGAGAGCTGACCTTGCCGCCCGCTGCGTCGAACGCTGTTGCAGAATCCAGGAACGTCACGATTGCCGGAACGTCGCCTTGAAAAACCGTCACCGTTGTTTGGGTGCCGTTGACGAACTGTTTTGCTCTGAGTGTCACGTTCACTTTGTCGTTGAAAATCACTGCGCTTGCTTCCGGTAGCGATTCAAAACGAGACGTTCTGTCAGACTGAAACCGTTGAACCCGCCACGCATTGACACGCTTCCCACGTCGTTTGCGAGCTGCTGAGGGTTGGACACCAGGCGCGCGGCAGCGGTCACGATGACAGCGGCAATGTCGTCGTTGGGCACGCCAGCGGAAAAACCGGCGTCCCGCGTGTAGGCGCGGCACAGCTGCGTGACGATTTGCGCGTGACTCCCGGCGAGGGCAACCAGGTTTGTGTCTGTACCCCCACCGAGAAAATCAGCGACCCGTTGGCCGGTTACGGCAGCCATTGTCAGAGCGTGATTCCGGTCAGTTTGATGACGGCTTCGGGGTTCAGCGGCTTCGCGTCGTAGCGGCACACAACGCGAATTGCCATCTGATCGAAATCGCCAAACGTCTGATCGAGGATTTTCACGGTCGGTGACATGTCGCGAGCGACGGCGACCTGAGAAAAATCGACCAGAGCGGCGTTACCGGTGTTAGGCGTGCCGGTGGTGTCAGGAACGCGGTTGCAGACGATCACCGGGTGACCGAGCAACGTGTAACCGCCAGCGCCGGTTACGTCGGGTTGCACGATGTAACGACCGGTCGTGTCTTTGATTTTTCGCAGTGCGATCAGCTCGCGACTTGTCATCACCCATTTGAGTTGCGACGGATCGACGTTTTCACCGAGCGCCAACGCTTCGGCGTCGTGCAGGTCGTCCAGCGTCAGAGCGCCAACTGTGAGGTTCTGCGTTCCGGTCCAGGCAAAAAGTCCTTGCGGCGTTGTAGTGCCGTCGCCAGATGCCGAAAACAGTTGCGCGTCAAGCTTCGTCGCAACGTCAGTGACCAAACGATCTTTCAGCGCGGCGTCGAGGGCAACAACGGACTGACGCGCCAACTCGTTGGAGTATCGCGTCAACGTCTTGAGCGATTTCATGGTGGACGGCAGCAACACCACTTCGTCAAAATCAGGGTTGGCTTCGGGAATCTGCGTGTTCTCACCAACCCACGTCACGGTTGTCGGACCACCGAGCTTTGGAATCCGTAGCTCGCCAGCGGTATCGAAAACACGGGGACCGGCGGCGAGGAATTTTGCAGCCTCTTCGAGCGGCTTAACCAGGATTTTGGCAACTTGCTGCTGCGTGAGTTCAGTTGCGGAAGTAGTGCTAACGGCCATGACAAATGTCCTAACGAATTGCAACGGGAATCGAAATGCCCGCGTCGTCAGGACGCTAATGGGGTCGGCCACCAGGACCGACCCCATTATGCTACATCAAGCGCACGGTTTAACCGTCAGAAACGTTGGAATAGCACTGCGTCAGCTGCAATAGAAGGTTCAGACGGTCGATGTCGTTCTTCCAATTTTCGTCCAGCGCCGCAACTTCCTTGCCGATCTGCTCATATAGAGCCTTCGCGGTCTCGGCTTTCGTGGTATTCGCTGCTGTCATGGTGGCCTCCGTGATGTGTGTCCGCCGCGAGGAATCGCGGCGTGACGTACTGTATGCGAGACCTGCGACAGCTCCGGTTTAGGCTCGTGAACGCAGCAGGTCAGCGAGGTTTACCGGCGCGTCAGTTGCCGGTCCGCGGTTGCCTTGGCCTACGTCGCCGAACGGACGCCGGGAGGCCAAATGTGGTTTCGCTGCGAGCAATTTATCTATGGCCGTCGTCAACGATTGTTCGTCGTCCAAATGTGCAGAGTCAAAAACCAAATCAGTCGGGTCAGCCATGCGTCCCGTTGCCGCAACGAGAGCCGTGTGTAGCCGCTGCGCCAACTCGTCGGCGCGGTTCGCGCGCTCGCGGTATCCGGCGTTTTCGCGGCGTAGCTTCTCTACGTATGTTCGATTGAAAGATATTGCAGTGTCGGTATTTTCGTCGTCGTCATTGTCATCGTTGTCTGTACTGCTATCCGATTCATCCGTGTTCGTGTCCACGGTCGCGTCGGGTTCCAGCTCGGTTTGCTCGGTGGCCGACGCGTCAGTGCCCGCCAGGGAAGCCGAGTCGATGGTTTGGTTTTCACCATTGTTGTCCTTATGAAACATTTTCTACTCCCGATTCATTGGTTTGCGTGTTCTGTGTATCTTGGTTTGGTCCGTCGTTGGCCAACTCTGAATATCTGATTTCTGCTTCGATTTCTAAAATATCGTCTTCGGAGTATCCAAGTTTTCGCAATGTAAATGCGCGCGGCAGCAGTCCAACTTCGAAAAGTTTCACTGCTGCGTCGGCTTCCTGCGCCATACTCCGTGTTCCCGCTTCGGACCAAAAAACCATGACGTTGTCGACAACGCTTGGCGGAACTTGGTCGAGAACAGCAATCATAAGTTTCGCGACTTTTTCCCACGCTCGCCCGAAAGTTTCTTGTCGTGCTTCGGCGCGAGCTATCAACGATGCTTCGGACGCGCGTACAGCATCGGCGCTTGCGGGGTTGTCGGTAAACACACCGACGTAGTGAGCTGGGAGAGTGGAAACCGCCATGATCTGACCGAGAAAAATCCGTACGCTCGCCTCGTAACCGGACAGATCGGCAGCGGCCAGCTGACCGAATTTTGCTTCGGGTGCCTCCGCGATCATCGCTCGGTTGCCCTCTGGAATCGGGTTGACCGCTGCGACGACGGGGTTTCCGTCGTCGTCCACAACCGGATTTCCGTCTGCATCGACTACCGGTTTTTCTTCTAGCTCGATGCCTGTTGCCCAACGTCGTGGCCGACCAACGAACTCGCTCGTTGTCATCATGTCTACGAGGGACTTGTTCAGGCCATCCACCAACGGCATCAGATCGTCAATTTCGCTGGCGCCGTAGTCATCCAAAATGCGATCTGAGTTCCGTAGGTTGACGACCGGCACGACACCGAGCGGATTCGGAATTTCTTGCACTACCTCAAAACCGAGTGTCGCGCCTCTGTGGTTCGCACTGAAACGGATTATTCGATCTGGTAGATACAAAACCGCCTCAGTTGTAGTTTCGGTTTCCCAACGTTTGACGGCAGCTGTAATTTCTCGCGTTCCGGGATCAAAAAGGCACGCAACTTGTTTTGCACTTTCGACGGTGACTGTTGGCCGTCCTAATGCGTCGCCCCAAACGATTACGTAGGAGTCGCCAAAAAGTAATCCCTCACGATGCGCGACGTTAGAAAATAGATCCATGTCATTGCGCAACCACTCCGCCCACAGCGCTTTATCTGAGAAACCGGTAATTTGCAAACGTTCGGTAAGCGCGGTCACGGCCAAACGTGGGATGTTCGACGCCATACGACCAAACCTGTTGCCCAGAGCCACTTTTGACTCTGGACTGAGGAACGCCATCGGCTGATTTCCGGTGTAGTACGTATCCAAAAGTGAATAACGCGCAAGCGGCTCGTCTAATTTATGGATCAGCTTTTGCAAAAAATCCATTGGCGTAACCGGCACTAGGGGAGTAGTCACGATTTTTCCTTATGAAGCAAAACTCACGGTGCGCTTTTTGGTCGTCTTAGTGGCGTGCCAAGCAGCCCGATCATAAGCCACAATAGCAGCTACAGCGGCGTCAATCTTGCGCGGCGAACCGCGTTTATCCTTACTCACCAAATCACCCATTGGAGTGCGTTTAGCTACGCAATGTTCGATATGCGAATTGAGCCGCTCGTCGCCGTCGTGGGTGACAGTTTTCGTCATCACAGCCTGGTACAACCGGTCCGTTGCCGGGGCCATGCGCTGCGCCGCTGCGGTGTTCCACTCAAGTACGCGCTTCTCGCCGTGCCTTCCGGCCCACGCTTCGATTTCAGAGCGCCAACCCCACGGGTCGCACGCCAGCTCTGCCACGTCGTAACGCTGAAACACTAAATCCACTGCTGCACTGACACTTTCACGCGGTACGCGCCAACGCGGATCACCGGGATTTTCCCAAATACCTTCAAGCCAAATATGACCATCCATCGTGCAACCGACCAGCGCTGTCGAATCTCCCGATGCCGACCCGTCAAAAGCGAAAACAACGCGTTCGTTGGGAGAAATTTTGCGTTGACGCTCACACGCCGACCATGCTCCCCACGGCAACCACGCCTGAACACCTGTGACCCATTGCCCCAAACGCAGTTGCCGAAAAACGGGTTCACGAATCGTCTTCAAAACGGATTCCAACCCGTCTTCGGACAAAAACGGGTCGTCATCGGCCAACGCCGGGTTGGCAACCCGCCAGGCATCGCGGTCGTTGACCTCGCAACCGTCAGGCGCGAGATATTCGCGAAAGTAGAAAGACGGATCTGTGCCTGACCGGCCATGTTCGACAAGCCGCCACATCACAGAATCGGCGGAATCGGCCGGCGTTGAAATCGCCAAAGTGAGACTTTCGGGACGCTTACCGGCGACCGATGTCACGGCTTCCCAAACGTCTTCGGTGACTACGTGCAGTTCGTCAACGATCATCAGTGACGGATCGTGACCGTGCAGTGCGCCCGGTTCGGCGGGCAGCGGCAACAGGGTGGCGTCGTTTTCCGGCAAATAGAGACGGTCAGCGTAGACCTGAACACGTTCGGCCAAAAGCGGATTCAGCTCAACCATGCGTTTCGCGTAGCGCATCGTGATGTTGGCCTGGCGCTGATCGGATGCGACCACCAACACTTCGGCGGACGGTGGACCGACGAACATTTCAGCCAATCCGAGCGCGGCGGCAAGCATCGTTTTTCCGTTTGCGCGCGGCAGACTGATCAACGATGTGCGGATACGCGGTGCGAACGAACCGCGAACGATCTCACGTTGAAAGTCACGGAGTTTGAAAGGTTCTTTAGCGCCCTGACCGCGTGGCGTGATCAGGAACGCGGTAATAAAATCCTCGCGCCGCGAAGCTCTGTCTGCTGGCATCGCACTGAAGTCAATCGGCTGTGCTTTGACTGTGCCTTTTGGCCCGGCTCTCATTTTCCAAATCTCCAAAATCGTTCAGATGCGGTGTGTAACAAAAACTTCGACTCCCACCGTCGGGTCGTGAACCTCCCTAAACGGGGATAGTCCCCACCCTGGTTTTTTTCACCGCGAGCAGCGCCGCGTTTTCTGTTGCATGCGCCGCACACCACGTCCACGTCGCACAGACGTATCGGCTTGCCAGCGGCCTTACGCGCCCACGCTTCGGGAGTGTGGTCGGCCTGCAAATCCTCGGTAGCACCACAGTCAGAACAAAACGGTTGAAGTTGTCGTGCACGCTCGGACAGCTTGCGCCAGGCATTGTCATAGCCGCGTGAATGGGACGACGTTTTTTCTGCGGTACGCGGCAACGAATGTTCTTCGCATCGTGCGTGCTCTGTTGGTTCGCCGCAGTCGATACATGGGCGCATCGTCATGGTTGATCGTCAGCTTCCAACTCGTCGGAGCCGCACCATGATTGATCGTTTCCACCGGCCTGCCAGTCGAAACTAACCCGCCACGGAGTGCGAACAGATGCAGACAAGTCGTCAAGGTAAATCGCTGATGCCTCAAACTCGACATCTTCGAGTTTGGTTCCGATCAACAACGCCAGGCCGTGCGCTAGATGCTTGCCTGCTTCGATGACGCTCTCTGCATTCTCTTGCGTCGGTAGCACCGAACCACTTGGCAATAGAAGGAACTCGCGCACCGCATCTTGAAATTTGACGGTCAATGTAAGCGCGCTCCGGTGAGCGGCACACCAACCCCTGGCATCGTCTGCGATACCTCGGCAGTGCTGCGCACGGCACGTCAGGATCGTGGTCACAGGATCACCGGCCACGTCCGGCACAGGTCCCAGAAGTCGATCACCGGCAACACCTTGAGCTGCTCGACACAGCGCCGGTATTGCTCGACGCGATGCACTGCGAAACTCTGCATGTCGGGAAACGATTTCAGGTAGTCATAGTTGAGTTCTGTATCTGTGTAGCGAATCGTTAACCGAGATAGGTGTGCGGGCAATGATTGATTATTGTTGAAAATTGTTTCCTCGGGCATATAGACCAAACCGCGCGCGATCACATCGCGTTCAGTCGTGCCGTCTTCAAACCTCCGATTGCAGTTTTCGTGCACTCGGGCAAGTAGCGTCCCATGTCCTCCATGGCCATCGAGATATTCAGGCCACACAGTTGGTAACGATGCAAAAACCGAAACCGTCATAGACCGAATCACGCCATCGAACTTCGTTCTGATCATTATTTTTTCTCTCTATCTCATCATTTTTTATCCACCTCACCACCTCGCCATCCCTAAAGGGATGGGGATTGGCGAGGTCGTGGTGCGTGATTTGCGGCGAGGTCCGGCGAGGTCGGCGAGGTCACGGTGTTTATGCTGGTCAACACGGTATTTGACCTCGCCATAGTGGCGGCGAGGTCGGGTTGATCACCGTTTTCGGCGACGGTGGCAGCAGTGAACATTTTCGCGCCACGAGGACCGTCCCAGACGGCAAATTCACCCGTGACAACACCGATTTCGAGCGCTTCCCTTGCCGCTTTTCGCGTCACGTCAGGATTTTTCATTGCTTCTGTTTCTAGTTTGTGCTGACTTAAACCATTGCCGCCGTCGTGTTTGTCTTGAATGAGTAGCCTTAAAACCTCTACGTGCGCCGCGTCTGCTTTTCTCTGTTTACGTGCCGCGACGCGGTTCACATCTTGGTACGTCAAATGTCGCGTTGTAGCGTTGTACTTTAAAAGTCCTTGGCTAACCTCTACGTCGCGACCTGTCGCAGAAAAGTAACGCGGCGAAAATTCGTCGTCGGGGTTTTCGCGTACCAATTTCCAAATGGCGTCCGGCCAATCTTGAATCCGGCTGTCACCGCGTGAGCGTTCGCCCGTATGCCCCATGTGATGTACCACGGTGGCATCGCCAGGCGTTTTCGCTTCTGACAACAACTCATCGAACGCGGTCAGGAACCGTCCCGCGTCGTGGTTTTCGTCCAGACCGAGGACATCGAGAGCCGGACGCAAGCAGTCGAAAATTAAATAGTCACAGCCGATTTCGCGCAGATACTTAGCCCACTCGCCGCGTCGGGTGTCGTTGAGAATGTCGAACGTGGAAATCTCACCGCGCAAACAGATCACGTCGGCTACCGCGTCAGTGTTGCGGATTCCCTGTTTGAGCAACCAGTCCCGCACCATGTCGGATGACAGCTCGTTGTCGATCAGCACCAGTCGCCTGGCGGGTTTGTTGACGGTGAACGCTCCCAGGAACGGATCACCGTCAACAAGCGCACGAATCAGATTCCCAACCGCTGTAGTTTTTCCTGCCTTGTACGGCGCAGAAAACACAACACGACCACCGTCCGGCATCACCCGGTCAATCCGCATCGGTGTTGGATTCGCCGGTTGCGCGAGGAACGCGGTCAGGTTGGTTGCAGATCGTCCAAGCGGAGCCAGTGAGTTGGTGTCGAACCGGCGTTTTGCTTCGGCGCGAACTTCTAGCCGGTGCAGTTCGCGCGCCACGTCATCGTCGTAGTCGGAACTACTTCGGTTGATTTCGAGGTTTGGAAAAGCACGTATTAAAATGCGTC
>ERZ650309.448-NODE-448-length-20427-cov-11.000785_pt1 | contig 20427 bp, 23 predicted proteins | sample MGYA00376245_ERZ650309 | MGnify/ENA primary metagenome ERZ650309 (study PRJEB26733, sample SAMN07839294) | wastewater metagenome | biome: urban; feature: wastewater treatment plant; material: waste water | place: USA: North Carolina | collected 2016-04-26 ...
CTTTGATGTTGCGAAAGCTGGGCAGCTATCCGCGCCAAAATGGGCTAGCCGTTGCCCTGCGTGATTTAGGGCGTATTGAACGCACCTTATTTATTCTGGATTGGTTACAAAGCGTTGAACTGCGCCGTCGTGTGCAAGTGGGACTCAACAAAGGGGAAGCGCGTAATGCGTTGGCGCGAGCGGTGTTTTTTAATCGACTCGGTGAAATTCGTGATCGGAGTTTTGAACAGCAACGTTACCGTGCCAGTGGTTTGAATTTGGTGACAGCGGCGATCGTGTTGTGGAATACCGTGTATCTGGAGCGTGCAACAAATGCGTTGCGTGAAAATGGCAAATTCGCTGATGAATCGTTGCTGCAATATTTGTCACCGCTGGGCTGGGAACATGTGAGTTTGACGGGGGATTATCTATGGCGAAGCCGTACGAAGCTAGGGGTAGGTAAATTTAGACCGCTACGGCCACTGAGAAATCCTTAACGTGCTTTAAATTCCGTTTCCTGAGACGACCCCAAAATGAAAAAGATGTTTATTACTATTTGGTTGTACCGATGATGTTTTTCGGGCTATGTGTTCGATTTGCGTGGGATGTTATTTATAAGGGATCAGTACAAGGCGCATGGGTCGCTTGTTGCCGTACAGGTAGATGACTTCATTATCTGCCATAGAACGAATAGCGGCACTCGTCATCAACGGTTCTTTGTCCTTCCTGAATTGTCCATTGGCAAGCAGTGTTTCAACACTGACTTCACCCAACGTCTCTCGAAGCATTCGTGCGGTATCAATATCCATACCACTGAAATAGAGCTGGCTGGCACAACCACCGTGAAGGATAGTGTGTGCGCCATTCCTGCCATAGCGTTCTTCTAGTTGCGAGATACTTTGTAGTACCAGTGACAAACTCACACGCCTTGCGCGTGTGGTTGTGATGATACTGGAAAAATGAGGAATGCTTAGGTGGGCGAACTCGTCCAGTAAGCAGTACACGGGCATACTGTTTTTTGAATACAGGTCATCGTCCAGTAAAAAATGAAAGAGCTGGGTGTAGAACAAACTCAAAAGCGGGGCATAATAACCGATTCGGTTTTGCGGAATACACAAGAATAGGGCGGTTTTTTCTTTACGAAGTGAGGCAAAGTCAAACGTGCTGCTATTGGTGAGTTGGGCAATATCTTGGTCTTGTACCCATGAAAGGCTGGCTTTTGCTTGCGAAAGTACCCCTTGCATCGTTCTATCAGCTTGGCTGATAAAGCCTTTGAAGGTACGGAATACGGATTCATCAGGCGTATGTTTGGCGACAAACAGGATCAAAGGTGTACCATCACCAAATTCATTTAACAGATAAAGAAGGTTCGGTAAGTTCGCGTATTCATTAGCTTTTGGATGATTTTTGAGACACGCAATGAGTACACCAATGATTGATTCGGCTGACTGACTCCAAAAAGGATCGCTACCCTTACCACCTTGTGAGTTGTTGACCAGTATGTGTGCTATCTCTTGCATGGCTGGGTGGCTGTTGGCACGAGAAAGAGGGTTGTACCCGATAGAACGGTCAAGATGAACGGGATCAATAATAACGACTTTGTATCCACGCCGTTGTAAGTCGGCTGCGGCTTTTTCGCTAAGTGCGCCACTGGGGTCGGTGGCTACAATTGAACAATTATTGAGACTGAGAAGATTTGGAAGGATAAAACTTGAAGTTTTCCCCGCTCCTGTAGTTGCTACAATAGCAACATTCCTAAAACTATCGTCAGGACTGAGTTTTCCTCTTGCGCCATCCATGACTAAGCCGTGATTTTTTGGTGACAGTAATTCTTTTACTTCTTTGTCACCTAAAAAACGCCCTGCGTTTTCTTGCCGTAGATTACGATGACTAAGCCAAAGTCGAACGGCATTAAAAATCAGGAGATAACGGAAAAATTTCATGGTTGCTAGTCATGGAAAAAAAGCTACGGCAACCGCCGTAGCTAAAAATCAGATAATACCTATTTCAAGGAGTGTATAAATTACGCTCATAGCTTATCGAATAGAACGGCTTAAATCGGCAAGTACCGATTGTTCAGTCTCAATGAGCTGTGAGGTGATGAAGCTGATAAACGGTTCAAGATTGCCATTATCGGCGGCTTCTAGTGCTTCCAGATAGTGCCGTTTGCGTTCACGGCGGATAATGGCTGGAAAATAGCCTTTTTGCAGCAAAATCATGTTCATCAGGATACGCGCTCCGCGTCCGTTGCCGTCATCAAACGGGTGAATGCGTACCGTGTTGTAATGAGCAACGGCGGCAACGATAATCGGGTTGATGCGGTCAATTTCGCTGTGTATCCACTCGATAAGTTCTTGCATTTGTGAGGCGACTTGCTCAGGCAAAACGTATTGATGCAGTGTACCGTCCTGCTTTTGCACATGGTTCGGCAAGGGTTTGTATTGCCCTGCATGAATGGGCTTTTTGACTCGCTCACCTGTTGGAGTGATCGCAATAGTATGTGTTACCCCTAACAAGAGTAAGGCATTTGTATCTTTGATAAAGCCTTCGGTGAGTGGGCGCGATTGCGCGACAACATCCATCAGCCAGTCGATTGCATCGGCGTGGTTTTTTGCGTCCAAAAAATCCTTGAATGGTTTGCCTTCTACCGTTAATCCTTCACTCAAGAAAAACATAGTCTCACCGCGAGACAATACTGACCCTTCAATAGCGTTACTGTTATATGTCCAGTCCACCCGCATTTTTTGCAGGATGGTTGCCCATAGGTCGGACTCAGGGTGTTGGGTCTGCTTGAGCTGGTCAATTTGTGCTTTTAGACTCTCTGCCATACTCAATAGTGGCTGGAGTGATTCTGATACTTGTTGTGGGTAGAGTGGGTCGGGGTTACCACTGGTGAAATTCGGCTTGGTGAGTGTTGATGGTTGGTTTGGTGTATTCATTTTTATACGATTATTTGATTGGTTTTTGAGTGTATGGTGGAAGTGGTGAATTTCAAGAAAGCTATTACCTTGTTGATAACAATTCTTCAAAGAAGCGTCTTTAATATCATCTCAAAAAAGTTTTATTAATTTCATCGCCTGAAATTACGTCGTTAGTTTCTTCATAGTCTTTTGGTTTGTTATAGTCATACTCAATATTAAATTTTCCTGTAGGGTAGAGTGTAAAAGTTAATCCCCATATCCGATCACCAGTCAATTCAAGCAAATGCTTACGAAGGTAATAAATACTTACTTGAGCTGTATCGCTAATTTCATCAGGTATATTAGACGCTCCAATTTGACTGATTTCACTACCATCTTTACACCACCATTCACTACTAATCATTTTCCCAAAAACTTCATACTTAGCCCCTGCTTCATCCCATGACCTCCCAGCAATAAAAGCCATAATTTCTTGAGCAATATTTTGGTAGGCTTGTATTACTTGCTCATTTTGTAAACTGTTAACGGTCATTGTGTAAACCTCCAAATTTTTTCTTTGTTATTAATTATGGCTGTAACTATAAATGTATTAGGCCGCACTGTATTGCCTGTTGGATAGCCAACATCAATTTTAATATTAACGGATTTATCATTTTTTAGCTCTCGTGCTAGTTGTGCTTCCATACTTTTCCAGTCCCCACGATTTAAAGTGCTTGCTTGTGGCACTAAGTTTATCCTATCACCAGCACCGCCAAGACTCGAAGCTATTAAATGCCCACCATCGTCACCTGTTGAATTAACACTTTTACCAACATCACGCTGTTGATATGTGTTTCTATCCATGCTTTTCGCATCACTGAGATTTGCCTCAACCTTATTAACCCTACCAGCATTATCAGTTATATAGGTATGACCATTGGACAGCTCATACCTTGTATTAGCCTGCAAGTTTTTAGTATTAATTGATGAGTCCCAATTTCCTTTTGAACCTGTGTCAACTTTTGCGACTTTTAAATCCTTCGTTTCGACTGATTTTAACTTTCCTGCAGGATTGTCAATATTTTTTATTACAGGTTTTGGATTTTTTAGTGAATTTACAACTTGCGTTGCTTCAACAATATATCCTCCTTGCTGTTGATATTGATTGTCATACGTTTTACTAGGAACAGACGACATTGCTGGTTTGTTTGCAGCAATATATTGATCCGCTTTGGCATCGTCTCCAGATATTCTGATCACTTCACTTAACCGCAACATTTCTTGTTGATGGTTGAAATTAACTTGATCTATACCTTGATTGACTAAATCAATCCCTATATTTTGTACCCCTTTTACCACCCCATTAAATGTTTCACTCGCTTTCTCAGGCTGCTTTGGTTGTTGTACTTGCTGTTGATAATGAGCGTCTTCAAACGCATACCACTGTTCTGCGGTAATACCTGTTTGAGCATTCCCTTTAACGGCCTCATTACTAAAACCAAGTGCTTGAGCATTATTCAAAAGCTTGGCTGCATCGGCTGTCTTCCCTTGACTTGTTAGCTCTTGGTACTTTTGAGAAAAGTAATTGAGGTCAAGTGCCTGCGAACCAACCGAACCCGAAAAATTATTACTGTTCGCTTGTTCTTTTTGTGCTTGCAAAGCCCGTTGAGCCGCAAGTTTATTCTGTCTTTCAGTCTCAATCACATTTCTACGTGCTTGCTCTTGGTCAAGCTCCGCTTTGCTTATGCCATAATTACCACTGGGCAAACCCACTATAACTTTATTGTCTTGAGCATTGTTCCCAAAAACGGAATGGTAGGCTTGTTGGTCAAAATTAACACGCAAGTCATTCAATTTAGCTTGAGACACATTTTGCACATAGGCTGTAGCTTCGGCTTGCTGATTACGGGAAAAAATCTCTTGGCTACGACGGTTTTGGTCTTTGTCCCATGCGGTGCGCGAGATAAAACGACTTTCGCCATTACTCAAGGGATATGCGGCGGTATTCGACTCGCCAATGTAGCCCAAGTTGTAATTATTCCAAAGATTTTGAGCTTCACTACTGCTGAGGGTTTTGAGAAACTCAAGGTCACTTTGCAAGTCGTTGACTATTGCACCTTTTTGATTCATCACCGCAATCCATTCCTTGCGGGTCACAGGCAGAGAAAAGCCATATTGATCGGTCACATAAATGGTCGAATTACCAAGAGGTGCATTGGCAAACAGCCGCTTAATTTCATTGCGGTCTTTATTGGCAAAGTATTCTTGAATAGTTTGCGGTCTTACTGTTGGAGTTGGTGGGATGACCGTAATAGGCGCGGTTGTATTGTTATTAACAGCCACCGAGCCATTACCCGTAGTTGGTCGTGAACCAACTGGTATGGATGTTGTGGGATTTAATGGTACAGCAGGATTTTGGATGACTGAAACAGGAGTGCTTCCAGTCACATTGTTTGGTGATGAAGCTGCTCCGCCATTTGTAGTAGTTGTTGTTGGGTTTGATGGCGTAGTGTTGGTTGCTTGAGTCGTACCTTGTGAGGCTGGTGTACCACCACCCGTTAAAACAGCACCGCTTACAGTTGTGCTTGAAGGCACGGTGCTTGGTGTTGTGGTGCTGCCCGTGTTCGACCCAAAATTGGTTTCTACATTGTTGGCTCGTAAAGCCGTGAGCCATTCCAAGCGCGAAATGGGAATACTCATACCATTTGCATCAACCACATTAATCGTTACGCTGCTACCAATGGGGGCATTGGCGAACTGTGTGCCTAAAGCCTGTAGTTGCGAACGGTCTTTGGTTGCCAAGTATTGTTGTGCTGTTTGTGGCTGAATGGCTGGTGGTGTGGGATTTGTATTATTTAACGGGGTTGTAGGTGTATTACCGTTTATTGAGCCTTGATTAATAGTGCTTGTTTGGCCACTGCCATTTGCTTGTGGTGGCTGATTACCATTAGTCGTAGCTCCAAGTACAGTTTGCGTATCTGTTTGTCCTGCACCTGTAGCAACCTGCGGCGGTTGGTTGTTATCGATGTTGGCTGAACCAACGGGAGTGGCTGTTACTGAGCCAGAAACACCTGAAGAGATGACACCAGAAGATGTTACAACTCCAGAACTCGCCCCCTCAGTAACTACTCCACTTTCCGTAACACCTGATTGTGAGCCTGTACTAACTTGTGGCGGCAGTCTAGGCGGATTAGGGTTCGTAATAGTAACGTCTATTGGGTTTCCTGTAGCAACCTGAGATGTTGGATCAACAGTTACACCCGTATTCACTTCTGTAGCTCTTGGTGTACCAGAAGAAGACGGTGCTGCTATGTCGTCATCAGGAACAATGACTACACTTCCTCCTGTTGATGGTGGCATGGAAACAGGAGTAGTGGATGTTCCACCTGCTCCGTTTGTCGCTGTTCCTGCCTGAGTTCCTGTAACTTCAGTGCTTGAAGGTTGAGAGGATTGACGTGGTGTTACTGCCCCACCCCCCTCTACGGTTGATTGCGTGCTTGATGCTGTCGTAGTGGTTGTACTTGGTGGTGGGCTTACCGTGCCTACTCCCGTGGTTACGGGAGTACCCGATGGTGCTGGTGGGGTAACAACAGGTGACGCTGGTGGTAAAAACTCCGAACCCGCCGCAATAACAATTTGCTGGCCATTCGATTTGAGCGTTGTAAAAAACGGCGTTGCTAAGGTGTTGTACGCATAATTGCGAACAACAAGATTAGAGCTGCCTGCATTAACAGAGCCATTATCATCAATTTGACCAGCCGTCATGGTCAGCCAACCATCTTGACCACCAAAATCGCCGTTTACACGAATACTTGACCCAGAATCAATCGTTAACTGGTTGCCCGCTTGCAAATAAACACTGCCGCTTTGCTGACCCGCACCACTGGTATAGATTTTGGATGAATTATATAAACTCAGGTTGTTGCGTGCCGAAAATATCGCATTACCGCCATCAACGCTAGCGGCGTCAAGGTATATACTTCCTGCTTGAATGACATTGTGACCAAATGCACCAAAACTTCCGCCCTGCATGACATCAACAGAAGCATCTTCATTAATCATAATACTGTTATCAGACACCGATAAATCTATGGATGAATTCGGTGTTACCTCAAAGAACATATTGCTGGAGTCATTCTCACTTACATAGACCTTTTCACCTGCTGCCATAACTACCATTGACGCTTGAGCATTAATGGTGCTCATGTTGGTGACACGATTGCCAAAAAGCCACAAATAGCTATTGGGCTTAATATTGATTTGAGAGCCTGTATTGATCGAAATACCGTTTTTCTTGCCAGTGGATTCAAAAAGCCAATTATTGGCAAGAAAATTTTCATTGGTAATATTGAGAGTTGAAGCGACTAAACCACCCACATCAACAACAGAGGAATAACCAAAAATAATGCCATTAGGGTTAATTAAAAAAACACGACCATTCGACTCTAGGCGACCGCTAATCCACGTGCTCGCCTGATTACCCGAAACAACACGATTTAGAATCGCTGCTTGCTCATTGGGAGCAACAAACTTTACCGTTTGACCGTTATCAATATCAAAACCTTTCCAATTCACAATCGCCCCTGCCGAATGCTGAATTTCCATAGCATTCGAGGACGGTGTAATTTGTACATTACCATTTACAATCGTAGGTTCTTTGGGCAAAGCAAAAGCTTGATTAACTGCAAAGGCTAAGGCACTCACCATAAAAGTCTGCTGAATTGCTCTTTTCATCGCTTTGACTCCTACAACTGCCACGCTAAAGACGCATGGATACGTTCTGAATTTGTTTCGGTACTGGCTGATCGTTTAGTTATTTGTGGTATATCCACACGAATACTCGGCCAGTTTTTATGACTATAATTTACACCAATACCAACACTTCCGATACTTTCTTTTTTACGTTCACCAAACTGAATTTCATGCCGACTAACACCTGCTGTCTCACCAAAGAAGTAAAACTGGCATTTTTCTAACACGCTTGGCAAAACATAAAATTTTGTACCATTTGGTGGGGTAATATACACTTCCGCACCAATTCGGTAGCCTGTATCCCCCTGTAGAATACGCTCACGAAAACCACGTACAGAACTAACACCACCGATTCCAAACTGCTCACCTGAAATGAGTGGGTCATTGGAAACCTGAAAATCCCCATTGATGCGCCATAACCAGTGATACCAATCACCCGTAGCGTATGTTATTGCCATTTCTCCACGTATTGCTTTCCAGTTTACGGATGCTCCAACACGGTTTGCTTCATAGTCATATTGTGTGTTGTGTTGACCAAGTTGAGCATTCTGCAAGTAAGTGATACTCATTGAGCTGATGTAACTTGTTCCAGCCGTCCTATTTTCTTGTTTTTGTGTATAGCCGTAACCCAATGATGCAGGTGTACTTTCAATCGTTGAGCCAAGATTTGTTCCAAAAAAATTAACAATGTTGTCAGTTTTTCGTCCGTCTAAACCGATGTTGAGTGTCTGCTTTGTCTGCTCTGTTCGATTTAGCACATGAACATAGTGCAGACCATATACCGTCCCTTTTCCTGAAATATCAAAAGCATCCGCAATACGGCCTGAATCGACGTTTGAGTATGCCGCATTAATAAATAAAGCATCTCCCATAATAAGTGATGGAAGCGTATAAGAAAGTCCGTATTGACTCACTTTATCTGGGTTTTCCGCAGACGTGCTATAACTCATCTGCACGATATGCCCTCTATGCCATACGTCACTGTGCCGAAACAAATTCGTTACCCGTAGATTTCCTGTTTGCTTGTCGCCTGTATTATCAGCAAACAGTGTCCATGACCACGATTTTTTTGGCTCTTGTAGTGCAATGGTGAGGTCTAGCGTATTGGGTTCTTGCGAGGAATTACTCCATAACAATCGAATTTTTCGATCATAATTATTATCCATCCCTGTTGAACCAAGCTGGTCATTGAAGAGCGACAATTGATTTTGGATTTTCGTACGATAAATGGGCTTTCCCGTTTGTAACTCTTGTGTTTTTGATAAAAAGCTATTGGCTACGAGCGATTTGCCATCCACACGAATGCTCCCCACTTTTAGTTCGTGAATAACAATAAAAAAGGTGTTACTCAGTACATCTTTTTGTACTTCTATCGCTTTTGGGTCAATTAATATTCCAGCATTGTTATACGTTTTTTGAATAGCAAAGGCTATTTCAGCAAAAGAACGAGTATCAACTTGGTCATAATGAAGTGCATTTAATCCTTTTATGATTTCCTCTTTAGAAACAGACTCATTCCCTATAATAGAAAAATTAATGTTTTCTTGAGATAATGCAGAAAATGAAGAAAAAAAGGTTGTAACAGCGAAAATAGTACGCCACAAAAACATATGTGCCTCTTTTATGAGTAATTTTTACAAAGCTTGAATAATAATTGAGTGATGCTTACCATCATAGAATGTAATTAATAGTTAAAAACCCGTGCACTGCACGGGTTTTTAATCACTCGCTATCAGGGAGAGCAAGATTTTTCTCTGCCTCTGCTGCTTCACGGGCTTTTTGAGCTATCCACTCTGTCACTTCCTCATTCACCACGCGGTCATAAATTTCCTCAACCGTAAGTGTGAGATTGATCTGTTCAAAGGTCACTGTATCACCAAGAAAAAATTCCTCAGCAATCCAGTTACTTCTACGGCGACGTATAACAACTTCCGCTACATCTTGTTCAACAAGCACATACTCTTGCAAAGTAGCAATTTGCTGGTAGATGAGGCGTTTTGTCAATTTGTCACTGTAGTGAGTTGATTTAGACAATACCTCAATCACAATCACGGGCGTAGTGAGAATGTTGTCATCGGCTTTCTCAATAGAGCAATCGACAACAACATCAGGATATACATAATCAGCACGCTTATGCGGTATGGGAGTTTTCACCTTGGTACTTTCCGAAAAAACTTCGCAAGGCTTACCTTTCAAGTGGAACTCCATTGCTCGGGCAATGTTTCGAGTAATACGGCTGTGGTTAAAACTTCCACCAACCATTGCGTACACATAGCCGTCAATGAGTTCGTGACGGGTATCGGTTTTTTTTTCCAGCTCGAAGTATGCCTCCTCACTGATTCGTTCGTCTGTTTTACGCACGGCAGAAGCCATGATGCACCTCAAAAATTTGTTGATGGGTAGTTATTCTACGGGAATAAGGTAATTGTCAATACGTTATGAGAATCACCGTCATAAAATCTATCGTTCACGCTCCCATACCTCAATTTCTCACCGTTCTGCCTCGTCATCCCGATCACGTCCCTGACTGCGAGCTTGCTTGAGTTCGTCAATGCGGCGATTGAGTTGTTCCTCAAACATACGCTGTTTTAATTGTGCCTCAAAATCTTTGCCTGATTGTTTGGTATTCGTTTGATTTTTGGGTTGTGACGTTTCTTTTTCGGCAACTTTTGGTTTGCGTTGTGTTTGGCTCTGCACTTGCCATTCCTGATAATGCACCATCACGCCAAGTGTTCCTAATCTATACTTTTTATGGTCGTGGTCGATCACGCCAAGAGTATTGCCGCGTTGATAGATAGCAAGCCCATGCAGTTTGAGTGCCACATCTAAACTGGCTTTGTCTTGGTGCTGGGCAATTAGCCCATGTAAAAGACTGGAGAGTTCCACCTTGCGGCTGGTCTTTTTTGGTCGATCCTTCCCGTGTTGGTGTTCGTGTTGTTGCCCTTGACTCAGGCGTACACGTTCACGAGTGTGGGAGTGTACTCTATCGGGAGTGTATAAGTTGTCTAATTGGAGTTCAGGAAAACGCGCGGCAGCTCTGCTGCTGACGTTTTCCTGAACCATCAAAAAATCCTTTTTGGATAACCGCAATCGTTTTCGATCCATCAGGCGGTTTGAACTCAACATGATGTGGAGATGCAGATGGGCTTTCTCGGAGTGAATAACACCTAATGCGATATTTTCAGGAGCGCGTTCATCAAGGTACATTTGCCCAATTTCACGCAAGGCGGCCTTTACTCTTTCGCGGTCGTGGTCATTGGCTGGGAGGCTCAAGATTTCGTGATAGGCGATATTTCCGCCTTTTCGCTCAAAGAGTAGGTTGGCATTTTTTTGAAAAGCATCAGCAATCGTATCACGGTCAATCCCATGCGGCAGATTGTGGAGTAGGTCGATGTCCACGCCTTCCTCGTTGAGCATATACGAAAGTAGAGTAGCAAAAAGCGTCTGCCCATTCACAGTGGATTTCCTCCGCCCCATGCTTTTTATTATCATCGTTTATGCGCGTCCGAAGTATTGTTGAATGAGTGACTCTAAATACCAAAGTTGGTACTTGGTCTCTTCCAAATTAACCGAAAATCCAGCATTGGCATGGTGGGCAATCTGATTGATATTTCCCCCAATTTTGCGAATTTGGATCAACCCTTCTCGAAGGATGTCTAGTTCCGATTCGCTCAAATGACGCTTTTGTGCCATGTTGTGCAAGGCGGCATTTTTCAAATAGGCAGTGGGTGACTCCCCTGCTCCATCGGCTTGTTTGGCTAAAAATCCGTACTCTTCGGCAGTCAGGCGAACGGATACGATTTTTATGCCGTTTGCCTTGTCTTGCTCTCGGTACTGTTTTCGCTGTTCTTTGGTGAGTGATTTTTTCATGGCTATTTGTTAAAAAAAGAAGGGGGTCTAGGGGGTTTCCCCCGAGCAAGTTCTGCGTTTCTCGCAAGATTCTCTTAGAGAAATGCAAACTTGCTCTAACTGATATAAGCAAATCATAGCATAATTTTTACGTCACGGAACGCACCAATTAGGGGGTGCGTCTAGGCGCGTACATCTCAGGTTGTATGCCTAATTGACGGATATTCTTTGCTTGAAAATTGCGGTCTAATTTGACTCTTTTGAAGTATCGGAAGGCTTTAATGGCAAGAAGTTCATCAAGGCTGACCTTGACCCATGCCTGAAAACCGATACCAGATACATAGGCTTTTGCGATTTTTGTTTCTTGGTCAAATTCGGTGATGTACCAATTCGCAAAGCCAAACCGATCATCTAACTTGACCAAAGCGACAGGATTAAATAATTTCGTTTGTGAGCCAAGCGGGTAACTAAGAAGTTGGCGGGCAATGAGGCGGAGGGTGCGAGAAGGCATAAGCAGGAAGGGAAAGAAATAAGTGACACGGGGGTCACTCCCCTATCCCCCTGTTACTTATTTCGCTTCTTGCTTATGTCCGCGTCCTGTGCCGAATGCCCGCCAACTTCGTCATCAGGGTTAGTAGGCAGTAGCGAGCATTACGGAGCGATAGCGGAGTTTTGCGAGCGGGCAGAGTGAATAAAAGCCGAAGGGTCGGCTAGTATTCATCGGGCAGTAATAGTGTTGTCACGCTTCGATCCCACTCGGTGATGAGCCATAGCGTTTCATCATGAATTTTATACAATGAAAGCATTCGATAGCCGTTTGCCAATGCTTCACGATTTTCTTCTTGGCTTTCGGGAGTCATTTCTGACCAGTCACCGTGAACGTGTCGCATAATAAAATCCATTCCATTGAGTTCATATCGCTCAAGAAGTTCTGCGGCTCAAGTGGTTGCAACAACTTGCCCAAGTGGGAAAAGTGCGTGTGTATTTGAGTATGTGTGCATAGGGTATAAGTTAAAATATGCCCGTATGCAATCGCTATTGATGAAGGGTATTTTTTATACCCTATGCACTCCCCCACCCTATATTTACGACCATCGGTAATTGCGGTGCTTCCAAAGATGAAAGTTAAATGCACTCGTTGCGCCGATGTACATACCGATAAAATAGACCACATTGGCAGTTTTTAGATGCCCGTGATAAACAAAATAACCTGAAACGATAAAACCAAAAATATAGCCAACTGCTATGGATGCTAGAAACACAATAAAGATAGATTTGATTTGATGGGCTATATCTTCCCAAAGCTGATTAGCTAAATAATGTGGGTGTGGAATAATGAATTTACTGACGGGATGGCTTTTTAGTGTTTCCCAAAATGCAACTTTCTGTGCTACTGCATTCCCTTCGCCCTGATATGCCCATCTACGTTGATTATTCCCCTTCTTCCCTACTCCTTGACTATCGGCTTTCGCCTTGCGTTCAGCTTCCGCCTTCGCATTTTTTTCGGCTTGCGCTTGTTCGTAAGCTGCTTGAGCTTGGTCTGCTCGATCCTGTCCTGCATTATTGCTGTTGGCGTTCTGTTTTTTACCCTGACTTCCCTGCCCCGTATTCGTCTTCGTAAATTCAGCATTAAATTTAAGGGCAATTGCTAAATATAACTGCTCCAAAATTTCACGCTGCTTGATACGGTCTTGTGGATATTGTTGTTTCACAACCGCTTCGGCAAGGCGCATCAAAACCGATTGATATAATCGCTCATTTGGCTGATTCAAAATATCCAAAATGGTAATACCTTCCTTCTCCATGCGCTTTATGGCAGAGGCCAGAGCTTGCGCTGCCTCATGCTCATTATCGCTGCTTGCTCTTGCAAGCATAGAAAGAATCGTTTCCATTGACATGATCTATCACCCAAAAAATCGTTTAATAAAAGAGCGTGGTTTAATGGGTTCAACAACGGGCGTTGCTTGCTCCGATTCGACTGGTTCTGCCGTAGGCTGAACTATCGGCTTTGGTGCTTCGATCAGTTTCAAGGTTTCGGTAAGGTTTGTAAGCTGCGACTGATAGAACGACTCACGGGCAAGATGCTGACGTTCACGCTCGCGTGAATCGGCAAGCTCACGCCGTAGCGTGATAATCTCCTGCTCTTTTGCTTCCAGCTCTAATTCTGCCACTTGTGGCAGAATATCGGCGTGTAAATCCTGTTCTTTTTTAAGCTGTTCATTGTACGAGTTGACACCTTCGGCGTGTAAACCTCCGAACACACGGGCAATTTCAGCAACATCAATTGTCCCGTCCATACCCTTGCTTATTTTCCCTTCGTTAAGGTACTTGTAAAAGGTTGTACGCGATACCCCTGATAACTCTGCTGCTTTTTTTACGGATACTTGCATAGGAAATAATCTGTGAAAGGCGTGTCAATGTCTGTACAGAGTAATATGTACAGCTTGTACAGTCTATCCAAAACATGAAAAAAACCAAAAAAAATGTACATTTTTTTTGAAAGGTGTGACTAGGCGTGTTCAGTTTAAATGTAAACACAAAAACCAACACTCTGATAAATATAGGTTTTACGGTGTACAATCATGTAAAAAGTAAAAACCCTGCACAGTGTACAGGGTTGTAAAGAGTGTAAAGTTTAGAAGTCAAAACTGATTTGGTCTTTCTTCGCAACAATTGGTTTATGGATATGAGAAGGTGGATTGAGTGGGGGAGTGTCTATTACCTGCTGATTCGTTTTTGGCGTTACAGAAGCTAATTTTTCCTCTCGTATGATGGGATCATTTACAGACTTGGTTGGCGGTTGTGCTGGGGCAATTTGATCTAGCTCTTTGAGATGTTCGATCATTCTACGCCAAGCTAATTTTTGCGTCCATCCACCAAGATAGTGAGACGGTGTAAACCAGTGTTCACGGTATTTAAGTGACAGTGCATCACCAACGATAACTTCGGCAGGAACGTGCCAAAGAGTAAGTTGGATATAACACATGAGCGCACTCACACGGTCTATATCAATTGCTTGAATCCACATCACGTTGGCAGGGTTGTAACCTGCTTGCATCAAAACTTTGACAGAAGCAAGCAACATACTACCCGCACCACACGCGGGTTCACTCATGGTAATAAATGCTTTGTGTACCAGTTTTTCCTCCATGCTGGCCAAAGTTATTCTTGCCATCATTTCAGCAAGTTCAGGTGGGGTAAAAAATTGCCCCTTACGATCCTCGCTAAAACCAAGCTCCATGAACAGTTGACCAAAATGGTCATACGGTTCACCTTCGGAAATATCAACGAATATCGCTAACAGCTTGGGGAACAACAATTGATCCTCACGCGGATACCCTTTAATACACCGTAGATATTCTTCCTCCCATGTTTCGTTTTTCACAATGGCATTGTGAAGCGAAATAGCAAACATGGTCACAAAGTCAGTAAAGACCGTGTAGCGGTGTTTACTGGGTGAAATACGGTTAAAAATATCCAAAAAATCTTTATGGGTTGCAATAACTACCATAAATATGCTCCATAAGCGTGTAGAGCTGGTGCAACCAGCGCATACACGCGGGTTACTAGCTCACACAGGCTTATCAAGCGATACGACCCTCCAGTTCTCCCGATGACGCTTGCGTCACAAGGAGAAAAAAAGGGCGTTGAAAAGTGGGAGATTGTTTATATGGATTTTTTATGAAGAGTCAAAAGCAAACCGCCTAATTAAGACGGTTTATATCTTTGTAAGTTATATCTAGCCCAAATAAAGCATTTATCAGTTCGGGGTAAACGTAGAGATCATAGTGTGAACCAAAAGAGGTTATGCCCACCCATGTCTCATATTCGGTGTCAATTACAGGAATGTGTGCGCTACTCAGGCGTTCGTAATCCATCCATCAAAAATTTGGGAAGGCAAGCCATTGGAATACTTCACGGTATTCATCGGTATCACTGTCATAGAGGTCGGTAATGTCATCATAAGAAATGATCCCTTGCTTTATCAGGTGTTCAACAAGTATCGTTTGGTTGATGTGACTCGAAACGTAGTCGTAGTGAAAATGTGTCAGTGGGGTAGTGCGTGTCATAGCGAAAAATTAGGAATAGACATACACCAAACACCACTTCAAAAACCCGTGAATGCAAGGAGGAATCTGCAAGAGCATTCCTTGTATTCACGGGTGAAGTGGTAGTGTGTAAGTGGCTATGACGTTTCGCTATGAACGCACAAACTTATTACGCATTACAAAAGTGTTTTTTATATTACGCTCTCTATATGAAGCTTGATGTGTGGTGATGTAGCATTGAGTATATCCATAAAGATACCCAATTATATCCAATTCACGATCCAATGCGTTTAACTGAGATAAACAGGGCGCAATCCATTGAATCCCTTCATTTTACGGTCGTTAGTCATAAATACATCACAATGCGCTTCTATCGCTGTAGCAATATGAATAGCATCAGGCAAAGCGGTCTTGTGTGCTGCTCGTATAGCTGCTGCTTTATCCAAAACATTCAAGCTAATTGGTGTGAGCGTGACAATTTCTGCATCAGCCAAAAACTCACGGTAAGTAATCGCTACATCAGAACGCCCCAATTGATAGGGGCGGATCAACAATTCAGCAAGTGTTAATTCACTGGTGACAATTTGGTAATCGCCATTCATTGCAGCTTCAAACACGGGAAGTATCACGGGGAAAAAAATAGGGTGTTTTTCCAAAAAGTAGATGAAGCAATTCGTATCGAGATAAACTTTTGCAGCTCCTGTAAGTTGGCTTAGTGTGTCCATGCGTCTCTATCTTCACGAAGTAATCTTACGCTTTCATCAGGATCAATTGGGTTCGTCAAGGATTGTCCAGCCCCTGCAAATTTCATCAGTTTGTTTACACGCTCTTGAGTAACCGAACGAACAGGGCGTAAAAGAATACCGCCCGTTGTTATTTCAACTTCAAGAATATCATTAGGCTCAATACCTGCCTTTATACCAATATCACTTGGAATGGTGATTTGGCGTTTTTCACGAACACGAACAGTGGACATGACAATTGCTACCATAGTAGGAAAGTTATATTAACTGTAGGAAAGTATAACTATAACTGTTATTTCTGCAAGTGTAGGGAGAATATTTTCATAAAAAGGCGTACTAAAAACGTGGGTTTTTAGTATGCAGCGAGAGTGATCAAACGAGGTGCTGAACTTTTATGCCATCACCAATTAAAATCAAAACCCCATATCAAATTTGTTTTTTGATAGGTCTTTATTGATTAACCCATTTGCCACATCATGGACTTCTGTTTGTACGTAACCCCAATAATCAGGATTATCAAGGGTTCGCTCTTTTATTTGTTTAGGGATAAAGCGGCTCATCTCCATGTTAAAGTCGGCACGCACCTCATCATCTTGCATGAGTTTTTCAAGCTGAACTTTAAGGGACTTTATAAACTCTTCTTTTTGTTTGCTTCTTGCCACTAATTTTTGTTCAACAAGGGCTTCTGACAACGCGATGCCGCGTTGTTTAATCCAAACGATATCCCATATATCACGCGGCTTGATTCTTCGCGAGCGGTAGGCTAAAGCTATCAATTTATCAGCCAATATTTCTTTAAGTGATTGCACAGGTACAAGAATACCTTCTGTCGGCACAACAATATTGTAGTGATTCAATAACGGCCTTTTTTGTATATCAAAAGATGGAATAGCACAAACATCGATATGCATCTTTTGATGCGGTAAATCTGGTCGAGTAGCCTCTTTGATAATACTGATTGTCCACGAAGAGGTATTACCTTGTTTATTTTCATTGGGTTTGTTGACCCATACGTTGGTTTCATACTTATTTTGAATGTACTGCTGAATTTCAAACTCTAAGCCATCAAAGTCAGAAGGCTTAAAATTATGTCCGCCATTAAAGTCGAGGTCTTCAGATAAGCGCGCACTGTTATAGCACATGCGCAGCGAGGTACCGCCAATAAAGGTGAGTTGCTGCATGACACCTTGCTTAACCATGACATCGATAATGTCATGATGCAGAATTTCTTTTTCTATTACTGGTGTAATGGCGGCATATGCTGGGTTTGCTGCCACAATTTGCTGAATCTGTTGTTTTAACATATTAATTTTCTAGCATGTGAAGGTTTCGATTGCAATGTTTAAGATCTGCCATTGCCTGTTGAGTTGTTGCTCGATACATATTGATATCAGCATCAAAATACAGATTTGGGGCAATCTGTTTTATGGGCTTTTTGGTATGCGTAAATTCAATGACCCCATAGGGGGTAGAAAAAATGCCACTTCGACCCTTAGTCACAACTGTTACTCTACCCATAATGACTTGAGAAATATCGCCTGTATGGCTGAGTTGACTTTCTAAGCTAATGTACGTTAAGACACTGCTACGCAGTTTTTTAATGATTTTATAAATAGCCGTTGTTGGCTCAGGAGGTGTTAATAGGCTTTCAAATAGACCTTGCGCTACTCTTCTTATAATGCCTTTTTTGACACAATCAGCAAGAAACTTTGTAAATATCGGCGTATGGGGTTCGCCTAACATAAAAGCGAGTTCTGGTGCATTATGAATGCCGCCTCCTGCTTTAACAGCACTTGCAAAAACAGAAAGCAATCTTTCAGATTTTGTCATTTAGATTTACACAAAAAAACTAATGATGTTATAAATTGTAAACCTGAACGTAAGTATGTACAAGGAGGGGTTTGGGGAGCAATGGAACGGCGAACCGACTTAGTGGTGTTGGAGACGTTGATTTAACCACGCAACAGCAATTCTGCTCCTGCTGCTAAAAATCCTGAGCGTGATTTATAACGGCTATCGTGAGCTACTTTACTATCAATCAAATGAATCAGACGGCTAGGTAGCGTCACATTGATTTTTTCAGCTTTGCCCATGTAACGACTAATATCAATTTCTACAATCGCCCAAACATAACCCTGCTGAAAATCAGCGTGTTGTTGATGTTTGGCCATATCGGTTGGCAATGGAATCTCTAATCCATCCTCCACCAAGCCTTCTAAATGTAACTCAATCGCCTCATGCACATTTTTTAAGGCTTCTTCCATTGTATCGCCTGCCGAAAAACAGCCCGCAATATCAGGAACAGTCACACCATAAGCATGAGTCTCGTCGCCGAGTTCAATGGCAATGGGATATAACATAATTTCACCTTTAGCCTTAGTCGAAGACTAGCCTCATACGAGGCCAGCTTGCTTCAAGATACTTTTGGTTGTACCAATAGGTAAGTCTTTTTTAGGATGCGGCACTGTAACTCGCCCCACTTTAGATGGATGCTTGTACTGGTGATGACTCCCTTTAACGCCTACTAAATACCAACCATCGGCTTCGAGTTGCTTGATTAGTGTTCGACTATCCACAACTCTCTCCTTCTATCAACAGGGTTATTATAACTCTATAAACCGCAGAAATAAATAACCCTAGAGTTATATTATTGCATTTTCGACCAAGATTATTTTTCACGCTTGTCAGGGTAGTTGCCACGCCCGTGTAAAAAGTGCCATCTTGGGGATATAAGCCCAAACCGCCGAAAATTTCGATTTTAGGGTTGGGGAGTACGGCAACAGGAAATACACCTAATCCACTCACCAACGATAATCCGTCCCATTTTCCCACGCCTCAGCCTCAATATAGCAATGCCGCATATCGGCCTCGCTGCTGATATCACTCAATAGTTCATTGATAATTTCATCTAACTCTTCACGACTGCGATACGCAATTTTTAAGCTGTAATCACCCGATGGCAAACGCGTCGAATCGTAGTCACTCAACCAATAACGCTCAATATTTTCCCTTGCGCGCTTTTTACCCCTTACAAACTGGCTGTTATTTTCAATATTCAGTTGTAGTGTGATTGTCGCAATTTGCTCAGAGGGATGAACAGCAGGCTCTTTTGGCGATTTTTGATGAATCCCAATCTCCACGCCTCGATGACGCAGGTAACTATATAAGGTGCTTTTGGATATATGTAATTTTTCCGAAATGGCATTTACGCTTAAACGACCTTCACGATATAAGGTTTCGGCTGCCATCGCTGTCGCCTCTGCTTGCGCAGGCAATCCTTTAGGTCTTCCACCAACACGCCCTCGCGCTCTTGCCGCAGAAAGTCCCGCCTGCGTCCGCTCTTTAATTAAATCACGCTCAAACTCCGCCAATGACGCAAATAAGTTAAATATCAAGCGACCTTGTGCATGCGTGGTATCAACTGGGTCATTTAAGCTTTGCAGTCCAATTTTACGCTGGGTTAATTCATCGACCAACTCGACAAGATGCTTGAGTGAGCGACCTAAGCGGTCTAGCTTCCAAATGACAAGGGTATCACCCGACCGCGCCTGTGCTAATAATTTGACTAATTCAGGGCGGACACTTTTGGCACCACTTGCCACATCTTGGTAAATGAGTTCGCAGCCTGCCAACCGTAAGGCATCAATCTGCATATCGGCATTTTGATCTCGTGTACTAACACGTGCATAGCCTATTTTCATTAAAAGTCCTGTTTACTCAACAGATATAGTATAAATTGAACTTTGATTCGCTATACCAGTATTTAAAACTCTAATAGGCCAAATTTCAAGCTTTATCATGAGGTAAATAGGCTGTTGTTAAATTTTGATAAAACGAACCTTTTATCAGACTTTGTTTGCTTAAAACTCTAAATATCGTTGTGCTGCTTTCTAAAATATTATTGGATGAATATCGTCCATTGAGTGGTTGATATTCATCCATTGCACTTGTGACTTAGCGATGCCATTTTGACTATCTATATTGGCCACTTAGCTCGGCTTTCCGTTCCACTGCGTCTCAGACTTCTAACTCAGGTAGTCGCCCTAAATCGCTCGATTTCGGACATCCTGTTACGAATGTGTCCGAAAAATAGGTTAAAAATATTACGGACATGCTTTATAATCCGTACAGTATTTTCGGACGGATTTAAGCCCA
>ERZ650309.449-NODE-449-length-20422-cov-20.048952_pt1 | contig 20422 bp, 36 predicted proteins | sample MGYA00376245_ERZ650309 | MGnify/ENA primary metagenome ERZ650309 (study PRJEB26733, sample SAMN07839294) | wastewater metagenome | biome: urban; feature: wastewater treatment plant; material: waste water | place: USA: North Carolina | collected 2016-04-26 ...
TTAAAAAATTTATTTTCAGATCTTGCTGATAAACCAAAATAATATTTACAACGAGGAAAAAATTTATGATCTAATAATTCATCTTCACTATTGTAGAATTTAGTTAGATAATATCTAACTAATCTTTGGCTTTTGTTATGTTGATGTTTTGATATTCCACCATTTGTAAAATCATAAGTAAAATCAACAGCAGCTTTCAAGAAATCATCTAAATCTGTAAATTGTGATTTTAATTCTGTGATTTTTTCTTGATAATATGTTTTTACTTTTTTATAAACTCTTGATGTCATAATTTTCTTTCTAGTTTTTATTTAATTTATGCATTAGCAATAATAAAATCTATATAATCTAATTTAGGTCTAGGCTCTTTATAGCTCCAAAGCTCACACCAACCGCCACAACTTGATGTTGATTTTCGATGATTATCTGACTGCAAATTTTTACATACTCCATTAAAACCATCTTCACAATTACGGCATGATTGTTTTGATCTATTTTGAATAAGTAATTTTTTTTCAGGAGACCATGTATTTGTCATAGCATAAACCTTTTTAATTTCAATAAGATATTATACTATATAATATAATTATTTGTCAATGATTATTTGTTTTTATAATAAAAAATAGTAACTATTAGAGTTACTATTTTCAATATTATTTTTTTGGAGTCTTAAACTTTTATGGCGGATCACGAGGCATTATGGCATTCCTTTTTCATTATTAGAAAGATATTATAACATATAATTACTATTTTGTCAAGTATATTTGTCATAATTTGAATATAATATTAACTATTATTTATAAATTATATTGTTGCATTTTTTTTAAAGTATGTTATAATATTAATTATATAAATATTGAGGAAATTATGTGAGTGCAAATGAACCAACAAAAACAGCATTAAAAAATTTAGAAAGATATAAATTAAAAATAAAAATTGGAGATAGGGCAAAATATTATCCAGTAGTTACAAATAAAACTATTTATAGGGAGGTTACAATCTCTTCAGAGCCTTTCATTACTTGTGGAGGTAGGGATATTGGAATTTTCGTTAAAGAGGTCTCTGGATATGTAGTTATTGAAGCAATTGAGGTTATTAAATAAAAAAAGCAGATATTAAATCTGCTTTTTTCTTATGAAAACTTTTTTAGTAAATTTTGATAATAATTCTCTAATAAATTAATCTGTTCAATCTCAAATTCTGATTTAGTGGTTAATTTCTTCAAATTAAGAGCAGTTATTTTATCATTAATTCCTTTAGTAACCTCTTTTAAAACATCCTGATTTGTTTTTTTGATTTTATTTGTTATAAAATCTTTATTAAATATTTCATCTAGTTTTTCTTTTATGATGTATTCTAAAATTGAGTTATCAATTGAACTATAATTAGATATATTATAATTTAATCTAGTTATACATGTTGCTGAATAATCATATAGAACAATCTCTAAATTTAAACTATTTTTATCGAATGAATTTGTTTCCAAGTTGATTTTTGTATGAAAATTATCAAATTTACCAGATTCAAGTTCAAAAGATGTAAGGACTAATTCACCTTTTAAAACACTATCTAATTGTATAATATTGAATTTACTAACAAAAAATTCTTGACCATTATATTTATTCAAGTATTCTTTTACATATTTTTTAATTTCTGCTTTAGTCATTTTGTTACCTTTTATTTAAAAGCATCATGAAAGGATAAAATCAATTTATATAATGTTTCTGTATCAAAATCTTCATCAGAAAATTCTTCACCAGTAGATGTAATTAATGAAATTGATTTATCAGAATCAACATTAATTTTTGTAATTTTAACTGTTTTTAACTCATAAAAAGATAGATCCCAAACAGAAGCAGTAACTAAATCTTCTTTATCAATCTTAGATTGAGTAAAATCATAAGTAACATCAGTTTTATCAAACATCTCATAAAACATTTTTAAAACTAATGATTCAAAACTATCAAATGATTTTGTTAATTGTGTTAATTGTTTTTCATTTAACATTCTTAATCCTTTTAAATTTCAATAATATATTATATCACATAATTAAACATTTTGTCAAATATATTAGTTATTTGATTAAATGTTAATAATGAGGCTGTTATTAGCCTCACCCATTATTTACAATTCAAATACAATTTTTTGTAGTTCACGTTTATTTTGATTTCTTTTTGCTTTGTTTGATTTACCATGAGAACCAGCACCAGAACCAGCTCTAGCTAACAATGCAACAACTACATTATTGCGTGGAGCTGTTTCAAATTTAACATTAATTGTATTATTGTTTTTTTGTTTAATTTTGATTTGAACTGATTTTTTAGCCATGATTTATTCCTAATATTTTTATTTAATAATATATTATATCAAAAATACTACATTTTGTCAAGCATTATTAAATATTTTTATTCAAAATTACCAAGACCTGCTCGTCTATCTGCATATATAAAAATATGCTCCAGATTATCTTCTTCAATATATACTTTAAAATTTTTAAAATCTTTACTTTCAATATTTTTATGGCTATTGTAATATTGTTTTAATGCTAATTTTAGTAATTTATGGTTTTTTACACTATGATTCATATATTCTAATAGTAGTGTAACATGGTTTGAATAAGAATCTATTTCCCAGCCATAATGATGATTTTGATACACTAAAAAATTGAAATATTTAGATTGTTTTAATAATTTTATTATTTTGGGGTTTTGTTCCCAACTTGCCAAAAGACTTTTTACTTCAGAAAGTTCTTTTGATTTTGAGATTTGGGCACATATAATTAGAGCAAATCCAATAAAAAGAAAAACTAATAATAATATAAGATTATTAAATTTAGGTAATAGAAAAAATATACTAATAAAAATAATTGAAGGAATAAAACTCACCAACGTTAAAAGAGTATATTTTTTTCTATATGCAATTATTATCATTTTATTTATAATATTTTTAATTTTTCTTCTCCTTTAATAAAATTAATCAAAACAATCATCAATAATATTTAGAATGTCTTCCACTGTATAGCTTGAAATATCAATCCATAAATGATCTTCTTGATTATCACTATTTTCATTTGATTGTAATGTGATATAAGCATTTCCATTAGAAGGTGATATAGCAAACCCAGTTACCAATTTTAACTCTGGATTGTAAGATTCAGTATTGATTAAATAATGTTCCTTACTCTTAATTTTAATAAATTGTTGATTACCAGCTTTATCAACAATAAAATCATTAATTTCATTGTATATTTTATTTACTTGTTCGGTTATGTTACTTACAAAATTTTTTACACTCATAATATTTTCCTTTTGATTTGTTTTAATTTATATTACTATTATATCATAAAATAGACAAATTATCAAATATTATTACTCTTTAAGTATTAGCAATAAGATATTGTGCTGTTTTTATACTGATTTTATTGCTTCTAATTGGAAAATTTAAATCAGTTTTATATTTTTTATAAATTTTATAAGCTAGTTTTTTGTTTTTGAAGCTAAATTTAAAACCTTGCCAATGATTATCTTGATTTAAATAATACATTTGATAGCCAATTTCTTTGCCTATTGGGATATTTGAATTATAATCACATAAAGTATGTTCATATTCTCTTAAGCTGTCACAGAACTCTTTAAAATTCTTCATTTATAACCTTTTTTTTAAAATTATTTAATTACAGTAGAGATTACTAGAGTTATAAAAAAGATTGTAGTTATTCTTGTTAAAACTCGGTGACTAATTAATTTTAAAATATCTTTCATTTGGTTTCCTTTCTTTTTATTTATAGATATTATAACATATTAAATACATATTGTCAAATATTTTGTGGTGTTTTAAACTTTTTTGTTACATAACACCACTAATTAATATTTTTTAGTTAAATAATTACCTCAATATCCTCTTTACAGTAGCCAAATTCATCTAAAAGATCTTCATTATCTAAAACATCTTTAGACATTAAAGCTAAAAATTCACCATCATGACTTTTAAATTGAATTAATTCTAAAAGATCTAAATTTAAGCCTTGCTCTACCTTTAAAAAGACTTTTTTACGTTCTTCATTATTAATGGTTAAATAGTCTGTTATAATCAATTTTACTAAAAAAGTTTGATTTTCTTTGGTTGTTGATTTGTCTATTTTGGAATAATATTCAGAATCTAAAATACTATACATTAATACATTATAAAGTAGTTGGGTATTATAAGTATTCAATTCTTTAATTATTTGAGGAGTTGATGTTCCTTTTCCATAAGCAATATCATTAACTTCAATAATTTTGTTTATTAAAAAATTTTTCATATAATTTCTTTCTTTAACTAAAGAATATATTATACCATATTTATAGTAATATGTCAAAAAAAATAATTCATATATATCAAATATTTAGATTAAAAATAATTGACAATAAGTTAATTATTGTGTTATAATATATTATAATTAATTAAAAGGATTATAAAATGATTAGTGAAAATATTAGTTTAAATTCATTTATTGAATTAGCAAAAACTGGAAAATTGCCTTACCCTGAATTTGGGTGGGGTGATTGGTTTTGCAAAGATACTTCATTACCATTAAAAACCAAAAAACTTTTACCAGTTTTAAATTTTTTCAAAAAACAACTTGGAGAATTAGCTGATAACTATATTCTTTCACTATATAATCGATGTCCATTTTATGGAACATTGTATGATAGTATTACTTTAGTAAATTCAGAAGATCACTCTAAATATTTAACCATTGTGCCTATGAATGGGCATGAAAATAATAGAGTTTCATCATTGTGTATAACTACAAAAAATGGTGATAAAGAATTTACAGCAGAAAATTACAGTAAATTAAAAAAAGATATTTTAAATTTAGATTTGGTTAAAGAGTTAAGTTAAAAAAAGAGGCAGTAATAAAATACTGTCTCTAAAATTCCCTGTAGAAAAGCCTTCTTTTGAAGGCTATTTACTTATTTTTGACTAACACTATGAGCAAATTTCAACAATCCTTCACCCCATCCTCCCAACAAGTATGTTTTATTGAAATAACTTGGTGCAATTGCATCTTGATAACCAGCAACTTGAACTAGATAGACATTAACATTTTTATTAACTTTTTGTCTATATTCTTTGATTAATGCGGCTACATCAATATTTCTTTGTTTTTTCCACATATAATCACGATATTTAGAAGGATTTCCATATAAACCACCAGTGCCAGCTTGTTGATCTGAATAGATAAAAATATGATCCCAATGTTGTTTTTCTTCTAATGCTTTTTCAAAAAACAGCCAAATACCATGTTCAGTTCCTTGACCTATATTCTCTGCAAGTGCATTCATTTGTTTAACTTGATCAAAAGTTGATGAAGTTTTTCTAATTGGCATAATTTCTAAATTATCACCAAAAACCCCAACATAACCATTTTCTGATTTTTTTCCAGTAATTACACCTGTTAAATTAGCAATATCTGAAATTTTAACTGTGCCCATATCAGATGTAGTTGTATTTTGAGCTGACCCAGAATTATCACATAAACTAATAACATTACCATTAAATACAGGAAGGTTTTCCAATGATATTTCAAGACATTGTTCAATTGTATCGAGAATTTTTCCTGATGCTTGTTTGTTTGAATTGCTTACAGCATTATATGCTGAATAATATCTAAATGGTAATTGTTGTCCTTGTTTTACTCCATTAAGTAATTTATCAATATAAAGACTTTCATTAACATCATGTTCAATAAAATTTCTGATATTTCTTAATAAAGCCATATGACCCATTAAATCAACAGCAGAAGACCAAGTTTCTGTTTTAGAGCCATTTTTAGAAATAAATGATTCCCATGTATTTTCATTATTATTAAGATTTCCTTTCATTAATTTATCAATACTAGGTGAGAAAGCATGGCAAATATTTACTAGATCAACTAATTTATATTTTTTGTTGTTCAATTTATATTTAGCTAAATCATATTCTGATTTTAATTCTAAAAATTTTTTCCATGATTTTTTTAAAGAATTAGGAATTGGTTTGCCAAAAACTTCTTTTTGGTATGCAAATTGAGTAATAGCATCATCTGTTCTGCTCATTACATCTAAATTATATGTTGAAATTAGATTTGTTCCACGTACTTTATCATGATTTGCAGCTCTAACCATAATAACTTGAGGAGTTACTCTAATATGATCTTCTTTTCTTAATCTGATTGCTTCCAAAATTGTTGCTTTTGAGTCATAATCCAAAGCTTCATCAATAACTTTTTCAATTAATGTACTTGGTTTTAAATTGTGATAATTTGGAATATTGATAACATCACCTAAAACATTTTCTAGGTATTTATAAGTACTATCATCATAATCTTTATTTTTTGTTGATTCTGTACTATTATCATTATGATAGTACATTGGTTCTCCAAAAAAACATGAAGAACAAACAATTTTTAATTTTTGAATAGGATTATTAATAGAATATGAAACTCCACCCATATGATTTAAATGACTTTTTTCTTGTGGTTGTTTTTTTTGATTGATTTTCATTCTTTTTCCTTTTAAAATTAAAAAAGCACAGAAAAATTATATCTGTGCTGATGTAGTATAAAAAGCCTAATAAAATTGGGCTTTCAAATTGCTCAGAGAATAATTTGAATGGGAGTTTTTTTTCATAATTGGAAGTATCCCTTTCATTCACTACTGATTTTTTTTGAAAAATAAATATAGAGAATAATAAAAAAAGCTATTTTGTCTCTTAGATTGTAGAAGTATCTTTTTTTTCACTCTTTATTTATTTTAATAAAGTATTATAACATAATTTATATATTTTTGTCAAATTTATTTAATATAAAAATTAAAAATCTTTAAGCCATAATAACTAAAACTCCTAACTCTACAAAATCTGGTTTGTAATAACCATGCTCATGTAATAGTTCAAAATTATAAAAAACTTCTTTTGGCATTAATGCAATACATTTTGCATCACTATCTCCATCAAAAATATGAGAATCTGGTTTTTTATTGATAATTTCAAAATTGATTAATTTTAGACTTTTCTTTAATCTTTCTATTGTATTTTTATTTTCTTCTTTGGTATATCTAAAATAATCAGTAATTGGAAACTCAACAAATTGAAATTCTGGCTGCCAAGTTTTAATATGTGCTATTTTATCTCCATATAAATTAATACCATAAATCAATTCTTTATAGAGCCACTCAATTGATCTATTATTTAAATTTTGATAATACTTATCTTGGTATTCCTTACCAAAGCAAAACGACCAAATTTCAACTATTTGTTTAACTAAAATATTTTTCATGATTAATCTTTCTAATATTGTTTTAATTATCTATATCTATTATATCACATATAGACAATTAAGTCAATAGTTTAATAAGGTAGTTGATGATTATTTACAAAAGTCATTAATCCAGCTAAAAAAGGTTTAGTATATTTCATAGCTTTTTGGTTTTGTCTTTTATCTAATGTATTTACATCATTATAAAGATCTAAAGCTGTTTGCTCTACTGATTTTTGAAAGCAAGGATATGATAAAGTGCAAAATGTTTTATTCTCTAACTTATTGCTGTTTTCATCATTCATTACTTCTTTATATTTCACTTCTAAAATTGTTGAACCTTTAAAATTTTTTGGAAAGACAATATTAAAATTAAATTTTGATGTTAAGAATAGATCAGATAATTCTTGTTTTAATTTTTCTGATGTTTTTATTGTCAATTTCATAATTATTCCTATATTAATTAATTTTATTTAATGTATAAGATTGAATACCTAAATAATCAATGATTGCTTTATATGTTGATTTCTAATTCTTTTTTTTAATGTCATGATTTATTCCTTAAACATATTTTTTATCTAACTAACAATATTATACCATATAAACTAGTCTATGTCAATAGGTTATATAAAAATAATAACTTATCAGTTTAAGCTGTAAAACCCTGTCCTTTTATGGCATGGATATAAGGATATATAAATAAACTTGACATATTTAATAATATGTGTTATAATATGGTATTAATAATTAAGGTTTGGATTTAGTGTCACAAATTTGTCAAAGATATTAAAATAAATTTGACAAATTAAAAAGAATGTGATATAATATCTATCTAATTTAAAATTATAGGGTTGTAGTGGAATTGGCTAACACATCGCACTGTCACTGCGAAGATTGCGGGATCATACCCCGTCAGCCCTGCCAGAATATAGTAAGTTGTTAGTGTTTAGGATGAACATTTACTCATAATTGAGTATAAAAGCCAAGAAGATTGAGATTTTATTTCTCTCTTTAATCTTAATGCAAATGATGGCAAAGTTGCAAAGTTCTTTTTTGAGTATATTTTTAATTTTATGTCCTCCTATAAGAAAAGAAGCCTATTGCTGTGGGCTTCTTTTGTTTGTTTTAAATAAAAAAAAGCAACTGAAATGTTGCTCTTTTTTTATCTATCTAAATTTGATTCAAAATCTTTTAGTTTTTGTATTAGATCTTTTTTTAATTGTTTATTTAATGATTTTTTCCATGCCACACGTTCATCATCTGCTTTGTTGCCATGCCAATTAGGATTAACATAATAATCAATTAATAATCCAATAATTGTATATTTACTCATATTATATCCTTAAATAATTTTATATTTAATGTTGTTATTTAAAAAGTCATCTAAATAATCATAGCTAATTACATTATTTTGATCTTCTAATATAACAACTTTCTTAGATTTTTCTGCTTTAATTAATTCTTTATCAATATTATCAAAAAAACTATATCCTAGCTTATCTGCATAAAGTTTTTCAGCCTTTCTAACATTAAGAACATCAATAATTTTATAAACAATTGGCATTCTACTGGCTTCATATTTAACTTCAATAGTAGCTCCAGGAACTATTGTGTATTTCATTCTTTCCATGTTTAAATAATGTTCAATTAATCCAAAACTTTTTAATGCTTTTATTTTTTTAGCTTCCATTATTTTTCCTTTTTAAATTTAAATAATAGATTTAATAAAATCAATTAACAATTCATCTTCAATATTGAAAATAGCATAACTGGAACTAAAACCAATTGAGAAGTGATTTTTGTTTTTATTATATCGCCAGTTTTTATTGGTTAATTTATGTTTTTGTAAAAAAGAATAATATTGTTTAGTAACATCAATATTTCCAAAACTTACTTTATAAAAAGCAGTGTATTCAGGTATTTTTTCATCAATAATCAAACTGACAGTTTCATTGTTTACAATAACTTCAATTTTTGTATTACTATTAACATACCTTTGAATCTTAATCATGATAATTCCTTTTAATTTCAATAAGTTATTATATCATAATCATGTCAATTTGTCAACAAAAAAGCCCCTTATGGGGCTTAATAATTATCTTTCACAGAGTTTATAAATATCTTGATAAGTTGGATGAGTATTAAAATTTAATGTTTTAATACTAAAATTATTGTCATCTCCACCATTTTCTAAGAAAAATGCAGAAGAAATATCAGAAAATCTAACACTTCCAAATTCAGAAAATTGATTATCATTTAAATTTGCAAAGCAATTACATACTCCATTTTTAAAACCATAAATAAACCAGATATGTTTAGTATATTTTTCTTCAATAATTAATGCTATTTTGATATTATCTGGGTCTTGTGTAGATAATTGAGCTAGAATGTTTAATTTTATATCAGAACCATTATGTGCTGCTTTTTTTATTAATTTAAAAGATTTGATTTCATTATGTTCTTCTCGAACCAGATTTTCTTTTTGCTCTAGTTTAGTATAATCTTGCTCTAGAATAAAATCTTTTAACCAAGCATCATTAGTTGCTTCAAGGTACATTTGTGGAACTTCATATAAATTAACATCAGATTTGATTAAAACCAGTAAATTATCTTCAAGCAACCACTGAACAAACATATTAGGGGCATATGCTAGAATTTTAGCAATTTTTACTCCACCTTTTCTAATGTAATGTTTTGTTTGCAAGAATTTATTATCACTTTGTAAATTTCTTATAAATTCATTAGCTTGTTTTTCAGTGCATTTTTTTGTTTGAACTGATATTAACATTTTGATTTCCTTTCTTATTTCAATAAGATATTATAACATAAAAATCAACATATTGTCAAATAATTTAAAATGTATCTCAGAATAAAACTATTATTTTATATTATAAATTGTTTGTAATTGAAGTGAGATAAAGGATAAATTTTTTAGGTCTAAATCATCAATTGATTGATAATTCATAATATTTTGACAGGCTGTATAAATAGCAACCAAAATTTGATTTTTATCAAAATGTAACCCAAGTATTTTAGAATTATAGGTTTTTGATAGGGTTTGACCTTCATTAAATAAAATATAAGGAATATTTTTATTTTTCACAAAAGAAGATATCATATCTTTAAGTGCTAAAATTTTTATATCATTTACAGGGTCTAATGGTTTTTGAGTTTGATCCAAATTTGTTAATCTAATAATCATTTTATATTCTTCACTGATTAAATATTGAATTTCTTTATAATTTAAATCATTTATTTTACAATTTTTCAATAATTTATTAGCAATATCATTATTTAAATAATTTGTTGCAATTAATTCTTCAACACAAGGTTCTTGATTAAAAAAATGAACTGACTCTAATTCTTGATTTGCATTAACATCCAAATTTTTATTAAAAATTTCTAATATATACATTTAAAAACTCCTTATTTATTTAAAGCATGATTAGCTTCATTAATAATACCATCATAAAGGTCATTAAAGGCTAATAACTGAGCACAAGATGTTGGAAAAGATTTTGGTTTAGTGATTTTGACAGAATTACAATATTTTTTACCATTGAAATTAAATGATACACCATAACCTTTATGGTGGTCTATTTTATAAATTTCAATATCTTTTTTATTAATACCTAATAAATCAATCAATTTATGAACTATAAAGCCAGATAATTGGTTTAATGGAAGAGTAAAATATTCCCATTCTGCTCCAATAACTGGCAATTTTGCAACACAGTGTGATAAATGCAGATTTAATTGTTTTTTTTCTTCTTGTGAAAGGATATATAGTCTTGTCATTTTTTTGTACCTTAATAATGAATTTATATAAATATTATACCATACAACCTACATTATGTCAAGTTAAAATTATTAACACATTGATTATATTTAAAATTCTGTTTGAAAGATACTACTAGAATAACGATTATGAATATATTTTAATGGTTCTTTTAGTTTTAAAAACTCTTCATATTCCTTTTTAGCCTTTTCTAAAGAAATGTTTTTAAAACATGATATTTGATCATAAAATTCAAAATTACATTCTTTTATAATTTTTTTAAGTTGTTTATTTTGTTGATTAAAATCTCCCTCTGCAATATGAAAACTAATGCTTTTTTGTTGATTAACATTACCAACTAAACATTTACTCTCACAATTAAACAAAGGATTTAAAACAACATCCATATTAATAATAAATGTAAATGCTTGAAGAGTGTTATTCATTGAAATATATCCTTAACAACTAATTTATATAGATATTATAACATATTATCTACATTTTGTCAAACTAAAAATTAATTAAAAACCTCCTCAAAAATGAGAAGGTTTTTATAATTATTTATTATCATCCATTTCATCAATAAAATATAAGAGCATTATATCTTGAATTAAATTAAATTTTTCTAAGGCAACATAAAGATCAAATTCTGCTGGAGTATTACTTGAAACAATTTCAGAATTACCATTATTTTCATGAAATTGATTTGCATCATTTAAAATTTCATCAATAAAATTTTGATCACTATCATCTAAAAGTTGTTCTTTTGATATTACATGATTGTAAATGGCTTTTTTTGCTCTATAGCTTGCCATTGGATCTTTGTTAGTCATATCAACAGCTAAAACATCAATTAAGTTTGCAACAATAGAATAAAAATACTCAGCTTCCTTATTAATTAAAAAAATCTGTTGTTTGGTTAAATTATTTTGATTTGGATTACGAATAAAAATTTTTGGAATAAATTCATCAATTTTTAATTGACTTTTTGTTTTTTGATTTAACATTAACATATTGTATTACCTTTCTAAGATTAATTATATTTTTTTTTGTTAAATAGTTGTTTCAAAATATTTATTTAGACTATTATTAACTAGGTTTCTTTGTTGATAATAACTATCACTAATTTCAATTTCATTAACTGATAAATTATTATCTTTATTATGAACTTTTAAAAAAAGATTTGCTTCCTGATGGGTATCAAATAATATTTTAGTTTTTGAACCAGTTAATTGAACTTGATATTGTTTCATAATAGACTTCCTTTTTTAATTCATACAATATTATATCATAAAAACAAAAGAAAGTCAATACATTAAGTGAAAATGTTATTCACTAAATAATTTGTTTATACCACCTTTATAAAGAATATCAATTATTTCATTGTCAGTAGAATTTATTATTTTTTTCATTAATTTGATGTTTAATTTATCATTACAAACATTCCATTTTGACATATATCCACCAGCATTTGAATTATTTACAATATCAAACACATATTTTTCTTGATAGACATTAGCTAAATTAAGTTTAAAATATGACTCCCATCCCATTGATGTAAATTTAACTTGATTTATTCTCTCAGCAAATTTGGTAATTAGATCAATGTGCTTAGTATTATTATACAAAGGAATAAAAAAATACCAAGATTCAAGTTCCCATCCATTTCTTTCAACATATTGAATATAACCTTTTTTTTGTTCAACTTGATCTAGGTCATTATTAAATGTTGTTGAAAATCTATTAGTTAAAATAGCTTGAAAAAATCTTTTTGCCTCGGATAATTTTCTTGCAGAAAGCCAAAGCCCAAAAGTTGATGGTAAAATCATGTAACCATCAGATAATATAGCTTTACTTGATAATGTAACATAATTTGAAGAAGTATTATTGCTTGTATATCTTTTTGCTAACATTTCTTCAATCAGTTTTTTATCAGAGATACCAAACATATTACGTTCACTAATTTTATTGCTATGATTATTTATAAATTTAACTGAAAATTCAGTTATATCTAGTTCTTCAATTAAGCCTTTAAGAACAACATGATGATCTGCAATTTTAGTTGCACTAACAATTGTTAATTGATCACTATAATTATAATTTTCAAACATTGTAAAGCCTTTTGTATTTGTTTTATTTATTTGTATATTATATCACAAATTTATAATTAAGTCAAGATGAATTACCATGTTTTCATTAACAATGGTACTTTTTTTTGAATATAAGATTAATCTAATATTTTCTACATTATATTTAAATTTTATCTGAGTAGAACTTGAGAGTTCCGAGAATGATTTATCGTTTAGTTCTGGTAAATAAAAAAACCAACTTAAAAAGTTGGCATTTTATCATTATGTCAGATCATTTTGTTTTAGAAATTCAATTAACTTATTATTTTTAATTAATTGTAAAAATAAATCTTTAGTTGAATTATCTAAATTTTTAAATTTGTCAATTATTTCTTGTTCTTCTGGATTTAGTTTAGATATTTCTAATTTAATTTGTTCTTCCACTAAATCTTTAAAGTTGTATAATTCTCTGTCTAATGCTTTGATTTCATATGATAGATAATCAATAAGTGAATAAATATCTCCAAAATTACAAATAACATCATTTAATTGCTCTAGTGTAGGTTTAACAATAATTTCAATATCAGCTTCTGTTTCAGAATGTTTACCATCTAATTCATTATAAACCATATAAAATTTGTCTAGAGCCTCTTTATTAGCTTGATAAACACTCAATGGTAATACAGCATATTCAGCCCTTGTTGCATCACTATAATAACCTTCTGCTGATGACTTAATTAACACAAGATTATTAATATCTAATTTTTCTTTTGAAAACATATAAAATTCCTTTAAAGATTATAATTTGATTTTTCTTGGCTGGATACCTATGAAAAATACAGCTATTGCTGTAAATAATGATACTTTTAAATTTAATGGTATTAAATTTAATTTTTGGAAATCTAGAGAAATACTAGGTAATATTAAATCTGCAAGTATTTCTCAAGATTCACAAAATAAATGGTATATTAATATCACTACTGATTATCAGCCAGAATTATATTCTGGTGATGGGCTAGGAATCCCCTTGCTTCAGCAGGGGGAGGAAGTCAACTCTTGTGTAAACCCTTTATTAAAAATAATTTTAGAGTAGTATCATGACATTGTTCCAAGCCATTAAACTTTCTAAATCTTGAACATAATTATATACAGCATCTAATGCTTTTGTATTTTCAATTCTGATTGGAAAACGTAGATCATAATTAGCAACTAATGAAACTTGATTTTTTTCATCATTGAAACAATTTAATCTTTTAGAATTTTCATTAGTTAGCTTTTTTAAATATTCTTCAAAACTTGCAACTGTATTAATACTTAAACCTTTCCAGCATTCGGTATAAACAGCAACAACACGAATTTTACTATTACTTAAATGATTTGCAGTATTAATTAATTCTTTTTCAAATTTAGTCATGTTTATCTCTTTCTTTATTAAGTTTTTTATTTAACTAACAATATTATAACACAAAAAGCAAAATATGTCAATTATTTATAATAAATAGCAGCATTAAATAAAGCAAAAATAAAAATTAAATAACTTCTAAATTATTAATATACATCTCTACATCTAAAAAATATTTTTTAAGCCAAAGCATTTGTTTTTCATTAAAGTTGCTTAATTTATCTTTTGCTAAAATAATTAATTTGTTCATCATTTCATTATTTATTTTAGATTTTATAAATCTACTAATAACAGAAAATAACCCTGCATTATCTAATTTATCAAGATTATCAAAAACCCATTTATGCTCAATTAACTCTGGGTGATTTACTAGCAACCTTTCAATTGTCATATTATCAGCATTTAAGTAGCAATATAATCTATCAAATAACTCTGGAGCAGAAATAAGAATTCTCATAATATATGTTTCAGGATCTTTTGATAGTTGTGCAAGAATTTCAGGATACCATTTAATTAAATGAAAATACTTTGGCTGTTCAGCAATAATAATACTAAGATCCCACATCTGAATTTTGTCATATTTGTTTAAAAATTGGTCATATCCAATTCGTAAAAAACTAACTCTAAGTTTATAACTACAATCTTCAATTAACTCATCTAAATTTTTATAACTCATTATTTCTTTAAATCCATCAAGATTTGCAATATCAGTTGTGATATAATGGTTGTATAATTCTAACTTGCTGTTGAAAATCATTTGCTTTTCCTTACTATTATTCTTAATTTCAATACAATATTATAGCATATAGAAAAGAAAAAGTCAAGGTATATCAGCTGCTTTTTTACTTCAAACTCAGATTTTTTCTTCTTTGACGGGAATCGGAAAATCTGGTCTGATTATCTATAATACTTTAGTAAACTAAATTTAATTAACAGTCTCCCTGTTAACAATTTATCTGATGTTTAATTAAGAATTACAAATCAATAGTATTGTAATTCTTTTTACCATTAACTAAAATTTGTTTAATATTGCCATTTGATAATTTAATAAACCAAATACTAGACTCCAAAAAAGAATTAAAATAAACCCTATGCATAATATTATTGTGTAAAATCATAAAATTAGTTGGTTGTTGTTCATCTTTTAATTTTTTCCGCAACCAAACCATTGCATCTTTAGGGGGTTGTTTAAAGTAAAATTCATTTTTATCAACAGAAATTATTTCTGAAATTCTGTTTAAAAACAAATCTTGATTATAATTTTCCATTTTCAATCCTTTAGTAATTTTGATATTAAATTTATTAAGCACATTTTTTTTCAAAATTTGCAATAATCTCTTTTGAAATTTCTTTTGCATCATCAAAGCCAATAATTGAACCACAGCTATCTACAACTTCTTCTGTTTCTTTGTTTATAACTGAAACACAGAAAACGTCACCATTAAGATATGCTGAATAAATTTTTAATTCTGCATCCATTTCATTTTCAGCTTTTTCTAAAACAGTTTTTGTGACTTTTTTTACATCATGTAATTTTCTAATTTGAGATTTTAGTAAAACAGCAAAGCCAATTTGTCCTGAATCAAAGCGACATTCACGATTATAACTTAAACTAACGCAACCATGTTGATACATAAATACAGGTTTGATAAGAGCAATATCATTTTTAAAAGTTGCACGAATTACTTTTTCTTCATCAGCCCAACTTTCACAATCAGAGGTATCAAAGTTTTGAATATCTTGAAGTTCAGATTTAAAGCGGTATTTACCATGCTTAAAGTGAAATTTTGCAATTAATCCTTCATCATATTCAGGGCTTCTTGGATCAAAACAACACTCATCATATGAAATTTCTGCATTATATTCTTTACCATAAACTGTATCAAAAACAAAAACTGCTGACATATTAATTTCCTTATTGTGTTTTTTCTATTAACTGAGATAGATATTATAACATAGGTAATAAAAAAAAGCAACTAAAATAGTTGCTTTCATATAAAATTATAAAATATTTTTATGCTTTTGGATTAAATCAAGTTTCTCTTGAAATTCTTGTTTTAATTCTTTTTCTTCAAATTCTAAAATAGAAAGCACTTTTTCTTTGGTAACTTCTGTAATTTTTTCATTCCAAGTATCATTACCAGAAATAGTATCCATAACTTCTGCACAAGCATAAAAAAACTTATCTTCTTGTTTAACAAAAATATCAACTAAATCAAATTCATTTAATTCTTGTGCCTCATAAGATAAAAGTTTTTCAATTTCTTTATTTAAATTTTGTTCTGGATTTAATACAAAAAGTTTCATAATTTTTCCTTGTGTATCAGAATAAATTTCATCTTCAGTTCGTGGTTCTGTAAAAAATAAAACATGTTTATTATTTTTAGGATTAAAAGGCATAACATGTTTCAGATCAAAATGCCAATATTCATCCCTTGAAACTGCATAGAATTTTCCGTCATCAGGATTTCCAATCCAAAATCCTCCTTCTTCCTTATCATATTTTGATAAATCATAATTATGAAGTTCTAAATCTTCTTGATTATATGCTCCATTAATATACCATTTTCCCTTTGTTATATAACCAGGTATAGTAACAATTGCTTTAATCCAATGTCCTTGCTTTATTTTATTAAAATCATATGGTATATTTAAATCTTTTAAATATTTTTGATCTGATTTAGCACTATAACTAAATTCTTTTATTAATTCTTTCTTTTTCATAATAACCTTTATTCATTTATTTATAAATTCAGATAAATATTATAGCTAAAAATAAAGAAGCAACTATATCAGTTTCTTCTTATATGCTATTTTATTCATGTGCTTGTGCAAACATATACCAGTCTGGCACTTCTTTGCTTGTATTGTATTTTAAATTATATTCATCAGCATATTTTTTAGCTTCCTCATATGTATCAAAATCAATTGTTTCATCAATTTTTTGACCCCAACCACGCTCACTTTCAATAATTAGTACTTTTGCCATAAAATTTCCTTTATTAATTTGTTTTCTAAGATTAATTAACAATATAAATCTATAAGTAAATCAGCACAATAACTTACTTTCATATTTTCATATTCCTTGAGGTTTTCTGGAGTGCATTGTTGTAGGGCTTCTTCTGTGATAGTAATTCCCATTCTTTGCATTTCAATTAATTCTTTTTTTACTTCTGCTGCAAAACTCATTATAATTTCCTTTTAAATAGTTTTCTAATTAACATTTTAGATTTCATATATATCACACGATAATAAAATATATTTTTTAATTAATTCTGTTGAAATGTTGTATTTTAAAGCTAATTTATAAAGTTTTTCTGTTGATAAATATCGTGTACAAACACTACCTCTATTATCTTCAATTTTTGATATTTCAGATGATTGATAAACTTCTTTAAATATTTCAGTTGCTGTTTTAAATAATTTTACACATTCTTCAGCATTCATTCCATAAAATTTTACTAAAGTATTAAATGAAACATGAGTAATGTATTTTTGCTTGTTATTTAAAAATTCTTTAAAAACACTAATTCCTCTACTATAAATACAGGTGATTTCTTCTTTAATTAATAAATTAAAAATATTCATCGAAGAAATAAATTTATAGTCATCATTTTCTTCTTTATTGATAACAAAATTATCTATACATAGTTGTATTAAAAACATTGATATGAAGCCTGTAACCTGTTTATTATATGGCATATTAACATCATTCAAATATTCCAAAATGCGCCCAGTGTTAAAAGTATAACATGATGTTGTTTTAATTTTTGATTTTATTATCCTTAATATATTCTTAAAGGTTTTCTTTAAATCATTATAAGTATCTTCTTGAACATTATTAAAATAATGTTTAGTTTTTCTAGGAACTGTAAATATAGCATCTGGTAGATTGATATAATCACTCAAATTAATTTCTGACACATATTCTCTAAGAACATAAAAGCTTAATAAATTTATATTATTATCATTTGTTTTTATATGATTTTCATTAAAAAGCTTATTAACTTCAAATTTAAGTTCATTGAATATTTTTTCAATGTCTATTGGAAGATTATATTCTTTATCATTTAATTTTATTACCGCATTTATCATTTTAGATTTTCTTTTTTAAATAGAGTTATTCTGAAACTAAATGATAATAAATAGTATCAACAGTACTTTCAATTATTTCTAATTCTGAAATTCTATTAATTTCAATTGGAAAAGATAAATTGATATTTGACATAATTTGCAATTGCTTAGAGTCTTTATAAAATGTGGAAAATTTCTTAATATCTTGTTCTTTTTTATAGTTATTAAAATTATCAATGGATTCTATTGAAATTCCCTTTCTTCCATCTTGAGTTTTTGTAGCAAGAAATATTAATTTTGGGAAAAAAGATGATAATTCATTTGCCTTTTCAATTAATGCAATATCAAACTTACTAATTCTCATAACTATTTCCTTTTTTAAATTCTTTAAATTAGATATATTATACCATATATATACGACAAAATGTCAAATTATTTGTAAAACATTTTTAATAAGAGAAATTTTTCAGTTGATTCACCAAAAGTATTATCGATTTCAAAAAACAGCTTATTACTAATATTTTCAGATTTTATAAGTGCTTTAAATTCCTTTAATTTTTTATGAGATAAATCACCTATAGTATTTTTATTTTTAAATATATTAAAATTAATTTTATTTACTGATGCTCCAAAAGTATTAAAACCAGGAGAACTCATATCAGAATTATCATTTAAAATAAAAATTTCATCTTCTTTTATGTCTGATAAAATAAAACTTGAAAGAGTAATAATATCACCTGAAAAATCAGGATTATTTTGTAATAAATTTAACATAAAATTAGCTTGTTCATTAACATCTAAACCATTTTCTGGTAAAACAATAACATTGTCAAAATTAACTAAATTTTTAATATATTCTCTAATTAATTTCCCAGATCCAGTAATTATTCTCATTTATCAAACCTTTTTATAATTTATTATAATATTATAACATAAATAATAAAAAATAAGCAACTAAAATAGTTGCTTATTTAAATTAAGGATACTTTCACCATTTAAATGAGTGATATTTTCTGGATAAATTGTTTGATTTGTTTTAGGATATGATTCAGAAAAAATATACTCAATCCATAATGTTCCACAACCATTAACACGTTTTACTTCATATTCTTTATTTTCATAACCAGAAAGATTGACCATGATTAGATCACCAATTTTTACATTTTTAATACCTGATATTGTTTTTAATTGCAATGCCATTAAAAAAATTCACCTATAACAATTAATTTCTTTTTAGCCCAAGTATATAACTTATTTTCTTTATTTAGATTAAGATTATCTAATGTATTATCTATTTGAAATAATGCATGTTCTAACTTATCATCAGGCATATTTTTAACCACATCATTAATATTAAGATCTAAATTTTTATGAGAATACATTCTTTTAAAAAATAATATATTATTTTCTGGTAATTTTTTTAAACCTGTTAAAATTTCTTTACGGGCAAAATCAGACATTTTTTTATTCATAAAAAACCTTCTATTTTTATTTAAATATAACAATATTAGAACATAAACAGGTTAATTTGTCAAATTGGTTCTAAATCATAACAACTAATAAGAAATGTTGTTGGTAAATATTCATTGTTTTTAGGACAATCTTCAATATTTGCTGCAGCAACATAAATTCCAAATAATTTAATAAAAGCAAATCCTACATCTCTATGTGGATTAATATCAAAAACTTTGACTTGTTTAGAAGTTTTTATATTTTTATAAATTTTTCCAACATCAATTTTTTCAAATTTCATATAAACTCCTATTAATAAGATCGGAAGAGCGTCGTGTAGGGAAAGAGTGTCTTCGCCTGTGTAGATC
>ERZ650309.450-NODE-450-length-20412-cov-7.741170_pt1 | contig 20412 bp, 17 predicted proteins | sample MGYA00376245_ERZ650309 | MGnify/ENA primary metagenome ERZ650309 (study PRJEB26733, sample SAMN07839294) | wastewater metagenome | biome: urban; feature: wastewater treatment plant; material: waste water | place: USA: North Carolina | collected 2016-04-26 ...
AGTTTTAGGCGCGTTAGATAAGTTTGCAAGCTTTATAAACAGTGAAACATCTTTTGTTGTTGCGATTGGCAATGCTCAAGTACGCTTAGAGTGGCTAAAAAAAATACAAGATTTATCAGGTAATATAGCAACAATTATTCATCCGTCTGCTGTTATTAGTCGCCATGCACAAATTGGGGCTGGCGTTGTTGTTTTTGCAAATGCTGTTGTTAATATAGGGGCTTATATTGCAGTCGGTTGTATTATTAATACAGGAGCAGGGGTTGACCATGATGTCAAGCTTGCGGAATGTGTGCATATCTGCCCTAATACTCACCTTGCAGGTAATGTTAAAATTGGCTCTTGCTCTTGGATAGGTATTGGAACTTCAGTACGTCAAATGATAGAAATAGGTTCTAATGTTATGGTGGGTGCTGGCTCGGTGATTGTTTCTAATGTTGGCAATAATATGACTGTAATGGGTGTTCCTGCCAAACCTAAAGCTTTTAATTAAGGATTATCATGTTAAATACCCCCTTTTCTCCGTGGCCAAGTTTTACCCAAGAAGAAGCTGAAGCTGTTAGTCGGGTTTTACTGTCTAATAAAGTAAATTATTGGACAGGTCAAGAATGTAGAGCGTTTGAAAAAGAATTTGCCACATGGTGTGGTACAACACATGCGATTGCCTTGCATAACGGAACAGTCGCGCTTGATTTGGCATTGATTGCCGCAGGCATTAAGGCAGGTGATGAAGTTGTTGTTACACCGCGCACTTTTTTGGCCTCGGCGAGTAGTATTGTTTCAGTTGGTGCCGTGCCTGTTTTTGCCGATGTTGATGCTGACTCTCAAAATATTACAGCACAAACCATAGCTCTAGTTTTAACATCAAAAACACGTGCCATTATTTGTGTGCACTTGGCAGGTTGGCCATGTGAAATGACTGCCATTAATGAGCTAGCAAAAGCTCATAACCTAATAGTTATAGAAGACTGCGCTCAAGCACACGGTGCAACTTATAAAGGGCAAGCAGTTGGTGGTTTAGCAGATGCGGCAGCGTGGTCTTTTTGCCAAGATAAAATTATGACCACAGGTGGTGAGGGCGGTATGCTGACTACTAACAACGAAGTGTTGTGGTCAAAGGCATGGTCTTATAAAGATCACGGTAAAAGCTGGGACGCTGTTTACAATCAAGAGCATCCGTCTGGATTTAGATGGTTACATGAATCTTTTGGTACAAACTGGCGTATGTTAGAAATGCAAGCTGTTGTAGGTAGCATTCAGCTCAAACGTATGAGTGACTGGCATGCTGCCCGCACACACAATGCAACACAAATTTTATCAGCATGTGCCAAAAGCCATGCATTGCGTGTTCCTGCCGTGCCAGATTATATTAAACACGCTTGGTATAGAGCCTATGCTTTTGTGCGTCCAGAGGCGTTAGCAACAGGTTGGAGTCGTGAACGTATTTTGGCCGAAATTAATGCATTGGGTGTACCATGTTATAGCGGTTCATGCTCTGAGGTATATCTAGAAAAAGCATTTGATAATACAGGTTGGCGACCACAAGAAAGACTACCCGTTGCAAAAGAATTGGGAGAAACAAGTTTAATGTTCTTAGTTCATCCAACTCTTACGGAAATAGAAATAGAGAAAACATGTAGTGCGATTAAATCAGTAATGGCACAGGCTCAAGCATAAATAAATAAGGCAAACTAATAATTTGCCTTATTTATTGTAGGAAATTTCATGAAAGGTATTTTTGCACAAATATTAGCCTTGCCAAGGCAAATAAAACGCGTAGTTATGATTTTGGCCGATGTTATAGCCGTGCCAATTTTATTATGGTGCATGTTAGCATTACGTTATGACACGTTAAATCCTCCTTTTTTGCCAACTATTCCATATGCCTTTATATGGCTATCATTGTTTTGTGTTTCAATCTTTTATGCATTTGGTATCTATCGTACAGTTGTTCGAGCCTTTGATGAAAAGTTCTTACAAGATGTGGTTTGGGCTGTCAGTACAATAGTGATTGTCTTGATTAGTGCAGCAACACTGAATTTGTTGCCTAGCTTACCGCGTTCAGCAACAATTGGTTTTGGCTTTTTAGTTTTTTTATGGTTATGGGGAAGTCGCTCTATCATACGCTATATGGTAAGGTTGATGGTGCAGTTGCAAGCTCCAGTGACACGAGTAGTCATATATGGTGCAGGGATCGCAGGAAGACAAACTTTAGCAGCTTTACGTACAGCACCTGAATATTTTCCTGTCGCATTTTTTGATGATGACACAAGCTTAATTAATACCAATGTACAAGGGTTACGAGTATATGCAGGAAAACAGTTTGCTGCACTATATAAAGACCTAGAGATTGATGAGGTTTTAATTGCCTTACCTTCGGCAACTCGAGCTCGTCGTCATGAAGTGATTGAGCTTCTACGTCCATTTAATATACATGTTCGCTCTTTACCTGGTTTTAATCATTTAGTGGACGGTAAGGTTTCTATTTCTGATTTGAGAGAGGTAGAAATTGCAGATTTATTAGGGAGAGATGCTGTTCCTCCAATGCCCGAGCTGATGGCTAAAGATATTACGGCTAAATGTGTGATGGTGACAGGAGCTGGTGGCTCAATTGGTTCTGAATTGTGCCGTCAAATAATCAAAGTCAAGCCTTCTGCTTTAATTTTATGGGAATTAACAGAGTTTGCACTTTATAGTATTGAACAAGAGTTAAAGCAAAAAGTACCAGATATTCCTTTAATTCCCATTTTAGGCTCAGTGCTTCATCAAGAGAGAATGACACATCTTTTGCAATATTATCAAGTGGATACAGTTTATCATGCAGCTGCATATAAACATGTTCCTTTGGTTGAATGGAATCCATTTGAGGGCATTGTTAATAATGCAGTTGGCACTTATCGCACAGCAAAAGCAGCACTAACGGCTGGCGTTTCTACGTTTGTATTAGTATCAACGGATAAAGCAGTCAGACCAACTAATGTAATGGGGGCGTCTAAAAGATTATCAGAATTATCTTTACAGGCTCTTGCTGCATTGCCTGATGTAAAAACAAGATTTTGTATGGTACGTTTTGGCAATGTTTTGGGCTCATCAGGTTCAGTAGTACCATTATTTCGGACACAAATTGCCAAAGGTGGACCAGTTACAGTCACACACCCTGAAATGACACGTTACTTTATGACCATTCCAGAAGCATCTCAATTAGTGATTCAAGCAGGCGCAATGGGTAAAGGAGGAGATGTGTTTGTATTAGATATGGGCGAACCTGTTAAAATTTTTGATTTAGCCAAAAAAATGATTGCTTTGAGTGGTATGACCGTAAAAGAAGCAGGTAAAGAAGGGGATATAGAAATTCAGTTTAGTGGCTTACGTTCTGGTGAAAAGCTCTATGAGGAGTTATTGATTGGGAGTAATGTTGTGACTGGTACAGAGCATCCACGAATTATGAGAGCAGTAGAAAACTCATTGCCAATTAATATATTAGATAAACTATTTGATGATTTGCATGATACTGCGCAAGCATATGATATTGTGAAGTTAAAAGAGCTTTTAAAACAACATGTTGAGGGTTATGTTCCTGATATGAATGTGATTGGCTTGATGAAGCGTTAAACAAAATATTATTAACATATAAATAAAAAGCACAACATCTTGCAAGAGTTGTGCTTTTTATTTATTAATAGTTTAAATGTGGTCAAAATTAATCAAAACGGAGCTTTTATGAAAAAAATTTCCTCAGTTGTTTTACCTGTTGCAGGTTTAGGTACGCGTTTTTTGCCTGCAACCAAAGCAATACCTAAAGAGATGTTGCCTGTTCTAGATAAACCGTTAATTCAATTAGCTGTAGAAGAGGCAGCTAAAGCAGGTATTACCCAAGTTGTGTTGGTCACAAGTGCTAGTAAAAGAGCAATTGAAGATCATTTTGACGTCAATTTTGAGCTAGAAGCGACTTTAGAAGCACGAAACAAACAATCAATGTTAGAGGCCGTACGCACAACTTTACCTAATGGTATGACCCTAGCAGTAGTACGCCAACCTAAAGCATTAGGTTTGGGACATGCTGTGTTATGCGCTGAGCCTGTTGTTGGTGACCAACCATTTGCAGTAATGTTACCTGATGATTTTATTGATGATCCCCAAGGCAGTTGCTTAGCTGATATGGTTGCTCTTTATAATCAACAATCAGCATTTTCTTTAGCTGTTGAAGAAGTACCACGAGAAAAAACGGATAAATATGGCGTGGTATCCTTAAATGCTGATGGTCGTATTACAGCCATGGTAGAAAAACCAAAACCAGAGGTTGCACCAAGTACATTGGCTGTTGTTGGTCGTTATGTGTTGCCTGCGGAAACATTTGCTGCATTACGAGAAGTTAAAGCAGGTGCTGGTGGAGAAATCCAACTAACAGATGGTATTGCTAGTTTATTATCAACACAGGTATTTCGCCCTCATCGTTTTAAGGGTATTCGTTATGATTGTGGTAGTAAATTAGGCTATTTACAAGCCAATACAGCTTTAGGTTTGAGAGATCAAGAGGTGGGCGTAGCGTTTGCTAAGTGGTTGAGTTCGGTTATCTGATGTAAGGACACTCGTTATGATAAATAATCAAAAGATGCCGCGCTCTGAATTACCAGAATGGCTGAATTTACAGTGTAAGGCAAAAGATATGGGGCATTTACACTTACGAGATTTGGCGAATGATCAAGAAAGGCATCGTGCTTTGACCGTAAAAGTAGGGCCTTTTTTTTTAGATATTTCAAAACAAAAATTAGATGTTGATGCCCTTAAAAAGCTAATTAGCCTAGCTGAAGCCGTAGAATTACCAAATGCTATTAAAAGCCTAATTGGTGGAGATATTGTTAATAATACAGAGGGACGACCTGCTTTACATTCAGCATTGCGTTTGCCTGTTGATGCGAAATTAATTATTAATGGTGAAGATGTTGTTCCAGAGGTTCATCAAAGTTTAGCAAGAATACGACAAATTGTAGAACGAGTACATTCTCGGCAATGGCGTGGATTCTCTGGCCGTTCGATTACAGATGTTGTTAATATTGGTGTTGGTGGCTCTGATCTTGGGCCATTTATGGCATGTCAAGCACTCAATGAGTTTGTGCCTACAGAAGCAAGTCAGCTGAAAATTCATTTTGTGAGTTCTATTGATGGGACTCAAGTATCTGATTTGCTGGGTACATTAAAACCAGAAACAACATTGTTTATTGTTTCATCTAAATCATTTACTACCATTGATACCTTATCGAATGCTCATACAGCCATGCAATGGATGTTAAAATCGGTTGGAGATAAATCACTAATACTGGCTCATCATTTTATTGGTGTTTCTACTCAGCCTCAAAAAATGACAGCATGGGGAATTCCTGAAAATAACCAAGTATTATTTTGGGAGTGGGTTGGCGGTCGTTTTTCTTTGTGGTCAGGTATTGGTTTACCAATTGCACTAAAAATTGGTATGGCTAATTTTGAGGCAATGTTAGCAGGTGCACACTTTATAGATAATGAATTTAGTCAAAAGCCTTTAGCTGAAAATTTGCCTGTATTATTAGGATTAATTGGTGTATGGAATGCAACGTTTTTAGATATTCGTGCGCATTCGGTATTGCCTTATGATGGCCGATTAAAGTTTTTTCCGTCTTATTTATCTCAGTTAGAAATGGAAAGTAATGGTAAGTCAGTAGATAAACAAGGAAACAGGTTAAATTATTCTACATGTCCTGTGCTATGGGGAGAAGTCGGGCCAAATGCCCAACATGCTTTTTATCAATTATTGCATCAAGGTACACAGCCAGTTTCATGTGACTTTATTGCACCAATTAAGCGATATACGGGGACTATTTATTCAAAGGAAGCAGAAAAATCTTTACAAGTTCAACATCAATTGGCTTTAGCTAACTGCTTAGCTCAATCAAGAGTTTTAATGCTAGGTGATGCAAGCACGGATAGTGATGAAAATACGCCTAATTTTAAACGGTATCAGGGAAATCAACCATCAACCACGTTATTACTTGATGAGCTCAGTCCATTTACTTTGGGTGGATTGGTTGCGCTTTATGAACATAAAGTATTTGTTATGTCAGTTATTTGGGATATTAATCCCTTTGATCAATGGGGGGTTGAGTTAGGTAAAAAAATCGCTGATAAAATGACTAATGCTCTTGCCAATGGAGAAGGTATTGCGGGCTTTGATGCTTCTACATGTGGCTTATTAGATTTGGTTCGTCAAGCAGAAAGGAGTGTTTCATGAAATTATGTGTACATGGTGACTCTTTGTTTGCATGGGTAACAGCCGCTAAATTAGCAGAAGTTGGCCACAAAGTAACAATGCGTATTAGTGGTATTAATAATAGTTTTGACCCTGAGCGTGAAACAAATTTAGTGGCTTTGTTAGAAAAGCAACAACAAGCACAACGCTTACAATTAGTATCGTTAGCGGATGATTTTGAGCATGTTATGTATGTGCATTTTATTGCCGCTGATTTGCCTGTCGAGGGTATTAAAGAACTCATTATCAGTATCATGACTCATAATGATGATGAACAAGCCCTTTATTTACTTTTAGTTTCTACCTTGCCCATAGGTACTTTAGATCATTTACGAGATTTTGTATTATCAAAAGATATTGAGTTAGGGCGCAAACACGCTACATATATTATAGGTTTGCCATTATTTTGTCGCGAGGGAAGTGCTTTAGACGACTTTTCACGACCCTCGTTATTATTAATGAGTGGGAAAGAAGATAGTCATGAAATAATGGTTGCCTTAGAGGTACTTAGACCTTTTGTGCGTAAAGCCAAACATATGATGATTGTGCCGCATCGTACATCTGAGCTTATAAAAATGGGGATTAATGCGATGTTAGCAACACGCATTAGTTTTATGAATGAAATGGCTGCACTTGCTGAAAAGTTAGGTATAGATATTGATGTCGTACGTCAGGGTTTGGCGGCTGACCCACGTATTGGAAGTGATTATTTACAAGCTGGTTGTGGTTTTGGTGGCCCAAGCTTTTCAGAAGATTTATTGAGTTTTGCAAAAACGTTGCGTGAAGAGTTGGACACAACGGGACTTATTGATACCGTTCTGATGATTAATGACTCCCAAAGAGAAATTTTATTTAGAAAAGTATGGCGATTTTTTGCAGGGCGTTTAGCGGGTAAAAAAATAGCGATTTGGGGAGCTGCATTTAAAGCGGGTACAGCAAGTTTGGAAAATTCTGTCGTTCATCCTTTGTTAGAAGCTTTATGGGCGCAGGGATGTTATACCGCTGTTTATGATCCGATGGCAGCCGAAGCGTTATATGCACAGTATGGTAAACATCCATTATTAACGATTGCTAAAAATGCTGAAGAAGTAGTTACTGATGCTGATGCCTTAGTATTGGTGACAGCATGGGATGAGTTTTTGAGTCCCGACTTTTCAACTATAAAAACATTGTTAAAACAACCTGTTGTTTTTGATGGTCGTAATATTTATGACCCAGAATATATGCAAGAGCAAGGATTTAGATATTTTGCTATTGGTCGTGGTGAAGCGATTTAATTTTTTAGGAAGCAATAATGAGTGATATAAAAAAGCTAGCGGCATTTAAAGCTTATGATATTCGTGGTCGTATGCCAGACCAATTAAATGAGTTTATGGTCTATTGTATTGGTCGTGCTTATGCCCGTGTTTTACAACCAACAGCACCAATTGCTGTGGGTCAAGATGCACGTTTATCAAGTAAATCCATGAGCCAAGCATTAATTGCAGGTTTAAATGCCGAAGGTGTGGCCACGATTGATATTGGTTTTTGTGGCACAGAAATGATTTATTATGCCGCAGGCCAAACAGGCATGGGTGGTGGCATTATGGTCACAGCGAGCCATAATCCTGCCGATTATAATGGTTTAAAAATGGTTAAAGCCGAAGCTAAGCCAATCAGTAGTGATAGTGGTTTAGGAGCGATTGAACAAGAAACCATTCGTTTAATGGCCGAAGTCTCTGCACCAAGCCAATATGTTGCTGACACTAAATTACATCGTGAGCAAAATGTATTAGAAGGCTATGTGGCAAAATTACTGTCGTTAATTGATGTCAGCAAAATTAAACCGTTGCATGTGTTAATTAATGCGGGTAATGGGTGTGCTGGGCCATTTTTTGATGCTTTAGCGGCAAGTTTGCCATTACAAGTTACTCGTTTGCATCATCAACCTGATGGTCATTTTCCTAATGGTGTTCCAAACCCAATGTTGACCGAACAGCAATTAGTCACTGCAAAAGCCGTTATTGACGCAAAAGCAGATTTTGGTATTGCATGGGATGGTGATTTTGACCGTTGTTTCTTCTTTGATGAAAATGGTCGTTTTATTGAAGGTTATTATTTGGTTGGCTTGTTGGCCGAACAATTGTTGAAAAAAGCACCCAATGCCGCGATTATTCATGATCCTCGTTTAGAGTGGAACACTATTGAAAAAGTGGCACAGCATGGTGGTCGTGCCGTGGTGAGCAAATGTGGTCATTCCTTTATTAAAGATAAAATGCGTGAAGTTGATGCGGTGTATGGTGGTGAGATGTCTGCACATCATTATTTCCGTGATTTCTTCTATTGTGATAGTGGCATGATTCCGTGGTTGTTATTGGTTGAGTTGTTATCACAAGATGGCCGCTCTTTATCACAAGTGGTTGACCAATGTATGATGGACTTCCCTTGTAGTGGTGAAATTAACTTTACTATTAATAATGCCAAAGAAGCGATTGCTCGTGTTCAACAGCATTATGCAGCGCAACCACACCAATTAAGCACCTTAGATGGTATTTCGATGGATTTTGGTCAATGGCGTTTTAATTTACGTAGCTCTAATACTGAGCCAGTCGTTAGATTAAATGTCGAAACAAAAGGCGATGTGACTTTGCTAAATGAGAAAGTGGCAGAGTTGAAGGGATTATTGGTAGCGTAGCTTCGACTACGCTCAGCTACCATTCGACTACGCTCAGCTATCCCCAAGCCCCCTGAGCGAAGTCGAAGGGGGCGAGGGTGATGTTTATTTCAAAAACGGTTTAATGATATCAAACGCATAAATCCGTGCATCAATCACCGTCATAAAAGTATAAGCGCCAATAAACTTACGACTAATAAACATCAGTTCTTTGGGCGGCACAGAGAATTCTTTTGTGGCGGCAGATTTTGCGCCTTGTACTAAAACACGTTTGTGTAAGTTGCTTTTTGCCCAAATATAATTGCCATGTTCATCAAGCACGTCTTTAGGTGCATCAGTTAACTCCGTAAATGGCTCTACTGCAAGCAAACATAAGTCAGCCAGTTTTTGTTTGGTATCTTGACTAATCTCATCAAAAAAGCCAAAACCTTTCATCGATGATACTAAAACCTCACGTTGTCTTAATACTGATGCTTTGGTTAAGGCTCGTGCCAAAGTCATTAAATCTTCAGGAAAATCACGTACTGCACCAAAGTCTAATAAAATAATTTTGTCGGGTGTGTTTACACCATCACCTAAACGTACTAAATAATTGCCGAAATTAGGATCGGTTTGCATTTCGCCCCACTCGAACATTTCTCGGCAGCAAATTTCCATAGACGCATAAGCCAATTTATTACGGCGTTCTTGCGATAAGCTCATAATTGCATTGCTGTTAATGGGTACACCATGTTCATAAGACATGGCTAATATGCGTGGGGTAGAGTATTCAGGATAAACTTTAGGGACAATATAACGTTCATCGCCTGCCAAATATTTGTGAAATAGGCGAGTGGTTTCCATTTCTTGTGGATAGTTGACTTCGCGGTGCATCATTGAACGCACTTCTTCGAGCCATTCTTCAAACTCACGCGTTTGCGGCACAACACGAGCCAAACGCATCATTTGTGAGACTAAGGCTAGGTCAGAATCAATCGCATCGGCAACACCGGGATATTGCACTTTTAACACTAATTCTGTGCCATCACTTTTACGGCGTGCGCGGTGTACTTGTGCTAAAGAAGCAGCGCCTAATGGTTCTTCATCAATGACTAATTCATTAAAGCGTTTATCGCCCAGTTCTTGGTGGATGTGTTTGCTAATGACCGACCAATCAAGCGCAACAGTTTTATCATTTAATTGGTGAAAGGCACGGGTGACTTCTTCAGGTAAAAAGTGTTCGCCATACAAAGCCATCATTTGGCCAATTTTGACGATACTGCCTTTTAGCTTGCCCATTTCACCAACAAGATATTCGGCTTGTTCGGCAAGGCTTTTTCGGCGTTTTATTTCGCGGGTTGCTTCATCACTAAACATCGTGCTAGCACTGGCTGTCGCAAAACGTGTGCCTGCAACAATACTGGCTTTTGCTAATGACCAACGACGTTCAAAGCCACCTGTTTTGAGTTGTTGTAACTTTTCACCCATAACTTGTTCCGCCTAAAATAAAAGATTAATACCGATAATTTCGATGACTAGCAAAGTTATGGGTATCAATCCTAAAAAGATGGCATATTGTAACTGAGTTTGTCGCGTTTGCGTAATGATTGTCGGACAATCGGCTTTAGCGTATGCTAGAAATTGTCAACAAGCCAGTGACAAATGGCATTGACGATAACGATATATAAAAATTAGTACGATGAAAATGATCAACCATCTTTTTTGAGATAGCCAAATGAGTCATCCATTAACCTTTAGTCCTCCACCATTATCACGCATTAAAAAAGCCCTATATTTGCAAAATAAATGGTTTGATCCAGTATTTATGGGTTTAGAACATTTAGATCGTAGTCGGCCAGCCTTATATGTGGGTAATCACACTTTATATGGCACTTTAGATGGGCCACTCATGCTTTTAGGATTATATGAACATAAAGGAATTTTTTTACGTTCTTTAGGCGATCATATTCATTTTAAAGTGCCTTTGTGGGGTAAGTTATTGGTGGATAATGGTTGTGTTGCAGGAACACCCGAAAATTGCCAACAATTGATGGAGGCAAAAGAGCATATTTTGGTTTACCCTGGTGGTGGCCGAGAGGTGATGAAAAACAAAGATGAGTTGTATCAACTAGTATGGAAGCAACGCACAGGTTTTGCACGGATGGCGATGCAAAATGGCTATGACATTATTCCCTTTGCCGCAGTCGGTGCCGATGATGCTTATACCATTCAATATGACACCAACGATTTTTATCAATCAAAAGTGGGCAAGTGGCTACAAAAAACAGGCATTAGTGATAAATATTTACGTGGTGGTGATGCGTTTGTGCCCTTGGCAATAGGATTAGGCTTGTTACCACGCCCAGAAAAAATCTATTTTGCTTTTGGTGAACGGATTAGTACTACAGCTTTGCAAACTCAAAGTGAAAATAAAGACTTACAATGGCAAGTACGTGAACAAGTCGAAGCAAAAATTTATCAGTTGATGGATGATTTATTTGCACTACGTGCAGAAGATGAAGCACAATGGCCAACTTGGCGTAAGAAGTTAACTAAGAGATAAAATGTATGTTGAATGTAGATCAAGCCACACAAACTGAATTAGAAGCCGCTGCATTTCGTCATTTAGTGGCACATTTGCAAAATAATACCGAAGTGCAAAATATTGATTTAATGAATTTAGCAGGTTTTTGCCGTAATTGTTTGGCTAAATGGGTGAAGGCCGCAGGCGAAGAGCGTGGTGTAGCTTTAGAGTATGATGCGGTTCGTGAGCATATTTATGGTATGCCTTATGACGAGTGGAAAACCAAATATCAAAAATAAAGCGTCTTGATATTTGCCGCCACTTATCATGAAAAAAACTGACAAAAACTGACTTTTTTCACAAAAGCGAGTAGAATATCGGCCACTTTTTACCGCCTAATTAATTTAGGACTTACGCGGTTATCGCTGGTTTGTTCACATGTAAACCGTTTTCAACGATTTTATGTTCACAAAGCGCGCTTGTTTCGACTTCGCTCAACACAAGAATTTTGGTGAAATGCGTAAGTCCTAAATTTGATTGTGGCGCATCGTTAACTTCGCTGACCAGAGGACACGCTTGTGACTGTAACTAGCATTCAAGCCTTGCAAGAAGATCATTTCGCTCGTTGGAAAAACCGTGAAGCTATTGCCGAGAGTTTAATTCCAGTCATTGGTAAGTTATACCGTGAACGTAATGTCATCGTTCAAGTTTTTAGCCGTACATTAGTTAACCGTTCTGTCATTCAAATGTTAAAAGTACACCGTCGTGTACGTATGATCGCAGGCGAGTTGTCCGTTGTTGATACTGCACCATTTATTGAAGCTTTAGCAGCAATGACTGATATTGCGGCTTGTAAAGTTGATTTAGGTAAAATTGCTATCGATTATAAGAACAGCGACAAAAGCTTAACCGTCAGTGACTTTTTACGCCAACAGTTAAGTACAGTAATTGGTAATGGTAACTGTGCTGGTCAACCAACTGATGTGGTTTTATACGGTTTTGGTCGTATTGGTCGTATGTTAGCACGCTTGATTATTGAACAAGCAGGTAATGGCCAAGGTTTGCGTTTACGTGCGATTGTGGTGCGTAAAACCCAAGAAGGTGATTTAGCAAAACGTGCTTCTTTATTACGTCGTGACTCTATTCACGGCTCTTTTGAAGGTACGATTGCGGTTGATGAAGAGAACGAAGCCATTATTGCTAATGGTAACTTCATTAAAGTGATTTATGCGAGCAAGCCAGAAGACGTTGATTACACTCAATATGGCATTAACAATGCAATTTTGATTGATAACACGGGTAAGTTAAAAGATGAAGAAGGTTTAGGCCGTCATTTAACTTGTGCTGGTGTGGCACGTGTTATCTTAACTGCACCTGCTAAAGGCAGTATTAAAAATGTGGTTTATGGCGTTAACAGTAAGGATATTTTAGACAGCGACAAAATTATTTCTGCCGCTTCTTGTACCACAAACGCAATCACACCTATGCTCAAAGTATTAAACGATAAGTTTAATATTGTTTCTGGTCACGTAGAAACAGTGCATTCTTTCACTAATGACCAAAACTTAATTGATAACTACCACAAAGCAGACCGTCGTGGTCGTTCTGCGGTGTTAAACATGGTTATTACTGAAACTGGTGCAGCGAAAGCCGTTGCTAAAGCATTACCAGAATTACAAGGCAAGTTAACAGGTAACTCTGTGCGTGTGCCAACACCAAACGTGTCTTTAGCGATTTTGAACTTAACCTTTGCTGATAATGTTAGTCGTGATGCGTTAAATGAGTATGTGCGCGATATCGCTTTACATTCTAATTTACAAGGTCAAATCGAATACACCAGCTCTACCGAAGTTGTCTCTACAGACTTTATTGGTTCGCGTTCTGCGGGTATTTTTGATGCTCAAGCGACTATCGTTAACGGTAATCATGCTTGTGTCTATGTTTGGTACGATAACGAAATGGGTTATAGCTGCCAAGTACAACGTATTGCTGAGCAAATGGCTGGCATTAAATACGTGACTGTTCCAGCCGAACAATTAACTGCTTAAGCGTTAATGCTTGTTCTGAAAAGCCAGAGTTTATCTCTGGCTTTTTTATTTGTGTTGCGTTTAGTGTTTGCAATATGTCTAAAATCAGAAAAAGCCGTTAAAAAAAAGTCAGAATGTAGGACTAGCGCAAAAACTTGTTATACAATCATTCGCTATAATATTTTTCTATCAAAAATATAACAATGATGGATAGAGAGTATCTCGTATTGTTGCGAAGTGATGCTCTTGTGAGTTACGGTGTATCATTCAGGTCTAAAGTAGCTTAAATAAAATCAGGACTTACGCATTTCACTAAAATTAGCGCGTTTTGTGAACATGAAATCGTTGAAAACGATTGAAATGTGAACAAATAAGCGATAACCGCGTAAGTCCTAAAAGTGTCAATTTTGCTTAAAATTTTCTAAAAATAGATTTTTAGTTGTTGAGTAGTGCATGATGGTCAAAATAAAACGAGGTTTGGATATTCCAATTACTGGCGCACCGTCACAACAAATCAGCGATATGTCTTCAGTACGATCTGTGGCTATTTTAGGTGCAGATTATATGGGTATGAAGCCCACCATGAAAGTGGCCGAAGGTGATCGTGTGGTGAAAGGACAGCCATTATTTGCCGATAAAAAAAATCCCCAAGTGATTTTTACCGCACCTGTGACAGGTCGGGTTAGAGCAATTAATCGTGGTGCAAAGCGTGTATTTCAGTCTTTAGTGATTGATTGTGAAAGTAATAGCAGCGAGCAAATTACTTTTAGACAATATAATCGGGATCAATTAGCCAATCTAAACCGTGATGGAGTGATTGAGCAGTTAGTGGCATCAGGTTTGTGGACAGCGATTCGTACTCGTCCATTTAGCAAAATACCCGACCCCACAACAACGCCCAGCGCAATTTTTGTTAATGCAATGGATACCAATCCTTTAGCGGCTGACCCTGAAATTGTTATTAAACAACAACAAGAAGCCTTTGAAGATGGTTTGGCCTTAGTGTCCAAGCTAGCCGACAAAATTTATGTTTGTAAGGCCGAAAAAGCGCAATTCTCGACAGGTAAATTTAATGCCCATGAATTTGGTGGTGTACATCCTGCGGGTTTAGTCGGCACTCATATTCACTTTTTGCATCCTGCGTCTGCAAGTCGTGTAGTTTGGCATCTCAATTATCAAGATGTGATTGCGATTGGTAAATTATTCGCCACAGGCGAGTTAGATAGCACACGTATCATTGCCTTGGCTGGTGCCAGTGTTAAACAACCACGTTTAGCCAAAACTATTGTTGGTGCATCGTTATTAGACATGACCACAGGTGAGTTATCTGGCAGCGATAATCGTATTATTTCGGGTTCGGTGTTGTCAGGACGTCATGCGCAAGGGGTAGAGGCATATTTAGGCCGTTATCATTTGCAAGTATCGGTGATTCCAGAAGCCAAAGAGCGTGAAATGTTGCACTACATGAAATTAGGTAGTCATCGTTTTTCTGCATTGGGTGTTTATCTTGGTCGCTGGTTGGGCAAAAAATTCAACATGACCACGAGCAGTAATGGTAGCCCACGCGCCATGGTACCTGTTGGTGTGTATGAAGACATTATGCCTTTGGATATTTTGCCAACACAGTTATTACGCTACTTATTGGTAGGGGATACCGATATGGCACAGTCTTTAGGCTGCTTAGAGCTGGACGAAGAAGATTTAGCATTATGTACTTTTGTTTGTCCAGGTAAATATGAATATGGTCCCATCCTCCGTGATGTTTTAGACCGCATTGAGAAAGAGGGCTAAACAATTATGAAATGGATGCGGAACAAATTAGATAACATGGCACCCCATTTTGAAAAAGGTGGTCGCTATGAAAAATGGTATCCCTTATATGAAGCGATTGATACCTTTTTATATAGTCCTCCTAATGTCACTCATGCAGGCTCTCATGTTCGTGATTCGGTAGATTTAAAGCGAATTATGATTTTAGTATGGATGGCTACTTTCCCTGCCATGTTTTTTGGTATGTGGAATGTGGGCAACCAAGCTTTAGGTACTTTAGCCTATGCTATGCAGCATAACCCAGCCGTGAGCCCAGAATTGGCGATAGATGGTTGGCGTCATTGGTTGATTGCCTTATTGGCAGGTTTTGATGCCAATTCTTGGTGGGATTGTTTGGTGTATGGGGCAACGTGGTTTGTGCCAATTTATGCCGTGACCTTTATTGTCGGTGGTTTTTGGGAAGTTTTATTTGCCATTAAACGTGGTCATGAGGTTAACGAAGGCTTTTTTGTGACTTCAGTATTATTCGCTTTAGTGTGTCCGCCCACTGTGCCTTTATGGCAAGTCGCTTTAGGCATTAGCTTTGGTGTAGTGATTGGTAAAGAAGTGTTTGGTGGTACAGGCAAAAACTTTATTAACCCAGCCTTAGCGGGGCGTGCGTTCTTATTCTTTGCCTACCCTGCCTATATGTCGGGTGATACCGTTTGGACAGCAATTAGTCCAGAAGTTTGGAAATTGGGTGTTGATGGTTTTTCGGGTGCAACGGCTTTAGGTCAAGCTAAATTAGCCGCTTATACAGGTGTACAACACATGACCGCAACTGGCTTACAACCTTTATCATGGTGGGATGCCTTTGTCGGTTTTGAAGCTGGCTCTGTGGGTGAAACCTCTACTTTAGCCATTTTGATTGGTGCGGCGATTTTATTAATTGCCCGTGTAGCATCTTGGCGGATTATGGCAGGGGTGATGATTGGCATGGCCACTATGTCGTTCATCTTTAACCAAATTGGCTCTGATACTAACCCAATGTTTGCCATGCCGTGGCATTGGCATTTGGTGTTGGGTGGTTTTGCCTTTGGTATGGTGTTTATGGCAACCGACCCCGTTTCAGCCGCAATGACCAATACTGGCCGTTTAGTGTTTGGTATTGTCATTGGTGTCATGGTGGTCTTAGTTCGAGTGGTTAATCCTGCCTATCCCGAAGGCATGATGTTGGCGATTTTATTTGCTAATTTATGTGCGCCACTGATTGATTACTTTGTTATGCAAGCCAACATCAAACGGAGGGCATTACGCAATGTCTAAAGAATCTACAGGAAAAACCTTAGTTGTTGCCAGTGTCTTATCGGTAGTATGTTCGATTGCTTTAGCAGCCGCAGTGACTTTATTAAAGCCGATTCAAGATGAAAATAAGGCACTTGAAAAACAACGTAAAATTTTGGCCGCAGCACAAGTTCTGCCCGAAGGTGAGGGAGACAAAGCCCGCGTCAATCAAGAATTTGCTAAATTTCAACGTTATTTAGTCAATTTAGATACGGGTGAGTTTAGAGAAGTTAAACTCGACGACCCTTATGACCAGCGTAAAGCACTCAAAAATAGCAGTTTGTCGATGGCATTAACGGCTGAGCAAGATATGGCAGGCTTACGCCGCCGTGCTAAAGAAGCTGATATTTATGTGGTGCGTGATGCGGCAGGCAAAGTCGAAAAGATGGTGTTGCCCATTTCGGGTTATGGTTTGTGGTCAACGCTCTATGGTTATTTAGTGTTAAAGAATGATGCAAATACCATTGTTGGTGTCACTTTTGTTGAACACGCTGAAACCCCTGGTTTAGGTGGTGAAGTGGATAATCCTAAATGGAAAGCATTGTGGGCGAATAAGCAAGTTTATAGTGCTGATGGCCAAACACATTTTAAAATCATTAAAGGTAATGTTGACCCAGCCAAACCTGATGCTATTCATCAAGTAGACGGGTTATCAGGTGCAACCTTAACCAGTAATGGTGTAACCAACCTTGTCCAATTTTGGATGGGTGATTTGGGCTATAAAAAATTCTTGAGCAAAGTACGCGAAGGGGGTATTTAACATGGCCGAACAACAAAGTACCAAAGAAATATTATTAGGCCCGATTTTAAATACTAACCCAGTTATTTTTCAGGTGTTGGGTATTTGTTCGGCGTTGGCTGTGACTAGCACCATGAAAAATGCTTTAGCTATGTCAATTGGTTTGACCTTAGTGACGGCATTTTCCAACTTTTTTATTAGTATGATTCGTAACGTGATTCCTAGTTCGATTCGTATTATTGTGCAAATGGTAGTGGTTGCCACCTTAGTGATTATTGTTGACCAATTACTGCAAGCCTTTGTGCCAGAAATTGCCAAGCAAATGTCGGTATTTGTGGGTTTAATTATTACCAACTGTATTGTTATGGGGCGTTTAGAAGCCTTTGCCATGAAAAATCCACCTGTAATTAGTTTTGTCGATGGCTTTGGTAATGGTTTAGGTTATTCAGCGTTATTAATGTTGTTGGCGTTTTTTCGTGAGTTATTTGGTTCGGGAACAGTGTTTGGTTTTACCATCATGCAAACGGTTAATAATGGTGGTTGGTATATTCCCAATGGCTTGTTGTTGTTGCCTCCTTCAGCTTTCTTCTTAATTGGTTTAGTGATTTGGGCATTACGCTCATGGAAAACTGACCAACAAGAAAAAACCGAATTTAAAATTGCTCCCCATAGCAAAGCACAAACTCACCATTAAGGAGCAAGTAGATGGAACATTATTTGAGTTTATTTACTAAGGCAGTGTTTATTGAAAACATGGCACTGTCTTTCTTCTTGGGTATGTGTACCTTTTTAGCAATTTCCAAAAAAATCCAAACCGCGATTTCTTTGGGGATTGCGGTGGTTTTTGTGCAAACTTTGACCGTACCTGCTAACAATTTATTGTGGCAATATTTACTCAAAGAAGGTGCATTAGAATGGACAGGGATGCAAGGCGCATCATCTGTTGATTTATCGTTTTTAAGTTTGATGAGTTATATCTGTACTGTTGCTGCACTTGTGCAAGTCATTGAGATGGCTTGTGATAAATACTTGCCTGCGTTGTATAACGCATTAGGCATCTATTTGCCGTTAATTACCGTTAATTGTGCGGTATTGGGTGGTGCATTATTCATGCAGCAACGTGACTACAACTTTAGCGAAAGTGTGGTTTATGGTTTAGGTTCTGGTGGTGGCTGGGCGTTAGCGATTGTGTTGATTGCCGCTGTACGCGAAAAATTAAAATACAGCGATGTACCAGCAGGCTTACAAGGCTTGGGTATTACCTTTATTTCAGCAGGACTGATGGCATTAGGCTTTATGTCCTTCTCTGGTATCAAGTTATAAGGAGAGGGGAATGTCTCAAGAGGCAGTTATCATACTGAGTATGGTCATGTTTACGGTGACGGTGTTGGTGTTGGTTGCGTTTATTTTAGCAGCACGCTCCAAATTAGTGTCCGAAGGCACAGTCACCATTGATATTAACCATGACCCCGAAAAACGCTTAGAAGTGCCAAGCGGCGGTAAATTATTACAATGTTTAGCTGAGCAAAAACTATTTTTGTCGTCTGCCTGTGGTGGCGGTGGTACGTGTGGTCAATGTAAAGTCAAAGTTAAAGCTGGTGGTGGTGATATTTTACCCACCGAAGAGCCACACTTTACCAAAGGCGAAATTCGTGAAGGCTGGCGTTTAGGTTGCCAATTAGCGGTTAAACAGAACCTCGAAATCGAATTAGATGAAGAGTTTTTTGGCGTTAAACGTTGGGAATGTGAAGTGGTGTCTAATGACAACGTCGCCACATTTATTAAAGAGTTGGTGTTAAAGCTACCCGAAGGCGAGGATGTGCATTTCCGCGCAGGTGGTTATATGCAGCTTGAAGCACCAGCCTACGAAAATAGCTATAAAGACTTTGATATTGAAGAGCAATATCGTGGTGATTGGGACAAGTTTAAGCTATTTGATGTTAAAGCCAAAACCACTGAACCTACGATTCGTGCTTACTCAATGGCCAATTACCCCGAAGAAAAAGGCTTATTAAAGTTTAATATTCGGATTGCCACCCCACCTTTACGTCAACTCCATGAAGTACCAGCAGGTAAAATGTCGTCTTGGGTGTTTAACTTAAAGAAAGGTGACAAAGTTACTGTGTTTGGGCCTTTTGGTGAATTTTTTGCCAAAGAAACTAAAGCCGAGATGGTGTTTATTGGTGGTGGTGCAGGTATGGCACCGATGCGTTCACATATTTTTGACCAATTAAAACGCATCAAAACCGACCGTAAAGTCAGTTTTTGGTATGGTGCGCGTTCATTGCGTGAAACCTTTTATGCTGATGAATACGATCAATTAGCCAAAGATAATCCTAATTTTGAATGGCATTTGGCTTTATCTGAACCACAACCTGAAGATAATTGGACAGGTTACACGGGTTTTATTCATAACGTTCTGTATGAAAATTACCTAAAAAACCACCAAGCTCCTGAAGATTGTGAGTTTTATATGTGTGGCCCACCGATGATGAACGCAGCGGTGATTAAAATGTTATTAGACTTGGGTGTTGACCGCGAAAATATCATGTTGGATGATTTTGGTGGTTAAACTGAGTTTCTCAAAATAAAGGCGCAGAAATGCGCCTTTATTTTTTACAACAAATTTAGTCTTGAGTTTCATTAAACATCCTTTGATACTTCGACAAAATTTTTCTTGTTAGATTTGTTATGCGTAGTTTGTTGATTGCTTTATTCAGTATCAGTGTTGCGAGTTGTTCAACCGTTGCCAAAGAGCCTGTCAGTTTTTCGGGCGTTGCTTATTATAGTATGCCTTGGGCGGTAAAAATTGATGCTTTGCCCGCACAAGTCAGCGTGCAACAACTGCAACAAGAACTACAAGCCAGTTTAGATCATGCTAATAAAGTATTGTCGACCTATCAAAACGATACCGAATTAATGCAATTTAACCAAAGTCCTATGAGGCAATGGCAACAACTTAGTCCCATGTTATTTAATAGTATTCAAACCTCTTTAACAGTCAGTGCAGCGACTCAAGGTGTTTATGATGTCACCGTGGGGGCATTAGTGGAGTTATGGGGTTTTGGTAAACAAGCTGTGCCAAGTCATATTCCTAGCCCAATCGAAATTGATCAA
>ERZ650309.451-NODE-451-length-20407-cov-5.097435_pt1 | contig 20407 bp, 24 predicted proteins | sample MGYA00376245_ERZ650309 | MGnify/ENA primary metagenome ERZ650309 (study PRJEB26733, sample SAMN07839294) | wastewater metagenome | biome: urban; feature: wastewater treatment plant; material: waste water | place: USA: North Carolina | collected 2016-04-26 ...
GACGTGTGCTCTTCCGATCTGGGCCTTCAAGTCGTCAAGCTGGGCTTGCGGGATGTCGATCGTGAAGGGGCGGGGTTTTGGGATGGTCATGCGAGGGATCCGGATTCAGGGTTCCTCGACACAATGACCGATCCAGGATTGATTTCAAGCACCAGTCTGGCAATCCCGTCCACATGATCCTGAAATTCACCAAGTGCTCGGGCAAGAACGACTCGCTCGAGATCATTCGCCGGGGTTCGGCAACGGAAGTCATTTCTTGCCCAAAACAGCGGATCATTCCGCATGACATGATGCACTATGCCGTCGAAATGGTCATGGCAGAGCTTGGTTTCCTTGGAAGGGTCGCCGCAGGCGAGGCCGCGTCGCTGACAATGGAGTCAGAGCCGGTGAGCGACGGCATTGAAAGGCTGGTGGAGGTCATGCAGGGCGACAGTTGGTCTGGCGGGGAAAGCGCAGTCGCTGACATTCTAGAACTTTATCGCGTGACGTGCTTCGCACGACAATGTCCTGTGCTGCCGATTGATGCGGCGACGATCTTGGCCATTCGCGAAAGGGTGGCGAAGCTCTCGGTTCGTTGGGAAGCTCTTGCCGTAGGCGAGACGCTTGAGCTTTCGTTTGAAAGCTAGCGCGTCGGTACCGGTTCGGGGCCGGTCCAGTCGTAAAAGCCTCGGCCCGTCTTCTTGCCGAGCCAACCGGCTTCCACATATTTGACGAGCAGGGGCGCCGGGCGGAATTTCGGGTCGCCTGTGCCGCTATGGAGTACACGGCAGATCTCAAGACATGTGTCGAGCCCGATGAAATCGGCAAGCGTCAGCGGGCCCATCGGGTGATTGAGACCAAGGCGGCAGGCCGTGTCGATATCGCGGATCGTTGCCACGCCTTCGCCCAAGGCAAAGCAGGCCTCGTTGAGCATCGGCAGCAGCACGCGGTTGACGATGAAGCCAGGCGCGTCGTTGGCGTGGACGATTTCCTTGCCAAGACTGCGCCCATAGGCCTCGACGGCAGAGACCGTCGCATCTGCGGTGGCCAGTCCGCGGATAAGCTCGATCAGGCCCATGATCGGAACGGGGTTGAAGAAATGCACGCCCATGAACCGTGCCGGGTCGGGAGACGCCTGAGCCAGCCGGGTGATCGGGATCGATGAGGTGTTCGACGCGAGGATCGCATCGCTGCGGAGCATTTTTCCGACATCCGCAAAGATCGCGCGCTTGATGTCCTCGCGCTCGGTTGCGGCTTCGATGACCAGATCGGCGTCTGCAAAGGCGGCACTTCCTGCAACAGGCTCGATCAGGGCGAGCGCGGCATCGCGCGCTTCAGCCGCAATCTTCTCCTTGTCGACGAGCCGCGCGAGGCCCTTGGCAATCCCGTCCTTGCCCGATGAGGCGCGGGCGAGATCCACGTCCGAGAGCAGGACGCGGTAGCCGGCCTGAGCCGAAACCTGCGCGATTCCGGCGCCCATCTGCCCCGCACCAACAACGCCAATTATCTTCATCATCAGCCCCAGCCCGTTTGATTCGTCCCAGCCTTTATCGGCTGGGGCGAAACAGTGCTAGCGCGAGCCGCCGGGCACCCAAAGAATGTCCTTGCCGCCCTGATCGTTGGCGAAGCGCGAAGCGACAAACAGCCAGTCCGACAGGCGATTGAGGTAGGCCAATGCCAGCGGATTGATCGCAACTTCGCGCGCGGCCGAAATGGCGGTACGTTCGGCTCTGCGGGTGACCGAGCGAGCGACATGCAGCGTTGTGCCGAGCGCCGACCCGCCCGGCAGGATAAAGCTGTTGAGCGGCGCCATGCCGAGGTTCATCGCATCAATCTCGGATTCGAGCCGCGCGACTTGTGCCGCGACTATCCGGAGCGTCATCTCCCCGGGGGTGAAATCCTCGCCGGGGGTCGCCAGATCGGCGCCGAGATCGAACAGGTCGTTCTGGATGGTGCGGATGCGTTCCAGCATCTCATCGCGGGCGTGGAGAGCGGCCGCGCCGATGACGCAGTTGACTTCATCGACATCGCCGATCGCGGCCATGCGCGGCGCATCCTTCGAGACACGGCTGCCGTCGACAAGGCCGGTCGTGCCATCATCTCCGGTACGGGTGTAGATCTTGTTGAGCTTGACCAAAGAGCGTCAGCCGCTGCGTGACAGGGCAAGCATCAGGACAACGATCACAATGGCCAGTGCTTGGAACGCGACGCGGCCCTGCATCATCTTGTTCTGCTTGAGGCCGGACGCGCTGGGGCCCGTGCCATCGCTCTTGAGGTCCGCCTCGGTCGTTTTCAGAAAGGCAATGATCCCGCGCACGAGCATGGCGACAGCGCCAATGATGGCAAGGACCAGAAGAATGGAAAGAATGGGCATGGCCCGTCCTTATTCCTCCTCAAGCGCGAAGCCAACCGGAAACCGTGTCCGCCGCATGTTTTCGACAAGTTCGGCGGGATCGACCCCGCTTGCGCGCAGGGCAGCAAGCGTCGGTGCCGACCTGCGTTTGGCCAGCCTCTCGCCATCGCTGCCGACCACAAGGCGATGGTGGTGGTAACGCGGCGTCGGCAGGCCCAGCAAGGCCTGAAGCAGCCGGTGGAGGCGCGTCGCGGCGAACAGGTCCCGTCCGCGCACCACATCGGTCACGCCCTGCGCCGCATCGTCAACCACAACCGACAGATGATAGCTTGTCCCGGCATCCTTGCGGGCAAGAATGGCATCGCCGAGAAGCGCAGGATCGGCAGCGGTCGGGCCCTTCGCGTCGTCCTCCCATGAAAGCGGTCCGGTCATGGCCAGCGCTGCTGCGGTGTCTAACCGCCAGCTCCAGGGCAGCGTCGTATCGGCACCAATGGCACGATGGCGGCAGGTTCCGGGATAGAGCGCGCCCATTGGCCCCTGTGGCGCAGACGCTGCAGCCGCAATGTCCGATCGCGTGCAAATGCATCGGTAAAGCAGGCCCTTGGCCTCAAGCACCGCAATGGCTGCGGCATAGGCGGACATCCGCTGGGACTGGACCATGACCTCCCCGTCCCAGTCGAGGCCGAGCCAGCGAAGGTCCTCGAAAATTGCCTCGACATGTTCGGGGCGACACCGGCTGGTGTCGATATCCTCGATCCTGAGAAGGAAGCGACCTGAGTGCGACCGCGCGAAATCATGCGCGCGCATCGCTGACCAGGCGTGACCGAGATGAAGCCGCCCCGTCGGGCTGGGGGCAAAGCGGGTTACAACATCTTTGTGCATTTTCGCCCTTGACCCCATCATATGGTAAATGCTGTCATGCGCATGTCATGTGAAGCGGCGAAAGCGCGCATGCAACAGGCGAAAGGGGTTGGTCGGCCATGTATCACCCGGATCTTATCCGCCATCCGGATGGCTGCCCTGCACTTGTGCTCAATGCGGATTACACGCCTCTCAGCTATTACCCGCTTTCGCTCTGGCCCTGGCAGACGGCCGTCAAGGCCGTGTTTCTGGACCGGGTGGATATCGTCGAGGAATATCAACGCGAAGTGCACAGCAGCAACTTCGCGATGAAGCTGCCTTCAGTCATTGCCCTGAAGCAATATGTCCGGCCGTCGCAGCATCCGGCCTTCACCCGTTTCAACCTCTTCCTGCGCGACCGGTTCCAGTGCCAATATTGCGGCAGCCCGAAAGACCTGACGTTCGATCATGTGATTCCGCGGGCGCTGGGCGGCCGCACGACATGGGAAAATGTGGCCACGGCCTGTTCGCCCTGCAATCTCAAGAAGGGCGGGCGCACGCCGAGGCAGGCGCATATGGTGCTTCACACCCAGCCGATCCGCCCCACCAGCTGGCAGTTGCAGGATCAGGGCCGAAGCTTTCCGCCCAACTATCTCCACGAAAGCTGGCGGGACTGGCTTTATTGGGACATCGAACTCGAGGCTTGATCGGTTCCTTGTCCCGTCGCATGGCGGCGCTTCAACCAGAGTATGGAGCCGTATGATGATCGAAGCCGAATGGTGGGACTATGACGACATGGACGAGCTTGCCGAGGCTGTGGCTGGCGATGTCGGCTTCATCATCGAATCGGCGATCGATGCGCGCGGTTCTGCGGTCATTGCGCTCGCTGGCGGAAAGACGCCCGGACCCATCCTTGAAAAGCTCGCGCAAGCGAAGATCGACTGGAAGCGCGTGACCATCTTCCCGACGGACGAACGGATTGTCCCGCTGGACGATCCGATGTGCAATGTCGCCAGCCTGGCCCGCATCTTCCTGCCCAAGGGCGCGCGCGTGGTGCCGATCATTTCGGAGAAAGCCGCAGACTACAAGGCTGCGGGCGGAGCGGCATCATCACGGATCAGCGATTTTCACTGGCCGCCGGATCTTGTCTGGCTGGGCGTGGGAGAAGACGGGCATACCGCCTCGATCTTCAACGGGCCCGACCTGGAGGATGCCCTGAATGCCCCGGCAGAGCGCAAGGCCGTGGGCGTCATGCCCGATCCCTTGCCGCCCGAAGCGCCGGTGGCCCGTGTGACTCTGACCCGAAATGCGATTCAGTCGGCCAAGTCCCTCGTCATCGTGCTCACCGGAAACGCCAAGCGCAAGCTGCTTGAGCAGGCGATCAAGGACGGGGACAGTTCGCCCCTGCCGGTGGGACGTGTGCTCGCAGGTCTGGAGACGCCGGTCGATATTCATTGGTGTGAAGGATAGGGTACATGGCACGTGTGGCACGGATCAGCGAACAGGGCGGGCCGGAGGTCATTCAATGGGTCGATCAGGACTTGCCCCCGCCCCCGCCCGGGCAGGTGCGGATGCGCAACACGGCCATCGGCCTCAACTATATCGACACCTATCATCGCGACGGCACCTATCCGATCCCCTTGCCAAATGGTCTCGGCATTGAAGCAGCGGGCGTGGTCGATGCGGTGGGCGAAGGCGTCACCGATTTCGCGACAGGGGACAGGGTGTGCACCTTTGGCCCGGTCCTGGGGGCCTATGCGACCGAGCGCAACCTTCCGGCTGCTGCTCTTTTTCCCATTCCGGACGACATCAGCGATGACGTTGCGGCCGCCGGCCTGCTGAAAGGCTGCACGACGGAATTTCTTGTCGAGCGCTGTGCCCGGGTGCAGGCGCAATGGCCTGTGCTGGTCCATGCCGCGGCCGGCGGCGTCGGCCTGTTGCTCGTCCAGTGGCTGAAACATGTCGGCGCGACTGTCATCGGCACCGTCAGCACGCCGGACAAGGCCGCACTTGCCAAGGATGCAGGCGCCGATCATGTGCTCTTCTACAAATCGGAAGAGGTTGCTGCCCGTGTCCGTGACATCACTGGAGGGGCCGGGGTGCGCGTCTCGTTCGACGGCATTGGCATGAGCACATGGGAGACCTCTCTCGCCGCGACAGGCAGGCGGGGCATGATTGTCAGCTATGGCAATGCGGGCGGGCCGGTGTCCGGGGTCAATCTTGGCGTGCTCGCGCAAAAGGGGTCGCTGTTCGTCACCCGGCCGACGCTGTTTGACTATTACGCGGATCCGGTGGAACGTCAGGCCGGCGCAGACTATGTCTTCGACATGTTTCGGCAGGGCGTGATCAGCGCCAATATCGGCCAGACCTATGCGCTCGAAGACGTTGCCCAGGCACACCGGGATCTGGAAGCCGGGAAAACGGTTGGAGCGACGATCCTGCGGCCATGAAGCATTTTGCCCTGCACCATGTCGCGCTGTTTCTGGCAGCGATCTTCAATCTTCCAGCGGCTCCTGCCAGGGCTGGTGAAACGCAAGTGGCCGTTGCCGCCAATTTCACTGAGCCTGCAAAGGAGATCGCGGCTGCCTTCCAGCGGGCGACCGGCCACAAGGCCGTGTTGAGCTTCGGCGCTTCGGGCGGATTCTACACGCAATTGACGCAAGGCGCGCCATTCGAGGTCTTCCTCTCCGCCGATGCCGAACGCCCGCAAAAGGCCGAAGCAGCTGGCCTCGGAGTCCCCAAGACCCGCTTCACCTATGCCATTGGGCGGATCGTCCTCTATTCGGTCACACCGGGGCTTGTTGATGCCAAAGGTGCTGTCCTGAAACGTGGCGGGTTTGACAAGATTGCGATCGCTGATCCGGCGACGGCTCCCTATGGTGTGGCTGCGGTCCAGACATTGCAGAAGCTTGGTGTCTATCCGGCGCTCGCGCCCAGGATCGTGCGGGGCAGCTCGATTGCCCAAGCCTATCAATTTGTCGCGACAGGTGCTGCCGATCTGGGATTTGTGGCCGCAAGCCAACTCGTCACTGTGCAGGGCGGCTCGCGCTGGGTCGTTCCCAAGGCGCTGCATGCGCCCATCGACCAGCAGGCCGTGTTGTTGAAGACCGGTGCGACGAATCCGGCTGCACGGGCGTTTCTGGCATTCCTGAAATCGCGCCAGGCCATCGCGATAATCCGGCGATACGGGTACGAGACGCATCGATGAACCTCGTCATCCTGACGACGATTGAACTCGCAGCCGTGACGACACTGTTGCTTCTCCTGCTCGGGACGCCGCTCGCATGGTGGCTCGCCCGGTCGAGAAGCGGCTGGAAGGAGATTGTCGGCGCTCTGACGGCGCTGCCCCTTGTCCTGCCGCCTACAGTGATCGGCTTTTATGTCCTCATAGCGCTCGGCCCTCAAAGCCCCTTGATGACCCTGCTGCATCCATTCGGCATCCGGACGCTTGCCTTCACCTTTTCCGGTCTCGTGATCGGATCGCTTTTCTATTCCCTGCCTTTCGCCGTCCAGCCGTTGCGGACGGCCTTCGAGGCCATAGGGAGCCGCCCGCTCGAGATCGCCGCGACCATGGGTGCCGGGCCGGTTGACCGCTTCTTCAATGTCGCCGTTCCGCTGGCACGGAGGGGATTCCTGTCGGCCGCGATTCTCGTCTTTGCACACACCATTGGCGAGTTTGGTGTTGTGCTCATGATCGGCGGCGCGATTCCGGGGAAGACTGAAGTGCTGTCGACGCGAATCTATCAGCTTGTGGAAAGTCTCCAGTTCGCAGAAGCGCACGCCATTGCCGGTGGCATGGTTGTCTTTGCCTTTGTGGCCTTGCTGTCCTTGCTGCTGGTCGAACGCAGGATCGCCGGGGTACGGCCATGACCATTGCTGTTCGGCTCCACGCGCGGATCAGCGCTGATTTTTCGCTCGATATCGATATTGCGATACCCGCACAGGGCGTGACCGCGCTGCTTGGACCTTCGGGGTCCGGCAAGACCAGTGTGCTGCGTGCCCTTGCCGGGCTTGACCGTTATCCCGGCACCATCCGCTTCGGCGAAACCCTATGGCAGGATCATGAGACCTTCGTCCCGCCGCATCGACGCCACGTCGGGTACGTGTTTCAGGGGGCAGGGCTCCTGCCCCACCTGACTGTGCGGCAAAATCTTTCCTTCGCCGTCGCCCGTGCGCCCAAGGGGCCTTTCGCGCTTGAGGACACGATCGCGCGAACGGGAATCGGTGCCCTGCTCGACCGGTCCCCGGACCGTCTTTCGGGCGGAGAGTCCCAGCGCGCCGGAATTGCCCGCGCGCTCATGTCGCAGCCGCACTTGCTCCTGATGGATGAGCCGCTTTCAGGTCTCGACCGGGAGGCGCGGGCCGCTTTGCTCGGCGCGCTAGACGATTTGCTCGGCGATATCGCCATTCCCGTCGTCTATGTAACGCACGACATTGAAGAAGCTGCGCGGCTGGCGGTGCAATCGATCCGGCTCAACGGCGGGAAGGTCGTGTCCTAGGGCTTTGGCCGCGTGTCAAATTCGTGCTCCGGACTTGATCCGGAGCCCGTGGGCGACGCAAACTAACAGATGGACATATGGGCTCCGGGTCAAGCCCGGAGAACAAGGCAGGGATCAAACCAAAATCACCCGGCCCTAGCCGAGCGCCTCGACAGCTTCGGCGAGTGCCAACCAGCGGTCTTCGGCTGCGTCCTTTTCGGCGCGGGCCTGCTCAATGGCCTTGGTGAGTGCGGCAAAGCGCCCCGGATCGCGGGCATAGAGTGTGGCGTCTGACAGCAGGGCCTCGTCCCGGGCAATCGCGGCCTCGATCTCGGCGATACGCGCCGGAAGCAGGTCATAATCGCGCTGGTCCTTGTAGCTGAGTTTCCTGGGCATCGCCCCTGCGGAGGCAGGGGCCTCAGGGGCTCTGGCTTCCCGAGCAGCGCCCTGCCTGCGCATGGGTGTCGCGTTCCTGACGCGCTTGCGTTCCCAATCAGCATAGCCGCCGGCGATGATGTCGACCTTGCCCGAGCCGTCGAGGCCGAGAGTCAAGGTGACGGTCCGATCGAGAAAGTCACGATCGTGGCTGACGATCAGGACAGTGCCGTCATAGTCGGCAATCACTTCCTGGAGCAGGTCGAGCGTTTCGAGGTCAAGATCGTTGGTTGGTTCGTCGAGGACCAGCAGGTTCGACGCACGAGCAAACTCGCGTGCGAGCAACAGGCGCGATTGTTCGCCGCCCGATAATGTCCCTACGCGCGCATCGGCAAGGCCGGGCTCAAACAGGAACTCCTTCAGATAACCCTGTATGTGTTTCTTGACGCCGCGCACTTCGATCCAGTCCCCACCTTCGCACAGCACATCGCGCACGGTCTTTTCTGGCGAGAGCAAAGCCCGCTGCTGGTCGATCACGATCCCGTTCAAGGTTTTGGCCAGTGTGACCGTGCCACTGTCCGGCGCAAGTTCGCCGGTCAGTAGTTTGAGGAGCGTCGTCTTGCCGGCACCGTTTGCTCCAACGATGCCGATCCGGTCCCCGCGCTGGATTCGCAGGGTGAAGTTCCGGATGATCGTCCGGTCTCCAAAGGATTTTCCCACGCCGTCCGCCACGATGACGGATTTGGACCGGACATCGTCGCTGGCAATGCCGAGCTTGGCAGCACCTGGCGGCCCGAGCATCGCCGCGCGTTGTGCGCGCATCTGGTTGAGTTTCTCGAGGCGGCCCTGATTGCGTCTTCGCCGGGCCGTGACGCCGCGCTCAAGCCAGTGGAGCTCAAGCTTGAGTTTCGCGTCCAGCTTCTCGGCGGCGCGTGCTTCTTCGGCGTAGACCGCTTCCATCCAACGCTCGAAGCCGCCGAACCCGATCTCGGAGCGGCGGATCTTGCCCCGATCGAGCCACAGGGTCGATCGCGTCAGGCGGGTGAGGAACGTCCGGTCATGCGAAATAGCGATGAATGCGCCGGTGTATCGCCCGAGCCAGTCCTCGAGCCAGTCAATGGCAGCTAGGTCGAGGTGGTTGGTGGGTTCATCGAGCAGCAGGACATCCGGATCCATTGCCAGCGCCCGCGCGATTGCCGCGCGTCGCCGTTCGCCCCCGCTTGCACTTTTCGCCTCGCGCGAAAGATCGATCCCGATCTGGTCAGCAATCGCTTCCACGTCGTGCGCCGCCGGGCCGTCTGCGCCACTAGTGGCGAAATCGCGCAGTGTCGCAAAGCCGCCAAGGGCGGGCTCCTGTTCGAGAAGGACGACCTTCGTTCCCGGCACAATCGTGCGTCTGCCCTTGTCAGCCTCGATCTGGTTTGCGAGCAATTTGAAGAGTGTGGTCTTCCCCGCGCCGTTGCGCCCGATCAGTGCAAGCCGGTCGCGCTCGCCGATGAAAATGTCGAGATCCTGGAAGAGCCAGCCCGATCCCTGGACAAGGCCGAGGCCTTCATAGGCGAGAATGGGCGCGGACATGTCAGGTTCCTGATCGGTTGAGGCAGCGAAAAGCCATTCATGGCCTATTCAATGGGCGCGCCCTATGCCAAGACCCTATGGCAATGTTCAAACCTTTTATTTTTGCGCTTTCGCTTTCCGGACTTCTGGCGGTTCCCGCCGATGCCCAAAAGGCACGCAGAGTGGAACAGGATGCTGCTTTCCAGGCCACTCGCCAAGGTGCCGTGCTGCCGCTGCGCGCTATCGAGAATGAAATCGTGCCCGAAATGAAGGGACGCGGGGCTGATTATATCGGCGCGGAGTATAATGGAGACAACCGGGAATACCGCCTCAAATTCATGCAGGGCAAGAACGTGATCTGGATTGATGTGGACGGGCCAACCGGTACAATCAAGAGGACGACTGGCAAATGATCCTTGGGCGACCTTTTTGGGGAGATTATCCTTGCGCGTTTTGATCGTAGAAGATGAGCCGACTCTTGGCGCCCAGCTCAAGAACACGCTTGAAGGCGCCGGTTATGCCGTGGACCTCGCCACCGATGGCGAGGATGGGCATTATCTGGGCTCGACTGAAAGCTATGATGCCGTGATCCTTGATCTTGGCTTGCCCGAAATCGACGGGCTGACCGTGCTTGATCGCTGGCGCAAGGAAGGCAAGGTCATGCCCGTGCTGGTCCTGACGGCACGGGACAGCTGGTCGGACAAGGTCGCGGGCCTTGATGGCGGCGCCGATGACTATATGGCCAAGCCTTTCCAGACACAGGAACTTATTGCTCGCCTGCGCGCGCTCATCCGCCGGGCCAGCGGCAATGCGTCGTCCGAATTGATTGCGGGCGATGTCCGCCTCGATACACGTTCGGGCCGCGTCACGCTTGCAGGTGAGCCGGTCAAGATGACCGCGCAGGAATACAAGCTGCTGTCCTACCTTCTGCATCACAAGGGCAAGGTCGTTTCACGGACCGAGTTGATCGAACATATCTACGATCAGGATTTCGACCGCGATTCGAATACGATCGAGGTCTTCGTCACGCGCATCCGCAAGAAACTCGGTGCCGATGTCATCACGACCATCCGCGGCCTTGGCTACAGTCTCGAAGACCCTGCCTGACCGGGCAGCGCCCCGGCGCGGCGGCTGGCAGATAGGCGGCTGGCGGCTGCGGCTTGCCAGCGGGTCGCTGAGCCGGAGAATGATCGGCATTGCTGCCGCCTGGATTTTCCTGCTTCTGCTCGGTGGCGGGCTTGCACTTGACCAGGTCCTGTCCAATGCCATCACCCGAAATTTCGATGACGGCCAGCAGTTCGTTCTGACTTCAATGGTCGCCGCTGCAGAAATTGACGATTTCGGGGAGGTGCGCCTCAATCGGCCGCTCGGGGATCAACGCTTCCTTGAGCCCAATTCCGGGTTTTACTGGCAGATCGCCGGTCAGGGCTATGCCCCGTTCCGGTCACGCTCGCTTTGGGATCGCGCGCTCAATGTTCGGGGCGGCCATTCGGACGACACTATTCACGTCTATGACAGCACCGAATTTCCCGACGAAAAGATTCGCGTCGCGGAACGGGACATTGTTCTGCCGGGTTCGCCCACGGTCTGGCGGTTTCAGGTCGCGCAAAGCCGTGATGTGCTTGATGACCAGATCGGCACGCTCAGGAAGACACTTGTGCGAAGCTTCGCGCTGCTGGGGCTCGGGCTGATCGTCATGGCGGCTCTGCAGACGCTTTACGGCCTCTGGCCGTTGCGGTCGCTGCGACAGGCCATTGCCGAGATGCGAGCCGGTCGGGCAAACCGTATCCAGGAACACGAGTTGCCGGATGAAGTGGCGCCGCTGGTCGAGGAATTGAACGGGCTCCTTTCCCACAATGAAATCCAGGCCGAGGAAGCGCGCCGTCACGCCGGCAATCTTGCCCATGCCCTGAAGACTCCACTGACCGTCATCATGAACGCCGCAACGGCGCATGCGAACGACCTGAGCGAGACGGTCATCCGCGAGGCCACGACCATGCGCAGGCAGGTCGATCATCACCTCGCCCGCGCGCGCGCTGTCGGCCGCCGCGGCAATGTGCACAGCCGTGCCGAAGTCTGGGCCAGCCTCGAATCAGTCGAACGGGCCGTGTCGCGCCTATATCCGCAGGTCCGGTTCGACATGGACGGCAACAAATCGCTTTCAGTCCATGTCGAGCGGCAGGACCTTGATGAAATGCTCGGCAATCTGATCGAAAACGCGGCAAAATATGGTGGCGGCAGCGTGTTTGTGACGGTTGGCACGGCAGGGCAGATGGCGGAAATCCTGGTCGAGGATGACGGCCTTGGCATTTCTGCAGAAGATCGGGACAAGCTTTTCAATCGGGGTGTGCGGCTCGATTCCTCAAAGCCGGGCACGGGCCTTGGTCTCGCGATCGTGCGCGATGTCGCCGAAATCTATGGTGGTTCGATCACGCTTGAGGAAAGCGAGGACATGGGCGGCGTCCTTGCGCGGTTGCGCTTGCCCTTGGCCGCCTGACGCGCCAGAAGCGCGCGAATATGGCTTTTCCACACTATTTCTTCTGCGGTGTCGGCGGATCAGGCATGATGCCACTGGCGATGATTGTCGCGGCGCGCGGCGCCAGGGTGACGGGATCGGACCGCTCGCTGGATCAGGGCCGGATTGCGGACAAGTTCGCGGCGCTTGAACAGCTTGGGATTGGGCTCTTTCCGCAAGACGGTTCGGGGGTTGAGCCGGGCCAGATCTTCGTCGCTTCCGCCGCCGTGGAAGAGAGCGTTCCAGATGTGGTCGCAGCCAATCGGCTTGGTCTTGAGCGGTTGAGCCGCGCAGACCTTCTGGCGCAATTGTTCAATGCCAGCGAAACCCGGATCGCGATTGGCGGGACAAGCGGCAAATCCACCGTGACCGGCATGATTGGCTGGATCCTGGATCGGGCGGGCCGCGATCCGACGATCATGAACGGTGCGGTCATGAAGAATTATGCGCGGCCCGATGCGCCCTTTGCCAGTGCACGAGTGGGCGGCAGCGATGTTTTTGTGAGCGAGGTCGATGAAAGCGATGGCTCGATCGCGCTCTACACGCCCGATATTGCCGTCCTCAACAATGTCGCGCTCGATCACAAATCGATGGACGAACTGCGCCGCCTTTTCGGAGACTTCATTGGCAAGGCGCGGGTCGCTGTTGTCAATGCAGACAATGACGAAGCCCTTGCGCTGGCTGGAGGCAATGCCCGGACTTTCGGATTTGGCGACCGCGCAGCGCTGCGTGGATCGGATCTTGTCGAGCGGCCTGATGGAGTGGACTTTCTTGCAAACGGCGTGCGGGTCTCTCTCAATGTGCCGGGACGCCACAACGCCTCGAATGCGCTGGCTGCTCTTGCCGCGGCAGAGGCAGCGGGCGTTCCGCTGGCGATCGGCGCTGCTGCTCTGGCCGAATTTGCGGGCCTGCGCCGACGCCTCGATCTCGTCGGATCGCGTCATGGCGTCACCGTGATCGATGATTTCGGGCACAATCCCGACAAGATCGGCGCAACGCTTGACACGCTTCATGCCTTTCCCGGCAGGCTGCTCCTCATGTTCCAGCCGCACGGCTATGGGCCATTGAAGCTCATGGGCGACGCCCTTGCGGAGACGTTTCGGGCAAAGCTTGGCGCAGAAGACAGGCTCTTCCTGCCGGACCCGGTCTATTATGGCGGGACGGTGGATCGAAGTGCGGGCAGCGACGCCCTTGCCAAAGCCATCGGGCCCCGCGCCAGCCATGTGCCCGCCCGCGCTGACATTGGCGACCGGCTGGTTGCGGAAGCGCGTGCCGGAGATCGTATCCTCATCATGGGCGCGCGCGACGATACACTCAGCCAGTTTGCCTTGGAGATTCTCGAACGTCTTGACGGATAGGCATGGATCGCGTCTGCTGCGCGCATCGGGTTGAGGAAACAGCGCACAATGGCCAGGCGGCTTACATTCTACATCATGATCGGGCTGATCCTCGGCATTCTCGCCGGGGCGGCCATCCACTTTTCCTACACGGGCAGTGTGCTGACCGAGCCCAGCTCCATTCCGGATGACGTGAAGGCTGCCCTGGCCGAGTGGGGCAAATATCTCGGCCTCGTCACCGACATTTTCCTGCGACTGATCAAGATGATCATCGCGCCGCTGATCTTTGCGACACTCGTCTCCGGCATCGTCCATATGGGTGATACGGCAGCACTGGGTCGCGTCGGCGCAAAGACCATCGGCTGGTTCATCGGCGCGACGATTGTTTCGCTTACGCTCGGCATGATCCTCGTGAACATCCTCCAGCCGGGTGCGGGCGGCGGGTTCGAGCTGCCGCCGCCCGATGTGACGGCCGGTATTGCCAAACCCGAAAGCGACTTCTTCAAGATCATCGCCGAAATGTTCCCCAAGTCGATCATTGAAGGCATGGCGAACAACACGATCCTGCAAATCGTGATCTTCTCGGTCTTCTTCGGTGTGGCGATGACAGCGGTTGGCGAAAAGGCCGAACCCATCGCCAAGGGCATCGATTCGCTCGTCCATGTGATGCTGCAGGTGACAGACTATGTCATGCGCGCCTCGCCCCTCGCGGTCTTTGCGGCAATGACCAAGGTCGTTGCGATCAATGGACTTGGCATCATCGGGACCTTCATCAAGTTTATCGGAAGCTTCTATCTGGGGCTGGCGATCCTCTGGATTGTCCTGTTCATTGCCGCTTTTCTTGTGGTCGGACCGCGGGCAGGAACACTGTTCCGCTATATTCGCGAGCCAATCCTGCTCGCCTTCTCCACCGCATCGTCGGAAGCAGCCTATCCCCGCACGCTCGAGGCGCTCGACCGTTTCGGTGTTCCGCCCAAGATCGCAAGCTTTGTCCTCCCGCTGGGCTATTCGTTCAATCTCGATGGTTCGATGATGTACATGACTTTCGCGACGCTCTTCATCGCGCAGCTGTATGGCATGCACATTCCCCTCGAAGCGCAGATCACGATGCTGCTGACGCTCATGCTGACCTCGAAGGGCATGGCGGCCGTTCCACGGGCAAGTCTTGTGGTCATTTCAGCTGTCATGGCGCAGTTTCATATTCCCGAAGCCGGGCTTGTCCTGATCCTCGCGGTCGACCAGTTTCTCGACATGGGGCGGTCCGGAACAAATGTTGTCGGCAACGCGGTTGCAGCGGTTGTCGTGGCCAAGTGGGAGAGTGACCTTGATGCGCCCGAACCCCCGGAGATCGAACCGCCGCACGCCCCTACCAGCCATGCGCATTGACCTTTCGGCGCAAAGCTGAAAGCTTCCGGCACGGCAGCGGGAAACGGGGATCACAATGGGCATCGGAACGGAAGAAGAAACGGCATTTGCATTTGATGGCGACTGGCGGGAACTGGCGCCGATCCTGTTCACGAACCTGATGCTCTCCATCGTGACTTTGGGGTTCTATCGGTTTTGGGGCATCGCCCGTGAACGACGCTATCTCTGGAGCAAGACACGGTTCATTGATGACCGGCTTGAATGGACGGGCACGGGCAAGGAATTGTTCCTGGGCTTCCTGCTGGTGATTGCGATCCTCTTCGTGCCGCTCTTCCTGTTGCAGTTCGTGGCGCAGGCGCTGATCCTGCGCGGTCATGCGGCCTTTGCGGGCGTCCTCGCCCTGTCGGTCTATCTGATCTTCTTCTATGTGGCCGGACTCGCCATATTCCGGGGTCTTCGCTATCGGCTCAGCCGGACGCACTGGCACGGAATCCGGGGCGGCAGCGACGATCCGGGCTTTGGCTATGGCTGGTCCTATACCTGGAAGACGATCGTCGGATCCTTTGTGCTCGGGCTGCTCATTCCCTGGTCGATGACGAGCCTGTGGAGCGAACGCTGGAACCGGATGAGCTTTGGACCGCACAATTTCGAATCCGGTCCCGAATGGGGCGGCCTGATGCGGCGCTTCCTGCTGTGCTATCTTGCGCCCGTCGTGGCACTGATCGCCGGGATCGCGGCTGCAATCGCCGGGGCCGCATCCGGCGGCAGTTCCGGCGGTATTGCGGGCGGCGCAGTTGCAGCCGTGCTTGTTCTTGGGTCTCTCTATATCGTGCTGCCGCTTTTGGCCCTGGCCTATTATGCTGCGTTCTTTCGCGAGATGATCGGGACCCTGAGCCTGTCCACGCTGAATTTCCATTTTTCGGCGCGCACCAAGGACTGGCTCCTTCTGATGCTGGGCAACATCGGGCTCTACGTCCTCGTGTTCGCGCTGGCGCTCATTGTGGCATCAATGCTTGGCGTTGCAGCCCTCCCGAAAGACCCGCAAGCCATGGCGCACCCTCCGATCGCGACCTTTGCGATCATTGGCCTGATCGTGGCCATTCCCCTGGGGCTGGTCGGGGGATTTGTGCGCTACCGCAACTGGCACTTCTTCATCCGCCATCTTGAGGCCGGCGGCGAGATCGATCTTGCCACGCTGACCCAGTCCAGCACACCGGAACCGCGGCAGGGCGAAGGGCTGCTCGACGCATTGGACATGGGTGGCTTCTGAGCGTGACTGACGTTTCGGGCCTCTGGCATTATGACGGAAAGACGGCGATCCGGCACATGGTCGACCTCCGGACGGAGGTGGACGGATTTGTGCTGATCGGCGATGGTGTCGACAATGGCCCCTATCGCTGGAGCGATCTTGTCCGCCGGGACGACAGCCCGGGTGGGCCGGTCTACGGGCTGAAAGACAGGGCGGGTTGGCGTATCTGTTTTGCCGGCGGCGTGCCGGACGCGATCCGCAGCCAACTGCCCGAGCCTGCCCGCTATGGCCCATGGGTTGACCGGCTCGGCTTCTGGCGAGCGTCCGGAGTGTTTCTTGCCGTTTCGGCGGTCTTTGCCCTTGGCGTCTTCAAGGCGCCGGACTGGCTCGCGCCCAATATCCCGTTCGCATGGGAAAAGCGGATGGGCGATGCAATGGTCGGTGATTTCGGGGGACGCTTCTGCAACGGGCCTGGCGGGCAGGCGGCGCTTGATGCGCTCGTTCGCAAGATCGATCAGGGCAAGCCTGCAGTGCGCGTCCACGTCGCCAATATCGGCATGGTCAATGCCGTCGCCTTGCCAGGCGGCAACATCGTGCTGTTTCGCGGGCTCCTGCAGGAAGCGAAGTCGCCGGATGAGATCGCTGGCGTGCTCGGACATGAAATCGGCCATGTGCGCAAACGCCATGTGGTTCAGGCACTCATGCGACAGGCTGGACTCAGCGTGTTGCTGGGCGGTTTTGGCGGCAATGGCGGGGGTTATCTCAATGCAATGCTTGCTGCATCCTATTCGCGCGAGGCGGAAAGTGCGGCGGATGATTATGCCATCCAGCAGTTGAAGCTGGCCCGGATTTCCCCGGATGACACGGCCGCCTTCTTTGCCCGCATGTCGGCGCAGGAAGCAAAGCTGGGTGAAGCGGCGGCTGCGCTCGGCTATGTGTCTTCGCATCCGCTGTCACAGTCCCGTGAACGGGCGTTTCGCCAAAGCAGGCAGGCAGGCATACCCTATGCGCCCGTGATCGATTCTGACCAATGGGCAGCGCTTTCCGACATCTGCCACAACGATCCGAAGGTTCCGGCAGACGACAGTCTGTTCTTCTGAGTCTTGGCATAGAACCCGGCTTCGCAAGACACGGCAATGCCGCTATGGGGGAGCAATCTCATAATCGTCAGGAGCAGCGCCCGATGTTTCGCAGGATTTTTCTGGATCACCCCGCCGAAGTCGAAGAAGGCTTTTTCGAACATTTCCGCGTTGCGTCAAGCTTTGGCCTGACAATGATCCGGGGCGGATTGGGCGCGTTGGTTCATGCTTTCATTCCTGCACTTTGTGTGACGAGCGGCAGCGACACGATCCGTCGGCTCAATACCCTGATGGTCGAAAAGCGCGGAGCGAAGCGCAATGCAACGGTCGAGATGCTGTCTGTTGAATGGATAATTTGACACGCGCCGACGGCGTGAGGCTCGCCTATTCGCGGCAAGAGGGCAAGGGCCCGGCGGTCGTTTTCCTTTCAGGATACATGTCCGACATGACGGGCGGAAAGGCCCTCGCGCTCGACGCCTGGGCTGCGGGTAAAGGCCGTGCATATCTTCGTTTCGACTATGGTGGCTGCGGTGCCAGCGAAGGCCGGTTCGAAGACCAGACACTGGCAGGCTGGCTCGCCGATGCCCTGCTGCTGATCGATACGCTCATTGAGGGTCCGGTCGTGCTCGTTGGATCGTCGATGGGCGGCTGGCTGATGCTGCTGGCAGCGCTTGCCAGGCCGGAACGGGTCGTCGGATTGATCGGCATTGCAGCGGCGCCGGACTTTACCGACTGGGGCTACACCCAGGAGCAGAAGCTTGAAATTCTCTCAAGCGGCCGGCTTGAGCAGGCCTCCCCCTATGGGCCCGAACCAACAGTAGTCACCAAGGCATTCTGGCAATCCGGAGAAGCGCACCGACTGCTGCATGGGCCGATTGCGATCGATTGCCCAGTGCGGCTCCTGCACGGGCAGCGCGATACGGATGTGCCCTGGCACTATAGCACGCACCTCGCGTCATTGCTGCGTTCAGACGATGTGCAGGTTGTGCTTGTCAAGGACGGTGACCACCGCCTGTCGCGCGAGCAGGACATTGCCCTGCTCCTGCGGACGACCGAGACTTTGCTGGAGCAGATGTGATCCTCCTATACCTTGCTGCAGAAGCCTCCCTTGCCGGACCCGCTCCCAGTGCTGACGAAGCGCGCTTTGCCTCTTGCGTGGCGCTGACGGAAAAGGACGCTGTCCAGGCCCTTGAAGCGGCGGGGAGCTGGCAAGTCCAGGGCGGCGGCGTTCTGGCCCGGCAATGTGCGGGCCTGGCCTATGCCAGCCTCAAGCGATGGCTTCCGGCGGCCACCGCATTCCAGCAGGCTGCCGAGGACGCCGAACGGCATGGCGATGCGCGCGCGGCACGCCTTTGGGTGCAGGCCGGAAATGCGGCGCTCGCAGGCGGCGACATGGTCAAGGCAGGCCAGTATCTGGATGCAGCGCTCGCGGGCGGGGCCCTGACAGGCGCCCAGGCCGGAGAAGCCCATCTCGATCGGGCCCGTGCGCATGCAGCGACGGGCGACACCGTGACTGCGCGCGCCGACCTCGACATGGCCCTGAAGCTGGTGCCGGCAGATCCGCTCGCCTGGCTTCTGTCCGCAACACTGGCGCGCCGCACGGGCGATCTCGCTAGAGCGCAGGCCGATATCGGCGAAGCCATGAAGCGGGCGCCGGACGACGCTGCGGTTGCTCTTGAGGCCGGGAATATCGCGATCCTGTCCGGCGCCGAAGCGGCCGCGCGGACGGCCTGGGCGGCTGCGGTCAATGCATCGCCAGACAGTCCTGCCGGCGTGGCGGCTGCCGATGCACTCAAACGCTTGGGCGCGCCGAAATAATGCGCTAACACTGCGGCCATGAAATATCTGCACACGATGATCCGGGTCAGTGACCCCGCCGCCACCCTGGCCTTTTTCGACTTGCTCGGTTTGAAGGAAGTGGGTCGTTATGACAGTGAGCAGGGACGCTTCACCCTGATCTTCCTCGCCGCCCCGGGGGACGAATCGGCTCAGGTCGAACTGACGCACAACTGGGACGAAGCGGGTTATGGCGAAGGCCGCAATTTCGGGCATCTCGCCTATCGCGTCGACAATATTTACGAGACCTGCCAGCGGCTGATGGATGCCGGCGTGACGATCAACCGTCCGCCGCGCGACGGTCACATGGCTTTCGTGCGCACGCCCGACAATATCTCGATCGAACTGCTGCAGGATGGCAACCTGCCGCCGCAGGAGCCCTGGGCATCCATGCCGAACACGGGGCATTGGTAGGATGGCTCTCGAGATTGTGCGCATCCCCGTCCTCTCGGACAATTATGTCTGGCTGGTCCACGAGCCGGATTCGGGCGAGACGATGGTTGTCGATCCGGCAGTTGCGGACCCGGTGCTCTCCGAAGCGGAAAGCCGCGGATGGCGGATCACGCAAATCTGGAATACGCACTGGCATCCCGATCACACCGGCGGCAATGAAGCCATCAAGGCAGCAACGGGGTGCGTCATTACGGGCCCGGCCGCAGAGTTCGAGCGCATTCCGACGCTTGATGTGCAGGTGAGCGGAGGGGACGAGGTCAGGCTGGGCAACAGCACTGCGGTCGTGATGGCCGTGCCTGCGCATACGGCAGGCCATATTGCCTTTCATTTTGCCGCTGAACGGGCCGTCTTTGTCGGCGACACGCTGTTTCCAATGGGATGCGGTCGCCTGTTCGAAGGGACGGCGGACCAGATGTTTGACAATATGGCCAGGCTCGGCGCCCTTGCGGCGGACACCCAGGTTTATTGCGCACACGAATATACCCAGTCGAACGGACGCTATGCGCTGGTGGCGGAGCCAGACAATGCGGCTCTTGTAGCGCGCATGAAGGCGGTCGACGCGGCGCGGGCGTGGGGTGAAGCGACGGTACCGACAACGATCGGGCTTGAGCGCGAAACCAACCCGTTCATGCGGGCCAGTTCGGTCGCCGAGTTGGCCGAACGCCGCGCGGCCAAGGATGGATTTCGCGGCTGAATCTGCTAAAGTGCCGGACTTGGGGGCGTGTTGGAAGGAGTATAGCCATGCGCAAGACCATGTTCATTCTGCCGCTTGCCAGTCTGTTGCTGTGCAGCGGTGTGTCTGCCTCGTCGGCCTCACGAGAGGCCCGTTATGCCAGTGAGGAGGCGCGGCTCCAAAAGGCCCTGACCGGCTTGACGCCCGGAAAGCCGCAAGACTGCATCCGGTTGCGCGATGCCAACGGGACACAAAGCTTCGAGAACGGCAAGGGCACCTTGATCTTCCGGGTCTCCCGCAAGCTGGTCTATCGCAATG
>ERZ650309.453-NODE-453-length-20382-cov-5.998180_pt1 | contig 20382 bp, 17 predicted proteins | sample MGYA00376245_ERZ650309 | MGnify/ENA primary metagenome ERZ650309 (study PRJEB26733, sample SAMN07839294) | wastewater metagenome | biome: urban; feature: wastewater treatment plant; material: waste water | place: USA: North Carolina | collected 2016-04-26 ...
TGGCGGGTAATACCGAGTTCAACGCACTGATCCACATGCCACCGACCGGGGACCGCGCCGGGGACATCGTGCTCTGCGACTCAACGCATTTCACCACCCTGTTCGGCGCCAGTGAGAGCCTGAAATCGTTCTGGCGCAACCTCGTAACGATGGCCTGACGGGGGCCGACATGACCGACCTCCTGATGCGGGGCTCAAACATCGCTGTCGTCTTCTTCGTCATCTCGAGCACGCTGGCCGTGGGTCTGGGGTTGACCGTCGGCCAGATCCTGGCCCCGCTCAAGAACATTCGCCTGGTTGCGTTGTCCCTCGCAGCCAACTTCGTGCTGGCGCCGCTGGCCGCGTTCGGGCTGTGGCGGGCATTCGGTCTGGATGAGCCACTCGGGATCGGGCTGTTGCTGTGCGGGCTCGCCGCAGGTGCACCGTTTCTGATCAAGTTGGCCGAATTCGCCAAGGCCGACATGGCTTTTGCGGTGGGCCTGATGGTGCTGCTGATGGTCGTGACGGTCGGCTACATACCGCTGGTCCTGCCGGTCTTCATCGCAGGCACCGCGGTCAACCCCGCCCAGATCGCGATATCGCTTGTGGTGCTGATGCTCCTCCCGCTGGCCGCGGGCCTGCTGCTGCGAGCTCGCGGTCCCGCCCTGGCAGCCCGGATCCAACCGGTGATCGCGAAAGTCTCGACCGTCAGCATGGTCCTGGTGATCGTGTTGACGATCGCCGCCCACTTCAACAGCGTGCTGTCGGTCTTCGGCACCTTCGGCATTCTGGCGGCCATCGTGTACACGGTGATCTGTGCGGGGATCGGTTGGCTGCTCGGCGGTACAGCGGCGCGAGACGTCCTCGCGCTGGGGACCGCTCAGCGCAATGCCGCCGCGGCGTTCGTGGTGGCCGGTCAGAACTTCGCCGACCCGAAGGTCGTCGTGATGATCACTGTGGTGCTGATCGTCGAGTTTCTGATGTTGTTGCCGTTCTCGCGGAGGCTCGCGCGGTCTCGGTGAGTAATCCGAGTCGGTCGGCCTCTGCCACCGCGGCGGCCCGGGAGGGAACGTCCAGCTTGCGGTAGATCGATTTCGCCTGGCTTTTCACGGTTTCCCGGCTGACCGTCAGCTCGTCGGCGATCGCTTGTAACGATTGGTGGGAGGCCAGATAGGGCAACAACCGCAACTCTGCGGTCGTCAGCGCCGGCCGACTCGCCCGGGTGGCCCGGGCCGCCGACAAGGTTCGGAGCTGATCGAGCCGACGGCCGGTGCCGACCGCCTCGGGTTCGCGCCGGTAGGCACGCTCGGCCTCGCTCAGGTGATCTCTGGACAGCTCGGTGTCGTCGATCTCGACGGCGGCTCCGGCGACCAGAACATGAGCCATGAGTGCGGTGCGGGCGGACAGATCACCCAACCGCTCGACAAGGCGCTCGGTTGCGCGGACCGCTGATCGCGCGCCAGCCACGTCCCCACGCCGGGCGCGAACCAGCGCGTCAACCGCGTAGACCACCACCATCGGAACCATGTCAGACAGGTCTCGTGAATCCACGATCAACCGTGCCGCGGCGGCGTGTTCGACAGCGCCCGGCAGATCGTCGTCATCGAGATCCAGCAGTGCCAGGTGGGCAAGCGCGGCCGCCTGAAATCCGGGGAGGTCGTCGGTGACCGGCAACGCTGATTCCAGAGTGGCACGCGCGGCCTCGGATTCGCCGAGCATCGACAGGGCTGCACCCTTCATGGTGGTGGCTGCGCCCCACCATGGGTTCACCAGATGATCGCCTGCGCCGCAGACTGTTTCGGCATGACGGATCACCTCGCCCACGCCGCCGACCCCGATAACCGAACCGATCAGCGCGGCCGCCACCTCAACCGACGGAGTGCCGTCGGCGAGCTTGTCACCGGTGTCCGCCGCGCTCGCGGTCACCAGCGACCGCTGGATCAGCTCGGCGTCGCCGGTCGTCACACCTAGCCAGGCTCGCGCTATCGCCGCGTCGGGATAGTCGGTGAACGACTGCTCGTCGAGCAGACCGAGCCGTCGGGCCAGGGTTCCTGCCCGCCCGTCGAAGCCCAGTCGCACGGCGTCGCGCCCGGCGAACGCGGCCGCGCGTTGTCGATCGCCTGCTGCCAACGCCTGCAGAAGGGCGCCGTCCACATCGCCCTCGCGTTCCAGCCGACCGCTGGCCGCGGTAGCCAAGGCGCGGAATCTTGCCGGGTCGCGCTCGCGGAGGCGCGCTCGCAGCAGATCGCCGAACAACTGGTGATAGCGATACCAGATCCCTTGACTGTCAAGGGAAATCAGGAACAGGTTGCCCGAGCGGGCGATCCCGTCGAGCATCGCCGCAGAGTCGTCGCGAAACAGCAAGTCGTCCAGTTCGTCAGCGCAGAACCGGTCGAGCACCGCGGACTCCATCAGGAACGTCGCGGTGACCGGATCGAGTTGATCGAGTACCTCTTCGACCAGATATTCGGCCATCAGGCGATGGCGCCCCGTCACGGCCCTCGCTGAGGCACCGTCGCGCAATGCCAGCGCAGCCATCGTGACACCCGCAGGCCAGCCCTCGCACTTGTCGAGTACCTGGGCCACCGTGCCGTCATCGATGTCGCCACCGACGGCCGCAAACGCCGCCCGTCCCTCGGTGGCCGACAACTTGAGCGCGGCGGTTCCCACTTCGACGACCTGGCCTGCCAACCTGCGGCGAGCCAGATCCAATGGCGGTGCGGTACGGCCGATGAGAACCAGGGTCGCTGTCGCAGGGGCCAGATCAACCACGGCGCGCACGGTGTCGAGCGCAGCGGGGTCGGACAGCTCATGGACGTCGTCGACCACCAGCACGAGCGGGCCGCACGCCTCTAGCGCCGCTGCGAATGCGGGCACGAGCTGGGTTTGGACAACCCGGCCCGCACCCTGCAAGTAGTGCAGCAGCGTGGGGTCGACCAGGCTCACCTGACTTGTCGCGGTGGCCAGATGCAGCAGCAGATGGGCGGGATCGTTGTCGAGCTGGTCCAGGCGCACCCAGGCGGACGGACGGTCGTCAGCCTGCGCCCACAGCGCCACCGCCGTCGTCTTCCCGTATCCCGCGGGCGCCACCACAACGACCGGCCCGCTACCGGCTTCCTGGAGGGTTCTGGTTACCGCAGTGCGGGCGACGACGGTGTCGGACAACTTCGGTCGTCCCATGGTCGCGGCAGGTATATGAGCCACCCACGCGCCTGCAGTCACCTGCGCATCGTAAGTCAGTGCACCACGGCCGGTGGTCAGCGTGCGGCTTTGCGCCGCCCCGGCTCGGTGCCGATCACGCCCGCGTCGGCGAGCGCGGCAATGTCGATGGCGGACAAGCCGAGCTCTGAGAGGACGGCATCGTTGTGCTCCCCCAGCAAGGGCGCCGCTGTCCGATGGAAGGCCGACGGCCCATTCGCCAGGTTCACCGGCAACGTGCTGTGCGAAGCCGCGTTATTGATCGGATGCCCGACGTACTCGAAAAACCGGCGGTGGCGCAGCTGAGGTATCTCCGTCTGCCTGTGCGGCTGCATCACCTTGGCCACCGGAATGCCGACGGACCACAGTGTTTCAACGACCTCGTCACCCGCCCGACTCCGGCACCACGCCGTCAGGTGCTCGTCGATCACGTCGTGCTGAGCCCGACGCGTACCGGCATCCCATGTGGCGCAAGCCCACTCGGGATTGCCGAGCGCGCTGCACAACGCCTGCCACTGGGCGTCGGTCTGTACGGCAACCGCCACCCAGCTGTCGTCGCGGCCGAACTCGTCGATGTCATTGGTGCGGTAGATGTTTTGCGGCGCCGCAGCCGGGCCGCGATTACCGTCGCGTTGCAGCAGCGCACCGTAGGCCGAATGTTCGATGACCTGTTCGGCGGCGATATTGAGTGCCGCATCGACCATCGAGGCCTCGACCAGAACCGCCTCACCGGTCTGACGGCGGTGCTCCAGCGCCAGCAACAACCCGTTGAGCGCGTGGATGCCCGCATTGGGGTCACCGACCGAGTAAGGCTCGAACGGGGTTCGGTCCGCGAAACCGGTGAGCCAGCTCAACCCCGACGCGTCCTCGATGATGTACGCGAACGCCGGGTTGTCGCGCCACGGCCCGTCCAGGCCGAAGCCTGGCATCCGCAGCATGATGATGTCCTCCCGGATCTTCTGCAGCGACGCGAAGTCCAATCCGATCTGGTCGATCACCCGGGGGGTGAAATTCTCGACCACCACATCGCACGTTGCGATCAAGCGCCGCAACAACTCCCGACCGTGCTCGGTCTGGAAATCCACGGTCACGCCGCGCTTGTTGGTGTTCAGCGCGCTGAAGATCGGCGACTGTTCCCACCAGTGCTCCACACTCGCCGGGATGCCGGCGATGAGCCGCGTCCCGTCGGGCCGCGCAGTGGACTCCAGGTGGATCACATCAGCGCCGAGCATGCCGAGAATGTGGGTGCATGACGGGCCGGCCCAGAACGTGGTCATATCCAGCACACGAAGTCCGCTGAACGGCAACCGATCCCGGTCTGGCCCGTCTGTAGGTGCCGACCGCGGCTCCGGGTTCACCAGCGCACTGTGCTCGCCCAATCCCGGTGCAGCTGACGGCTCGCGCAGGGCCACCCCGCTCAGTCGGTACGGATGATTCGGCTGGGTGAATCCATGCGGATTGGGTACGAACGCGGCGCGCTCGACGTAATGATCCATCCCCGTCACGTTTTCGCCGTTACCGACAGGCGAATTCGGGATGCGGAACGCCGACGCCAGCTCACGAACGTCATCGACGTTCTGGTCGCGCAGCCACTCGTAGAGTTCCTCGGCGTGCAGGTTGGCCTGCTCGGTGATGGTCAACGTCGAGTTCTCGTCGATCCACTCGTCATGGCCCGACATCGCACACAGGTCCCACCACTGTTGTGCAGTGCCACATCCCAACGCCACCAGCCCATCCGCGGCCTGCGCTACCCCGGGCACAGTCGGACGCCGCTCGGTGCGCCAGGGCTTGCCCAGCATCTCGTAGTAGGTCACGGGATAGTAAGTGAGGCCGAGGATTTGGGCCTCGAGCATCGACACATCGATCAATTCGCCGTAGCCGTCACGCAGTGCCCTGGCACGGAACGCGAGGGTCATGGCCGCCGCATAGGCACCGGCCACCCAGTCACCCACTTGACCGCCGATGGACACCGGGGCCCGATCCTGGCTGCCCCGGCCGATCCCGATGGCACCGCCCGACCACGCCTGCAACGTGAACTCGGTGGCCGGCCGGTCGTGCCACGGTCCGTCCAACCCGAAGGGCGAGATGGCGGTGACCACGAGATGCGGAAAGCGCTCGTACAGATCCTGCGGCGGCAGCGCCGATTCGGGAGACCACACCACCGCATCAGCGCCGGCTATCAGCCTGTCGAGCTGTTCCGCGTCGGCCACCACAGACTTCTTGCCGCCGGACAGATAGCTGAAGAGCGCGCCATCACCCTCGAACCGAGCACCCGATGCCGACCACCGGCGCAGCGGATCACCTTCCGGCGCTTCGACTTTGATGACCTCGGCGCCCCCGTCAGCGAGGATCTTGGTGCAGTACGCACCGGCGATCCCGCTGGACAGGTCGACGACGACGTACCCATTCAGTGGTGCTGTCATGGCTTATTGCGGCTTCGCCCGGTTCTTCTTGCTGAGCCGGAACTCCGGCGGAAACTTGCTGTCGTTGTCGTTCACTGCAGCAGACAGCCCGCTGTCGATCGACTCGAACATGTCCAGGTCGTCGTCGCTGTCGTTGGCGACGCCGTTGCCCATCGACTCGAAGAACGCGGACAACAGGCTGCCCATGTATTCACCCTGTTGCTGCTTGAAGATCTCGAAGAACATCTTCTGCTGAAAAACGGTATCCACCGGTCGATTTCGCGCACACGCCAACGCGTACTTCTCGGTCTCTGCCTCAAGCTGATCGCGCGGGACGACCTTGTTCAGGAAGTTGCAGTCGTACATCTCGGCAGCGGTGAACGGCCGACCGGTGAAGACCATCTCCTGGAACTTGCGCAGCCCCATCATCTGCACCCAGGTCCACATTCGGGGACCCCAGCCGTGGTACCGGAACGACGGATGACCGAACAATGCATCGTCGGACGAGATCACCAAATCGGCGTCGGCGCACTGGTAGAAGTGCCAGCCGTAGCAGTAGCCCTTGGCCTCCACGATGCTGATCTTCTTGAAGTCCTGCAGTGCGCGGTTACCCGCTTGGGAGTTGGCGTACCAGGAACTGATGGTCGCCCCATTGCGGAACGTGCCCTTGGGCGGGTACGTCACCTCACCGACGCCGTCGTCCTCCAGCCGTAACTCGGCAAGGCGGACGGCCGGATTGTCGTTGCCCTCCATGAACTCTGGCAGGTCGGCGCCGCTGCCGAGGTTGTCCCCGACGCCGCGGATGATGACGACCTTGACGTCGTTGTCGGCGTTCGCCGCCCGCAGGATATCTGCGTAACGCAGACGGGCCATCGATGTCGGCGCGTTGAGGAATTCGGGGCGGTTGAACGTGATGGTCGCGATCTTCGTCCGGCGATCCTTCTCATAGAGAATGATCTCCTCTGGTGTCGGCCGCTCAGGCATGTGCCGCCTCACCGAAAGCCGGGGCGGTGGTGAGCACCTCGGGACCGTCCACGCCGATCACGACGGCGTCGCGCGTGAACACGGCGCCGATGCCCTGCTCCCAGACATAGCTGGTGATCGCGAAAACCATGCCCTCGTCGAAGGTTTCGGCTTCCGCGGTGGCCCGCAGGTTCGGTGAGACCACCGGCGGGTCGAATCCCAGCCCGAGGCCGTGAGCCACCGGCATCGCCGGCAACGCTTCGCCTGCCTGAACATAGGCATCCAGGAGGGCACTGGTTCGGTTACCCACACGGCAGGCACCGATCAGCTTGTCCCACAGATGATCCCGACGCCGGTACAGCGCGCGCACAGCATCGCTCGGTTCACCGACGCACACCGTGCGCGCCACCTCGGCCACGTATCCGTCCGCCAGGACACCCGCCGACAGCGCCACCAGGTCTCCCTCACGAACACTTCCGTCGCCACCAGCCCGACTCCACGGATGTTCCTTCGAGGTCACCCACGCAGCGTCCTGGGTAGCCGGGGTGCTCACACCGCCGGCCGCCTCGGCCTCCAGCATCGCTCCGGCCAGTGCCTTCTCGGTGCTTCCCGGAGCCACGTGTGCAACTCCGGTTGCCAGGCCTTGTTCGGCGATGGCCACGGCCCGGCGCAGCGCGACAATCTCTTCTGCGGTCTTGATCCGGCGGGCAGCACACATGGCCTCTTCACCGTCGACCAACTCCGCATTCGGAAACGCCAATGGCAGCAGCTTGGCGAAAGTCGGTGTCAGGGCATCGGTTCCGACCCGCCGCGCCGTGTCAGAACCCTTGATGTTCTTCAGCACGTCCATCAGTGTCATCGGGTTCCAGGCCAAGCCATAGAGATTCTCGTGAGGGATCTCTTCGGGGATGCCTTCGTCCCACGTGGTGTTCAGATGAATTTCGCCGGTCGCCCGGACCAACGCGCAGATCGGCCCGAAAGGGCGCGTTCCCACGACCCACAGTTGCGGGGCACCCGAGACGTACCGGACGTTGGCCTGCCGGCCCAACACCAGCACATTGAGGTCGTAAGCCTCCATCTGCGCCAGTGCACGCTCACGACGACTGAACCGCAGTGCCCGGTCGTCGGCCTCGATCTCAGTTCCCACGGGACACCTCATACGGGTCGTACGGATATGACGTCAACGGCATCCAGCCACCATCGGTGACCACCACGATCTCCTCGCCGCGGTACCCGCCGGTGCCGTCCTCCCACACCACGGGCTCGAACACCAGCAACATGCCCTCGGGGAAGACGAAGTTGTCGTCCCATTCCTGCCCGAGATCCGTTCCGATCATGGGCATTTCGGCGGCGTTGGCACCGATGCCGTGGCCCAGGTAGAAGTGCGGCAGCCAGGGCTTCTCACCGCCTGCCGCGGCGGTCGCCGCGCGGCCGAGGTCGCCACAGGTGGCACCCGCCTTGGTCACCGACAGCACGCTGTCGACGATCCGGCTCCACTTGTCGAACTGCTTCTGCTGAGCCGGCGTCGGGTCCTGCCCGACGATCCACGTACGCCCATGGTCGGAGCAGTAACCGTGGTAGGCGATGGACACATCGGTCCACAACACGTCGCCCAGCCGCAGCTCTCGTTCGGTGGTCAACAGCGGCAGCGCGAGGTCGCCGGTGGTGGTCCAGGTGCCTTCGGCCTTCGATGCGGGCATGACCTGCCAGATCGAATCGAACATGTTCGTGGTGGCACCGAGTTCGAATGTGCGACGGACGAATTCGGCCGACAGGTCGATCTGACGCACGCCCGGGGCCAACGACTTCTGGATCTCGGAGACGGCCTGTTCGGTGATCTGACAGGCCCGTCGGATGCAAGCGATCTGGTCGATGGTCTTGACCAGCTTTGCTGCGCCGACAACCGCTGCGGCGTCGACCGGCGGGCTCGGGAACAGCGCACTGCCCGCCCTGCGCATGGCTCCGGTCAGCTCATCGGTAGCGATGGTTGCACCGGCCGGCACCAGGCCGGCCAGAATCTTGGCGAATTCTGCTACGCCCTCATCGAATTCGAGGTAGACGGGTCCGTGCAGATGGTCGTCCGGCAGATCCGACTCCGATGCTGCGCCTTCGCGGAAGGGCAGGAACAGATGCGGGTTAGCATCGCCGGCGAGCACGACGGCGATGGGTCGCTCTATATGCGACAGACCCGCGTCGGCCAGTGGCCAGGCGATGCCCGTTGCGTACATGACGGCGCCGTTGCCGAGCAGCACCAGCGCGTCCACGCCCTGATCGGCCATCGCGGCCTGCAGGCGTGCGCTGACTTCGCGCCGCATCCGGGCCAGGTCGGGCTCGTCGGGAATGTCGAACGGCCGGTAGCCCGTCTTGGCGATCTGGGTGACGCCGGTTTGGGTCGTGACGGTCACAAGATCCCCAGGAACTTCTGCACGTTGGTGCTGACGATCTTCACCGCGTTCTCCGGACCGACCGCGTCGACCACTGTGGCCAGGGACTTCTCGGAGTAGCCGAACGTCGACTCGTTGTGCGGGTAGTCGCTGGACCACATCACGTTGTCGACGCCGATCTCGTCGATGAGGCGCAACCCCAACGGATCGACCATGAACGACGCGCTCATGTGATGGTCCCAGTAATAGCGCACCGGGTGCTGCAGTTCATGGTTGAACATGTGCCGATACGACGCCAACATGTGTTCGGCATCCTGCAGGGCAGTTGGTACCCAAGCGATTCCACCTTCGAACCAGCCGATCTTGAGCGACGGGTGGCGGTCGAGGATGCCCGAGAACACGTACTTGGCGAACTGCTCGCGGAAAGAGTCGACGTTGACCATCATGCCGACGACGACGCTGTTGTTCTGGCACGGCGTCTTGGGTGGGGTCTCACCGATGTGGTGGCTGACCGGAAGACCAGCCGCCTCGATTTCGTCCCAGACGGCATCCATCTCAGTGCTGCCGTAGTCGTAGATGTTGCCCTCGTCGTCCTTGCCGGGGTTCAGCGGCAGCAGGAACGTCTTGAGTCCCAAAGACTTCAGCTGCTCGAGGGTGCTACGGCAGCCCTTGGGGTCCCACCAGTTGATCAGGCCGACGCCGTAGAAGTGACCATTGCTGTTCTCCTGAAGCTCGGCCATCACCTCGTTGTAGATGCGGAAGACCCGCTCGCGAATGCCCTTGTCCGGGTAGTGGAACAGCGCGAGCACCGCGTTCGGGAACGCCAGTTCCTTCTGGATGCCGTCTTCGGCCAGCTCACGGATGCGGGCTTCGATGTTGTTGGTCGCGGCGCCGGCAAGGTCGTCGTACTGCATGAGCACGCGACCAAAATCGCCTCCGGTCCAAGCTTTTCCCTTCATGCCGACCATGTAGGCGCCGTCTTCGTACCAGATGCGGGGGGCCGCACCCTTGAGATCCTCGGGGAAGCGCTCGTAGAAGATGTCGTCGGCAACCGAGATGTGGTTGTCAGCGGAGAAGATGGTGGTCCCCTCGGGAAGACCGGTCAGGCCCCCCTCGGTGGCGTGGCCCTTCCGGTGCTTCGGTGCACCGAAGCCTTCCGGCGGGTAAATCGTCAAAGTGGACATCGGTGGTACTCCAATCAGGGCTGTCGGTTACCAGGTCACGGGGAGTTCGTAGACGCCGTAGGCGAGGCGGTCGTGCTTGAAGGGCACCTCGTCGAACGGGATGGCAAGTTTCATGGTCGGGATGCGCCGAAGAAGCGTCTGGAAGACGATCTGGAGCTCGGCGCGGGCCAACTGTTGCCCGACGCACTGATGCCGGCCGTAGCCGAAGCCCAACTGTGCGCTGGCGTCCCGGCGCAGATCAAGCTTGTCCGGATCCGGGTAGGCATTGCCATCCCAGTTGGCCGGCGCGAGGTCGATGATCACGCCATCACCGGCCTTGATCGTCTCGCCGCCGATCTCGATGTCCTCGGTGGCGATGCGACGCTGACCGTTCTGGATGATCGACAGGTAGCGCATCAACTCTTCGACCGCATTGGCAATTTCCTTGGGGTCGTCGGTATTACGCAGGAAATCGGCCTGCTCCGGGTTCTCCAGGAGAGCCAGGATGCCGATACCGATCATGTTGGCAGTCGTCTCGTGGCCGGCGATGAGCAGGCCGGTACCGAGCTGCGCGGCTTCCTTGACGTCGATCTCACCGGCGGTGACCCGCTCGGCCAGGTCGGATACGGCGTCTTCCTTGGGGTTGGCCTGCTTCTCCTCGACCAGGTTGATGAGGTACTGGTGCAGGCTCATCGCACCCTTTTGCATGGCGTCAGCGGCCGCGTAGCGGGCCAGGCCGGCGTTGGCATGCTCCTGGAAGAACTCGTGGTCTTCGTACGGGACACCGAGCATTTCGCTGATCACGACGGTCGGCACAGGCAACGCCAGCTTGGCGACCATGTCCGCGGGCTGCGGGCCGGCGAGGATCTCGTCGATGCACCGATCGGTGACCTGCTGGATGGACTGACGCAGGCCCTCGACCCGCTTGAACGTGAACGGCTTCGAGAGCATCCGACGGAATCTGGTGTGCTCCTCGGCATCTGAGGTGAACACCGAACGCGGCCGCTTGTCGATGGTGGAGAGCATGTGCTCGTTCCAGTGCGGGAAGCCGGGCTTGCGGTCATCGACACTGATCCGCGAATCGGCGAACAGTTCGCGCGCCTCGGCGTGGCCGGTGATCAGCCACGGTGTGCTGCCGTCCCAGATCCTCACCCGCGAAAGCCCTTTGGCTCCGCCGAGCATCTGCGGAGGCGGCGCGAACGGGCAACGCAGGTCGCGCTCCATGGGGTACTCGGGGATCTCGGTGGACACCTCTGGTGCCTGCGTCATGTATTCACTCCTCGATATCGATGGCCAGGGCCGGACAGGCGGCTGCGGCCCGGCGGGTGTTTTCAGCTTGGTCGGGTGATGGTTCGGCGATCAGGAGGACGACCACGCCGTCCTCGTCACGCTGGTCGAAAACCTCGGCGGCGTTGAGTACGCATTGTCCGGAGGACACGCATTTGTCTTGATCGACAGTGACTTTCATGCTCTCCCCTACGCAGTAACCGGGGCGAGCCACAGGCCCACGATGGCGTCGATGAGCCCGGTGGCGCTGGCCTGCCAGGTCTTGCGGGGTACCGGGCCACCCTGGGTCAGTGCACGCTCACGGTCGGCGCAGCTGTGCATCAACAGGTTTCGGGCCATGATGTTGCGCTCCACCCGGACGTCGATCGGCAGATCCGGCAGGCTGCTGTTGATGCCGTCGATGACCTGAACCAACGATGGAGAACTGAGAGCATCCCGGACGACGATGTTGTGGTAAGCCGGGTCGGTCATCACCTGCGCCGCGAAGCGCGCGTACCAGGTCGGGTTGCCGAGCTCGGCGAGGTGATCGGTCAGCGGATGCACCAGGGCGCCGACCCAGTCCCGCAGACCGGCGTCGTCGCCGAGCTTGTCGACCATCTGCTCGCGCAGCCGCTCGACCGGCAGGCGGTGCTTCTGTTCGATGGCGCGGACGAGGTCGGTCTTGGTACCGAAGTGGTATCCGACTGCCGCGTTGTTGCCCTGGCCGGCCGCCTCGCTGACCTGGCGGTTGGATACGGCGAACACACCGTGCTCGGCGTAAAGCCGTTCAGCGGCAACGAGGATGGATTCACGGGTAATACTGGCCCGCTCCGTGCGGAGCGGCCGGGCTGCGGTCACCGTTACAGTCAACGCTTCTCCTGTAATTAAGTCAAGTGCTTGAAGTAATTTGCTGAGCCGGCTTCACAACGCGAACGCGCAGCATCGCCGGGCCCGGTCAGGACTTGCGGACGAGCACCTTGCCGGCCACGGTGCCACCATCGATCGGCAGGATCGTGCCCGTCACGTAGCGCGACCTGTCCGTCGCGAAGTACAGCGCCGCCTCGGCGACATCGTCGACGGTGCCTTCGCGCTTGAGTGGCCGGTCGTTGCGCATCTGCTGGCGGATCTTGTCCTCGAACTCCTGCAGCCGTTGGCGGTCCTCCGCAGATGCGGACTTGGCGACAATTGCCGTGCGAATATTGCCCGGCGCAATGGCATTGACCCGAATTTCATAGTGCGCCAACTCAATTGCCACCGACTTGGTGAACTGGATGACAGCGGCCTTCGACGCCCGGTAGGTCTGCACTCCCCCGCCGGCCTGGATACCGCCGATCGAGGTGAGATTGATGATCGACCCGCCGCCGTTTTCTGCCATGTAGCGGGCGGCATCTCGGGTACCCGCCATCACCGCACGCAGGTTGATGCGCATGACGGAATCGAAGTCGGCGAGATCGTCATCGAGGAAGCGCCGGTGCATGGTGCCGGAGACGCCGGCGTTGTTGACCATGACATCGAGGCCGCCGAACTTCTCCACTGCGGCATTGACCAGTGCAGCGACCTGTTCGATATCGGTGACGTCATTCTTCAGGAAAGCCGTGTCGGGCCCGAGCTCGGCGGCCAGCGCCTCGCCATTGCGCTCATCGACGTCGCCGAACACCACCTTCGCCCCCTCGGCGGCGAAGCGCCGGACCAAGCCGGCACCCAATCCGCCGGCACCGCCGGTGACCACGGCGACCTTGCCACTCAGTTCGTCATTCATATGCGATCCCGCTCCGCTTCTCGCTGGTCGTCACGAAACCCCTGCCAAGAACTCAAGGAGCAACGCATTGGTGGCCTCAGCCGCTTCGATCTGTGGGCAGTGTCCGGCATCATCGATCACTGCCGACCGAGCTCCCGCGATCTGGCCCGCGATCTCAGCCGCCCACCCGGACGGCAGCAGCTTGTCACCGGCACCCTCGACCACGAGCACCGGCACGTCGATCCGGTCATACGCCCGCTGCGCTGACGGCGTCGCCGGGGCCGCCAGGCCAGGCCGGCGAAACCTGGCTGCTGCCAACGATTCCCAGGCACCCGGAGCAATACTCGATTCGTAGCGGCGACGCACGTATGCCTCATCGGCGGGGTATGCCGCGTCGAGGAACAGTGCGGTGACGATGCGTTGCATCGCCTCCATCGTCGCGTCGTAGTCGTACAGCGCCGTAACGTGTTCGTTCTTCTGAATCTCACCGCCGCCGCAGATCGCCACCAGCGACCGCACCGGCAGCACCGGCGCGTCGGAGGTGGTGTCGACGAGCAGGTTGATGGCGCCCATCGAGTTGCCCACGAAGTGGGCCGACGTGACACCCATGACGTCACAGAAGCGCGCGATGTGGCGGATACGCATGCCCCGACCGTCGGTGAAATCGATGACCTTGGCCGACTCGCCGAAGCCCAGCATGTCCGGTGCGAGCACCCTGAATTGTGTTGCGAGCGCGGCGATATTGCGCTCCCAGCCCAAGTCGGCGCTGGCACCGAATTCACCGCCATGGAGCAGCACAACGGGGTCGCCGCTGCCGGCTTCCAGGTAGCCGGTGGTCAGGCCGTCGACATGGACGGACTTGCGTTCGAAGGCCACACTCATACGATACTGGGACTTCCTCTTTTGGAGAACAGGATTCTCAAACCATTCAGCCGCGCAATCGGTGGGCTTCGCGACTAACGTGCAGCGCCGGCGAGGAGCTGCGACGCCAACATGTCCAGCTGACCACTGACGGTGGCATCGACCAATTCGCCTGTCTCGCCCCAGATCTTGTCGGCCGAGTTGATGGCGACGCCCAGTGGCGTAGGCCATGCCCGCAATGCGTGCCCGATGGTGCGCAGCTGGCTCAGCGTGCCGACGGCAGCCTGCCAACCGTAGGCGCAGCTGACGCATCCCCACGGCGTGTTGTCCAGGTACACCCGATCATCGCCACGCATGTCCTCGGTGTAGTCCAGCGCATTCTTCACCAGACCGGAGATCGCGCCGTGGTACCCGGGCGACCCGACCAGCACCGCGTCGGCTTCCCGCAGGGCGGCCACCAAGGCTTCGGCCTTCTCCGATCGCTCAGGCAGATCCGGGTTGTACATCGGGAGGTCGATGTCCGCACCGGCGAACAACTTGGTGCGCCCACCCTGTCGCTCGACGGCCGAAAGACAGTGCTGCAGCGCCCTTTCCGTCGACGAGTTCGGACGCAGTGTGCCTCCGATGGCAACAACATACGCAGTCATGACAAACCTTTCACTTGATCGCGATCGGGTTCACCGGAGAACCCACCGCGCCGGTCACCCGCAGAGGCGGTGCGATCAGCTGGAATTCGTACACGCGGTCGGCAGCGCAGTCCGCGGACAACGCCGTCAGATCCCAGTACTCGCCGAGCATCAGGCCCATGTCTCGCAGGCACAGCATGTGCATCGGCAGGAAGGTCCCGTCAACGCCATTGGCGGGGTCGGGATCTTCGACCATCAGGTTGTCCGCGGCAACCGCCGCGACATTGTGGTCATGCAGCCACGACGCGCAGGTCCAGTGCAGGCCCGAGCCGGGCTCGGCGCCGTCACCGGTCGACAGGAAGCGCGTCCACCATCCGGTGTGGATGACGACGATGTCCCCCGCAGTGATGGTCACGCCCTGCGCGGCGACGATATCGTCGAGTTCTGCTGGGGTGATGGGGTTTCCGGGCTCGCAGAACACCTCCGCACCCCGGTGCCGGACCACATCGAGGAGCACACCCCGCGACGTGATGCCTTTGACGTCAACCTTGTCGATACCGCAGTGGAACGCACCAAAGCTCGTCACCGAGTCTGCGGGAAAGCCGTTGTACAGCTTGTCGTCGTAATAGACGTGCGACAACGCATCCCATTGCGTGGCGGCCTGCAACGGCATGACGATCATGTCGTCGTTGAACCGGAACGGGTTGTCCACGAAGAAGCCACTGACCTCCTGGGCGACCGAATTGCGCAGCCATTGCGGACCATACGTCGCCAGGGTCTGGGCATCGCCACCGTCGACGGTCATCACATGCGTGGGGTTCTGACGGAACTGGAAGGCCCCTTGCGGCCCATTCGAACTGAAGTCACCACCGAGCGCGAACACCTTGCCATGGCGCACCGTGGCAGCGGCCTGCGCAATCTTGTCCGCGGTGATGAGATTCAGGGTGCCGAGTTCGTCGTCGTCACCCCAGCGACCCCAGTTGCTGACGTCAGCCGCGACGCGCCGAAAGTCGTTCAGGTCAGCCATGTTCCTCCAATAACCGGGCCGCCCCTCGCTGCGCGAGGATGCCGCCGTCCGCCCAGATCACCTGCCCGGTGATGTATCCGGCCGCCGGGCTACCCAAGAATGCCAGCAGCGCAGCTTGTTCGTCCGGTGTCGACACCCGGCCCAGCGGTGCTTCGAACGAGTCCAGGAAACCCTGGCCGTACGCCGAACGCAATTGATCGAGGATCGGGGTCTCCGTGACTCCCGGTGCACTGCAGTTGATCCGGATGCCACGTGGCCCCAGACGTACCGCCGCCGCCATGGCGTACAAGATGATCGCCTGCTTGGACAGCCGGTAGCCACCGTCGGCCAGCGCATCGGGATTGGCCTCACACCACGCGATGCCATCGGCAAAATCGTTGGTAGCCAACAACCCTGACGTGACCGGTGCGTTCTCCACATACTCGGATGCAGCCAGCGAAGCGACGTTGACCACCGATCCGCCGTCGGGCATCGCAGCCAGAACAGCCTCGGTGAGCTGACGCGTACCGAGAAAGTTGATCTTCACGACCAGCAGTGGATTACCGATCCCCGACGACACCCCGGCGACGTTGAACAGTCCGTCGACGCTCCCCACCGCGGCCGCCGCGTCGGAAATCGACTCAGGTGACGACAGGTCGAGGTGATGAAAAGCATTGACCGGCAACGCCGGTTTCCGGGTATCGAGGCCTACGACTTCAGCGCCGAGTTCGGTCAGCTGAGAAACCAGCGCAGCTCCGATACCAGAGGCGACGCCGGTTACCGCGACCCTGCGGCCGCGGTAACTCAGCATCTCGGCGACGGTGTGCATCAAGCCTTCGCCGCGGCCTCGCGGGCTTCCTTCTCAGCCTGTGCCGCCTTGACCCGACCCTCGTTGATCTCGGCCATGGCCTCGGGGATCTCGCCGGCGGTGAAGTTGCCGCCACGACCGGTGGGCAGACCACCGAACGAGTAGTTCTCGTCGAATGCCGGGGCATTCCACGACTGGCGGCGCGCCTCGACCTTCTCGATCAGCGGCTCGAGGCGACGCGCCTTGAGCTCCACGGCCTTTGCGTCACGTTCGATGAACTCGGGCAGGATCTCCTTGCCCATGATCTCGATGGACTCCATGGTGCCCTCGTGGCTGCGGGGGTTCAGCAGCAGGATGATCTCGTCGACGCCACTGGCCTCGTAGCCACGCAGGAACTCGCGGACAGTCTCCGGCGAACCGATCGCGCCGCGGCCGGGACCGTAAGCCAGGGTGGGGTCTTCCTTGACTGCCTCCTGGTAGCGCTCCCACACCTTCGTGCGGCCAGGCGTGTGCATGCCGGTCAGGTAGTAGTGCATGATGCCGAACGAGAAGAATCCGCCGCCGGTGCCGAGACGCTTGAGTGCCTCGTCGTCGGTCTTGGCCACCATCATCGACAGATCGCCGCCGATGGCCAGGATGTTCGGGTTGATCATCGGGGTGACCGGCGCACCGGCCTCTTCGAATTCCTTGTAGTAACCGTCGACGCGATCCCTCAGCGCTTCGGGACCCGTGTACGCGAAACTCAAGGCACCGATGGCCTTTTGGGCTGCCATCTGTACCGAGGCGGGACGGGTGCACGCCACCCACACCGGCGGGTGCGGCTTCTGCAGCGGCTTGGGGATGACGTTACGGGCCGGCATGTCGACGTGCTCACCCTTGAAACCGGTGAACGGCTCCTCGACCATGCAGCGGATCGAAACCTCAAGGGCCTCTTCCCATTGAGCGCGCTTGTCGGCCGGGTCGATGTTGAAGCCACCGAGCTCGGCAACCGACGAGCCTTCACCGGTACCGAACTCGACACGGCCATTGGAAAGGTGGTCCAGCGTCGCGACGCGTTCGGCGATACGGGCCGGGTGGTTGATCGGCGGCGGCAGGTGCATGACACCGAAGCCGAGGCGAATGTCCTTGGTGCGCTGGCTCGCAGCGGCCAGGAACATCTCGGGTGCGGTGGAGTGGCAGTACTCCTCCAGGAAGTGGTGCTCGGTCAGCCAGACAGTCGAGAAGCCGGCCTTGTCTGCGGCCTCGACCTCGGTGAGGCCGTGCTGGAACAGCTGGTGCTCATCATCGTCGGACCACGGCCGCGGCAGCGGGAACTCGTAGAACAGGGAAATCTTCACTTCGTTACCTCCTGAGATTGAACTGCGATGTGTTTGGCTGCCACGTAGCCGAATGTCATTGCCGGGCCGATGGTTGCGCCGGCTCCCGCGTAGCTGCGGCCCATCACGGCCGCCGTCGCGTTGCCGGTGGCGTACAGGCCGGAGATCACTGTGTCGTCCTCGCGCAGCACCCGAGCGTGTTCGTCGGTCCGCAGACCGCCCGAGGTACCCAAGTCACCGAGGATGATCTGGAATGCGTAGTACGGCCCCTTGCCCAGCGGGTGCAGGTTGGGATTGGGCAGGGTCGGGTCGCCGTAGTAGTTGTCGTATGCGCTGTCACCCCGGTTGAAGTCGTCGTCGTGTCCTTTGCGAGCCAGATCGTTGAAGCGCTCCGCAGTCGCCCGCAATTGTGCCGGGGGTACCCCGATCTTCGCGGCGAGTTCCTCAAAGCTTTTGCCTTCCTTGACGATCCCTGAGTCCAGCCAGGCCTTGGGGATCTTGCGGCCGGTCGGCACCGGGGCGAACGGGATCTTCGGGATCGGCAGGTGGCCACCCACCACGTACTTGTGGAACGAGCGGATGTCGGTGACCAGCCAGCACGGGATGGTCTCGACGCCGCTACGCTGCCCGTCGATCATGGCGTGCGCGAAATCCATGTATGGGGCCGCTTCGTTGATGAACCGCTTACCTGCGCCGTCGACCACAAACTGCGATGGCATCATGCGCTCGTTGAGCATGAACTGCAGACGCCCGTCAGGCCAGCACATCGCCGGGAACCACCAGGCCTCATCGAGCAGATCCACTGCCGCCCCGACCTTTTCGCCGGCACGGATACCCTCGCCCATCGAGGCCGGGTTGCCGAAACTCCAGTCTTTGCCGGCACCGGCGATCTCCTGCACCCGCTTGAGTTCGGGCAGATGCTCCAGCCGCCACGCCATGTCATGGTCGAAACCGCCACTGGCGATGACCACGCCACCGCGGGCACGGACGCGCAGTGGCTTGCCGTCCCGCTCCACCACCGCGCCGACAACACGGCCGTCGAAATCGGTGATGAGTTCGGTCATCGGCGCATTCAGCCACAGCGGAATCTTGTGCTCGCCCAACGCCAACCGCATGCGTGCCATCAATGACTGACCGATGGCCGCCATGCGGTCGCCGAACACATGGGCCCGCACCATCCGCCAGATCAGCTTGAGCAGCACAGCTTTCCCGCGCCAGTTCTGCCGAACCTGGTAGAAGAGGCGAAGGTCCTTGGGCGCGAACCAGATTCCCTTCGGCGCCAAGGCCAGCGGGGCCAAGAGGTTCTGTTCTTCGGCGCCGAGTACCCGCAGGTCGATCTCCGGCACGTTGATGGTGCTACCGCGTTCCGACCCACCCGGCAATTCGGGGTAGTAGTCGGCGTAACCCGGCTTCCAGACGAACTGCATCCACTTGCTGGAGCGTTCGAGGAATTCCATCATCTTCGGCGCCTCATCGACGTACGCACGCAGTCGCGCGTCGCTGACCACGCCGTCGGTGATCTGTTTGAGGTAGTCGAAAACCCCGTCGAGGTCCAGGTGATACCCGGCGCGAACCTGGGACGGCGCACCCGGGATCCACAGTCCCCCACCCGAAAGTGCGGTGGAACCACCGAATTTTGCCGACTTCTCGACGACGAGTGCCGCCAACCCGCTGTCCTGGGCAGCCAGCGCGGCCGTCATGCCGCCGCCGCCCGAGCCGATCACCAGCACGTCGACCTCATGGTCGAAGGCGTTCGCAGTCACGTTGTGCTCTACGGCGCGATCCGCTTCGCTACTCACGCAGGCACCGCCACTCGAATCGCAAACCCTGCCAACAGTTCTGCCGCCTCCCGGTAGTAGCCGTACGTCGTTCGGTACTCCCCTGCCGTGGCCAGCGCAGAGAACGCCGCCACCCAGGTCCGTACCTCGTGCGCCGAGTTACCTGCGGTCGCAGCAATCCACTCGTTGGTCCAGCCGTCCACGTCGGAGATCCGGCCGCTGTCCATCAGATCCAGCAGCGCCTTGTCCCAGTCGGGATTGAGGGGATGCAATGCGCTTGCCCCGTGGGCGAATTCGTGAGCCGCGGTCATCACCGTCTGCTGCCGCGCCATCCGGCCCTGCTCGCTCATCGATTCACCGTGAACGATGCGTCCGTGCGCGGCGGGCGGAGCAGTCGCCAGGGTCGGCACCGGGGGATCATGGGACAGCCCACCGGATCCGACGATCAGCACCCGCTTACCCAGGCCCGCCAGAAACTCTCCGACAGCAGTCCCGAGCGCCCGAACCCGCCGGATCGGGCCGAGCGGGGTGGCGACCGAATTGATGAAGATGGGGATCACGGGCTTGGCGGCCGCATCACCGAAAAGTCCCTGAAGCGGCTGCACCGTGCCGTGGTCGACATCCATGGCGGCAGACAGGGCGACATCGACATCGGAGTCCATGACCGACGAAACACATTGGATGGCAAGGTCACTGGGCACGTTCAGCGGCCCACTCTGCGTGCCGTAGTCACCCACGCCTGACGCCGCGCTGCCGATCGCGAACGGCGGCATGGTGCGGTAGAAGAACCCGTTGTAGTGATCCGGCGAGAAGATGACGACCAGCTCGGGGTCGAAGGCCGCGTACACCACGCCCATGCCGCCTGCGCCGAGAGATCGGAAAGAGCACACGTCTG
>ERZ650309.454-NODE-454-length-20337-cov-8.362341_pt1 | contig 20337 bp, 16 predicted proteins | sample MGYA00376245_ERZ650309 | MGnify/ENA primary metagenome ERZ650309 (study PRJEB26733, sample SAMN07839294) | wastewater metagenome | biome: urban; feature: wastewater treatment plant; material: waste water | place: USA: North Carolina | collected 2016-04-26 ...
TCATAAGTTGAGCTTTTATGTATAGACTCTAAGTGATCGCAATTATAGCTAGGAGCATTGATAAAAAAGACGACGCGGTGTAGATAAACTACATAAGGAGCCTTTTTTAGCAATGCGACAACGCTAGAATTGTGAAGACGACGAGTATAGCTATATCTAAAAAACTATTTTGTTTATATCCATGTGTTCTTACCATAGTTGGCTGATAGCTAACTCTAACTAATCTGAATTGTACAGATTAATGTCGTAAATTTCATATCCATTTTGGCTAAAATCAAAAACTCTGCTAAATAGCTCCAATATCTTTGGGTATATCTAAAGCTAGCCATAAAGTATAAATAATTAATTGATCTAGAATGATTTTCACTAGACGACTCTTTCATTTGTAGGCAAAGACGATAATGAATAATGCAATGGAATTATATGTAACAGGTAATTACAATAAAAAAGAGTTAGCTGAACTACTTTCTTTAGGATATGCCACAATTCGCAGATGGATCGGTCGCACCAATGGAGTAGATGCTTAAACTAATAGTGAGATATTTTTATCTTGGGTGGGATTGGTATTATGCAAAGAATTAAAACACAATCAAGTTGTGATAATGGAATCCCTTTTATAATGGTAATGTGTAATTGCCACTAGGAATTGTATTTTCCGGAAGTACGAAAGAAATTTTACCTTGTAATATCAGTTCTACTAAGGCACTTGGATAATTACAATCAAATTGGTTATAAAGGCTTTGCAAGGTATTTTTAACTTGGTTTTCCGTTATTGGCTTATGCGTAATTGAGCTAAGCATGCTAGAGATTTCCTTACGATGGGTAATCCCTAAAAGAAGACAAAATAATACTTGCTGCTGTAAAAAAGATAATTTATTTGAATTAGTTTCTGAAACCCTAGCTGAATTACCTGCGAAATTTTCCATAATGAATTTGCGGTAAACTCCTATAGTCCAAGGCATATTACGAACAAAAAGCCCAACAACATTATTAGTTGCAGGATTAATTAATCCCCTTTTATAAATAAGATAATTGTGGGTCTCGTCTCCCTTTTGATGAAAATAAAAAGAATATTGATTTTCTCGACTCATCAATATTTGCTGTTCTTGCTTATAAATCTGATTGCGCAAAGTTTCATCAAGATTAGGCAACTCTAGGATAGTTTTTCCTAGAGTCTGCTCTGAGAAATTAAATTCCTGCATCATTGCATCCGAAAATGCTATAAACTGGCATTCTGCATTTTTGATTAGTACCAAATCTTTAGAAAATAGATGCTTGATATACCATATAAAGCGTAGCAGAAAATCACTATCATTTAGATTCTCTAGTGCATTAAATTTTGTTGCGTATTCGGTAGCAATAATCATAATCTTAATTATTTCACATTAATCGCTGATTCTGGGCAATCATAGACATTTCCAATATTGGTCACATTGGTCTGCTCATATCCACCGCCCCCAATCCCATCAGACATGCTACCACTACCAGTATTACCAGCTTGATTAGTTAGTAATTGCACATAATTGCCACCTTTTTCAGCAGCTTTATTGCGCAAATCATTCATTGCACCAATTGCCATGTTTTGATTTGATGTCCATTCACCAGTAATCATATTCCCTTGATTACCAACTACTTGTCCAAGATATTTACAACCATTTGGAGCTTTATGATCATTAGAAACAAGTACATTTGTTGCATTGCCATTTAAATTGGTAGCGGCACAACCCAAAATTAGAGAAGCTAAGACAGAAGAAATTAAAATATTTGCTTTCATAAAAGTAACCCTTGATAATTAAAAATTTTACTTACACTTTTTACTTGAAAAATATTTGATTGCCAAAATCAATAGTTTTATATGATTCCATTATTGTAATGCATTTCTTAAAATTAACGACTAAAAAACACCAGTAAGAAGCTTTTATTTTATGTTTAAAATATTATGACCATCATCAATTCAAACAATAATCTAGTATCAAAACATTTATGGCTTTTGATCTACATTAGCAATATTCTTTAGCGAGAGCAAACATAAAATGATAACCACACCAATTGTAATATTTGACATAACACCATCCGAAACATACGATGTATTGTGCATTATTACTAAATTGAGCGTATCAAATAGAAAACAAAAGAAAACAGTTCCAATTCCGCTTGCCCAAATTAGAGAAAATATATTTAATTTCAAATCATGGATCTGGTAATGAATTAGCTGATTAATAGTCTTAATAATCAAATTAAATAATATCGACATAAAGAAAAATGCGCCAATTACAAAATAACTTCCGCCAGGCATTAAGTCAATAATAAAATCACATAAAATAAATGCAAGCAAAATAATGACCAACCAAATATATTGGTTAACCCGATTAATCAACAAATTATAAAAATAAACTATTAATAATGCCATAATATTATTCGTCAGGCTCAGCAAATCACTCACTTGGCTACCCCAACCCAAATAGATATAATTTTGATTAGGCGTATTTATATACCATTCGATCATAAAAGCACCAATAGCCAAATTGGCAACTAAACGTGTAATTTGCTCTTTCCACGAATCTCTAAGCGAACGCATAACATAACTTAGACGTCTAATATCATAAAAATTAACTTTAAAACTAAATTGCCTGCTCAATAAAATCGAAACTATCCCCAAAATGGCTAAAGGTAAAAAGGAAAAAAACACTCGGAGATCTAAATCTACAAAATAACTAGTTACGTCATGAATCGCTTTAGCTGAAATAATGCTAATTCCGATAATCATAAAGAATATATTGGCAAATGATCGATATTGCACTTTAGTACGAATAATATTTAATAGGCAGAATATTGCCAATAATTGTTCATAGGTATGAAGCAAAAGGAAGATGAACATAAATAAGACAAATAAGCTAAAACGCAGAATAAAGACTTGTGGTGTTAGTAAAAGCATAATAAAAAAGAACGCGCACAACGTAGTAGCAGAATAAATTATATGTTGTGGTTTAGCTGATAATTTGATTGCCAACTTAGATTTCATTGCAAATAAGACAATCAAATTACTTAGGAGATATATTCCACCAAAAATAAGCTCAAAGTAAACTACAGCTGGATATCTCTCATTCGTACAAAAAATTATTGATGCTAGCCCACGCTGATTAAATAAAATTAACAATAAACACGTATACTCCATGACCAATCCCAGCGCTAAAACATATAAGCGCCGCGCTTTACCAACTGGTATATTCGGTATTAAGCCACGGAAAAGCATATTAAAATTCCATCTTTATATACTCTTCGTCTTTGAATCTTGGACTTTGTCGGATTTCAAATAAGACTCCTTATGTAGTTTTGGCTACACTGCGTCGTCTTTTTTATCAATCCTTCGCGCCCAAAAATCAAATACTATGAGTATATTTTTAAAAATAGTAATTACTATAATTTTCTCATATAACAACATGCTTATGTTTATTTTAAATACTTAACAGCCACTACCTTTAGCAAATATGGGCATTGATAAGACGTTAAATCACAATTGATATATCTAAATAGTCGAGATGTATAATAAACAAAAATGTTTATTGCTAATCGTTGGGCATAAATGCTACAATCTTAATTATAAAACATGTAGTTTACAGGTAACTGCTCACTCTATGCAGTAATAGCGTCGCAGGTTTACATAACTTTATATTTAGAAGGAATTACACAATGAAAAAAATCATCTTCGCACTTTTATCAATCAACGCTAGCATCGTTTTTGCCGATCAACTAGCTAACCTGCAACAGGAAAAAATCATGTGCGGTAGTTATCAAGTAAAAGCAAGTTCTACCATTGGGGATATTACTAAATATTGCAAACCATATGATGTAGATCACGATCACCATAATGGCAAAGTAGAAACAGAGCTGGAATTTTATGCGTCAGCACCACATAACTATGATATGAAATGTAACTTTATTGAAAATAAATTAGATTATTGCAAAATTGATGATTGATAAAAATTCATTTATTTAAACGAAAAGAGCACTATTTTCATAGTGCCTTTTTTATTCATGATTTGAAAGCTAATCAATTTTCATGTAAGTAGATGAAATTATTCACCATGAACTTTATTACCATAAACATAAGTTGCGGCAACAATCCGGTCATCACCCAACGAACTTAGTGAAAATAAATAATCCAACAAATCAAAGCTACTTTCCAAACGGTAATTTAACAATTCATTTTGCGCTGGGTCAAGCACAATAAAATCAGCTTCTTTACCGACTTCAAGACTACCAATATATTGCCCGATACCTAAAGCTTTCGCAGCACCTAAAGTAGAAGAATACCAACGAGTTAAAGTTTCTAGTTTGAAAGAATTAAGCATTGCTACTTTATACGCATCATCCATAACACGTAACATAGACAAAGTATTACCAGCACCCCAGTCAGTTGCCAGAGTAAGCTTAGCATCTAATTGTACTGCTTTTTGATAATTAAACAGACCGCTTCCCAGATAATTATTACTAACTGGGCAATTAGCAAAAATCGCTTTTTTTTCAACCATTCGGTTCCATTCGCTTTCTGATAGATGAATACAATGTCCATAAATCGAACGCTCATTCACTAAACCAGATTTCTCATATACCTCCAGATAATCCTTCGCCCATGAGAATTTAGCTACCGTATCAGCAATCTCATTGATATTTTCACATAAATGGCTTTGCACGTATGAATCAGGATGCGACTCCATAAATTCACGGCATAAACCTAATGTTTCATCAGTACAACTCAAGGCAAAACGCGGTGTTAAAGCATATGATGAACGATTGACACCATGCCATTTATTATAGAGCTTTTCACTAATTTTCATGCTGGTTTGCGGGTTGGTAATTAGCTTAGCATTACCATCGGTCATAATGGTATTTCCCATGATTACCCGCATATTATATTTGTCGGTCATTTCAAAAATCAAATCTGCACCATCATACGAGCTTGGCAGATATGCACAGATTGAAGTCGTACCATTTTTAAATAATTGTTTTAATAAAATATCATATTCACGACGACCTGATTGTTCACTATTAAATGCAACTTCGCTTGGAAAAACATAATTATCTAACCAAGTTAACAATTTTTCCCCATAAGCACTTACACTTGAAGTCTGAGTTGCATGAATATGGGTATCAATAAACCCTGGTGCAATTAGTTTACCGCGATAATCAATAGTTTTATCTTCCGAGCTTAATAGTGAATTAATCTCATTATAATCGCCAACCGCACTAATTTTACCATTCTCAACAATAATTGCTCCATCCCGTAGAAACGTGAAGCGCTCATCATTTACAAACAAGGCATCCGGAATCACGCCTTGTAAATTTTGTAAGTTAGCTGATTGATTAAATGTAAAAATTTTACCGCGATATAATGTTTTCATTTGCTTGGACTCTCTAAAAGATTAAGAAGTTAAACTTGATAGACGAGATTCTAAGCTAAAACCATTAATTACACAACTATATAAAAACATGGGTAAGCTAATCTTAGTATGTCCAGTTAAAAATAAGCCGTAGTTGCGCTATGCCAGAAAACTTGGCTACCTTTGCCCAAGATATTACAGCCATGAGATTTGTCAACTTAACCAATAGTTGGGGGGGGGATACAACACTTAACTGAGTTAAGTTTTGTTTTTGTATGACTGCTACTCTTTGCTTCAAATTCATTCAGAGGAATACAGCTTAATTTTGAATGAATCCCAACTCTCATAGTATCAAAATAGGTTACATCACCGCACCATGCATAATTTGTATATATAGCTAATTTAATTAAAGGAGGCATTTATTAATAAGAAATAGTGCAATGTCACATTGTGGGACATCTTTATCTTTATCAATTTGTTAAAATGAGCACATAATATATATACGGGCAATTATTATTCTTATTACTGAATATTTGAGTTGTGCTTGCTTGCTTGCTGTGGAGTCCTTATACCACGAACATAGTTATACTTAACGTGTAAGCAAATTGCTAGGCTTGGATATTATTATGTATGGAAAGAAAATAAGTGTTAAAAAATTAATTTTTTAGGATTTACTCTTATGGTTATCAATAAATATTTTAGGCTGTTAATGCCACTAATGGTATCAACCGTTGTTGGATGTAGTGGGTCTGGCTCAACTTCTTCAAACTCTGGTGGTGATACAGGCAGCATTGCTAACCTAAGCATGACTGCGCCAAGCTCATATCCGGCAGGCATTGCGACAAATATTCCAGTGGTAGTTACAAATAATGATAGTAAAACAATTAATAACCTTAACTTTACAATTGACTCTGATAGTAATACAACAGGTGCTACGATAACGGTTGATTCAAGCAACGCACTCAACTGCCGCATGATTGCACCTAGTGCTAGCTGTACCGTCATGGCAAAGATTGCCGCTACACCGGTATCTCATCCAGGTAGTTTTGGTCTCACAACGAGCCAAGGTGCACTTACCGCTCCAACGAAAGCTACTATTGTTTCAACCCTACACTCTGTAAATGTTAATGTTGGTTTGGTTCAGCCTGCTACTAACTCTAGTAGTGGAGCTGATGGATTAAACCTTTATTACCCAAGTTCAGTTGTTGGTAACCCGAATGGTAGCAGCAATATAATCGTGACCGCAGTAGTTACTTCAGCAAATGCTGGTTCATTTAATACCATCCAACTAGTTGATGGCAATGGTAATTTACTAAACTATACAGTCTTAACTGGTAATAGCGGTACTGGAATGACTAATCTTGCAGTAGGTAGCATAGTTTCTTTCTTGGTTACTATTCCTAACGGCAATACTCAAGTGCAGTTTAAAGCTCGCACAGCAAAAGATGGAACTGTAGTTTCGACTGCAACAAATTCAAATACTGCGGTTGTAACTGACCCAACTATACCAACTGGGATTATGAATGTCCTTCCAAATTACTTTAATTTGACTCCTACTAATGAAAGCCAAGTTATTACATTTAGTAATAGTGGTAATGGTCCAATCAGTAGTCTAAGTTTTACACCAAGTAATCCGCTAACCAAGCTTAGCAATAATTGTGGCGCAACGCTAGCCGCAGGAGCTAGCTGTCAATACGTAGTCAAGTTTGATAAAAATATACCAAAAGCAGGTACTAGCGGAGTAACAGTTAACTACAACAATGGTATTAGCACCCAGAGTGCAACCGCAACAGTAAATTACACAGGTGTTGATCCAATAGCAGGTCTGACTATTACTAGTGATAATGCTAATTTTGATTTTACTTCACGAACTAACACTCCAACGCAAACATCTTTAGTTACATTAACTAATAGTGGCAATAGTGATGAAAGTGATTTTAGCTACAGTTTCGGTAGTGCATCGGCATATTTCTCGACCAACACATCTGGTATAACTGAAAATCCATGTACTTCAGGTATCGTACTAGCACCGTCAGAAAGCTGTAGTTTTAATCTAGTATACACTAATAACGTAGCAACTACGCAAACTTCTGAAAATCTTCAAATTAATTATAAATTTGGTCAAAATTCACTAAATGGAAGTACTAATGTTAATATTAGCTATCAAACGATTCAATCTAGCGCAATATTAAATGTAACACCAAATCCAGCAACTTTTTCAGGCATAGTTAACAATGGTGTTGAGAGTAGTTTCCAAACACTTACGGTTAGCAATACGGGTGATGAAACTGCGACGAATATAGCAAGTGCTATTTCGGGAAATAGTTCTAGTTTGTTTACAATAGTTAACAATCGTTGTGCAACAAGCTTGCCTGCTGGAGGAAATTGTACTCAGGATATTAGGTTTGGTTCAACTACTAGTAGACAAGGCACTAAAAATGCAAGGCTAGATATCACCTACGTCTCATATCTCGGAGCGCTGGTTAGTACATCTTCTGCTAGCTTGAGTGGTGTAGTAAGTACTGCTCAATCAGCAATAATAAATTCTGTATTTACTTCTAAGCATGGTTATGTAGGTGGCAACGGAGAATCTCAAACGCCATATCAGATTCAACAGGAGTCGTCCGGTCTACTTCCACAAATTACCTATACAATTACTAACACTGGTTTGGTAGCCGCAAATAATTTTTATATTTCTCCACCTATGATTGATACAGGTTGGATGTTAGGCTTAAATACATGTGGTTCCTCTAACAGTACAATTACGCTCAATGCTGCAGGAGGAAGTTGCACTATGGAATTTATCCAGTCAAGCATTACAACCGTGGGAGCTTATCCGAGTTTAAATTTGAGTAACTACACTGCGCATTGGGTTGATCAAGATAGTCCAAGCGGTCAAGATCAAGCATTGTCTGGAATTAAATATGTCAATATTTTTGCTCCACCATCAATAAAATTGACACCAGAGAGCGCCCTCTTAGCTACTGCTGAGAGTACTACCATCACAGTTACACTTAGAGGGGGTTATAATGTATCACCGCAGTTGATTACATTAGCAAATGTTCAACCTAGCGAGTCAAGTATCACTTATCTGAATAATTCTTGTAGTGTGAGCTCAAGTAGTGCAACATGTTCAATTAATGTTATGGCTGAATCAACCGCTGTTTTACAATCATATACAGCTGCTGTAGACAATGCTGGCAACCTGACTAATAGTGTTTTAGAGTCACAGATATACGCGATTACCGTGCCAGGTCGTGTATTTGTTACAAAGGGTAATTACGCGGGTAACTTTAATTTCTCACAGGCTGACTATGTTTGTATGAGTGACTCCCAATCTAAAACAGGGCAAAGTTTTAAAGCAATGTTATATGCTGTAAATCAAAGATCTGCCAATCCTTTAGATGATTGGGTTTTAAAACCAAATTATCCATATGTCAATATGAATAAGGCATTAATTGCATATACAAATGCAGATGCAGTTTTTTCATCTCCTTTGACAAACCCAATCTATGTAGCTGGATTAGGCACTCAATCCGCAGCATGGACAGGTCTCGAGGCTTCATGGAGTGGAACTTCTAGCAAAACATGCTACAATGGTGGTCAGTCATGGAATTCTAACTCATCTATCTTTGGTCCACTTTCAGGGATGGTAGGTTTTGCAAATACCACAGACATAAGGTTTATCGCTTCTGGAACCACCGCATGTAGTGGTACTTCATACGAATTTAATAATACCCGTTATAGCATAGGGCTATATTGTGTTCAACAATAATTAGATAAGTCTCAACAGAGAAAACATATTTAGTCACTGCAGGCATATATAATTGTATACTGCAGTGATCTAGTTCTTGTACACGAATGATATGACGTCATTAAATTGCAAGAATAAAATGTTAAAGCGAAATCTAAGGTCTTAATGCCAAAATTAGGCATTAATTTTACTTTTAGTATGTCCAGTTAAAAATAAGCCGTGGTTGCAGCATATTACCACCGACATTATCAGGTTGCTCGAGATAGACCAAACGCGTCCAGACATTCATATTGGTATGAGGAATTCGGTACAACAGCGATGCATCATACTCAGTTACATTTGTTGCTTGTCCAACATAAACCTGATTGACGAAAAACTGTGACATTGATAGATTAAATTTTAGTGAGTTATCCATAAACGAAGTACTATTGCGCAAGGTGTAAGCATAACCAGAACCAAGCTCTGCTAAGGATGTCAACGCAGGGGTTGTATAGAGCGGATCAACTTCCATACCATAAGTATAAGGAGTTACCATTCCACCATTCAAAAACGAGCCACTGGAACCAAAAATATTATTATATGAAATGCTGGTAGTATTATTTGCTACATTTAGGGCGATTCTACCTCCAACACCATTACTTGCAATTACCCCTGCAGGCGTAGTTTGCCCCGGCAAGGGAAATTGGTTGGTAATAGCTGAACCAGACGAAGACTGCATAAAACCTTGCAAACCAAAATCAAAACTAACTTTACTTGCTACAGCTACATGGTAACTATTATCAGCATAAATCATTTTGGCATAGTCAGCAAAATTATATAACCATAATTGCCCAGAATAGCTATCCACAGGATTCCAGGTTAAACCAAGCCCGCTTGGTCCATTAGTTGGTGTACTTCCGATGCTAGCTAGCACACCACCATTATTGTAATACGTTTGCTGATTACCCCAGTTATTTGGGTATTGGGTATAATTCCACGCACTAAACCCAGTTATTAATAAGCTTGGCAATGCCTGAATGTTAACTAATGCTGCTTGATAGGAGTTATTTCCCATTGCATAAGTCGCTCCCGGATTTGAGCCAAAACTATTAACCCACGGTGTAGAAATAAGGATATTACCGGCAACAATGTCCAGTTTATTACTATACTGATAATCAATATATGCTTGACTCGGGGAAAAGACTGAAGTCGTACTAAAGGTATTTGGCTGCCCGATCTGGCGAAAATTGACAACTGCAGTCCCAGCACCACCTAAAGCAAAACCACCAAAGCGTTCAGTTTGTCCCCAAACCTGAACAATATTAGTATTAATCGCAGTATTCTGCCCATTCATTGGACTATTCATCCCAGCGATAAAACTGGTACCCAGATGAAATGTTCCAGTTGATTCAGCTTTAGCACTTGAGCCCATATTTAGAGCAATCGGATCTTGTAAATAATTATATGGTGAAATATATGATTGTTTAAGCTGTTTAATCTCTTCTTCTTCAATCAAAACTCCAACATCATTGTCAAAATAATCATCACGAATCTTATCAACATCATCACTCAATTTTACTTCACTCTCATTATCTTCATATGAGATTTCACTAGCATATGTAAATGGTGCCGCGGACAAAGTTAACGCTAACACAAGCTTACGAGAAACACTATTAAACACGAGACACCCTTTCAAGCTTAGTTATTTCAAGAAAAGTTTGATTATAGCCCAATTATTCGTAGCTCATCAACGGCAAATATTCCCACCCAAACATTTACCACCCAAATAACCCCTATGCCCTTTGAACTCATGTGAATATAAAAAAGCCCACCATAATTGGTGGGCTTTCAGAGGCTAACTTAACCAGCTTTAAGCTGAAACTTAGATCATACCTTTAGATTTCAACAATTCTAACATGGTTGTACCTAGTTCTGCAGGCGAACGAGTATAAGCGATGCCAGCTTTTTCAAAAGCCGCAAATTTTTCTTCCGCAGTACCTTTACCACCAGAAATAATTGCACCCGCATGTCCCATACGTTTACCAGCAGGAGCAGTAACCCCAGCAATATAACCAACCACAGGTTTAGTTACATGCGATTTTACGTATTCAGCAGCTTCTTCTTCGGCAGTTCCGCCAATTTCACCGATCATAATAATCGCTTCAGTTTGTGGATCTTCTTGGAACAATTTTAATGAATCAATATGTGAAGTACCAGGAATCGGATCACCACCAATACCGATACAAGTTGACTGACCAAGACCTAATTTAGTAGTTTGTGCTACTGCTTCATAAGTCAAAGTGCCAGAACGCGAAACAATCCCGATTTTACCTGGTAGATGAATATGACCCGGCATAATTCCGATTTTACACTCACCTGGAGTAATAATACCTGGGCAATTTGGTCCGATAATCCGTGAACCACTAGATTCTGCGTAACGCTTAACTTTTAACATATCTAAAGTTGGCACGCCTTCAGTAATAATCACAATCAAGGCTACACCAGCATCAATCGCTTCAACGGCTGAATCCAACACAAACGGTGCAGGAACATAAATAACTGAAGCATCAGCTTGCGTTTCACGCACCGCTTCGTTCATCGTATTAAAAACTGGCAAACCTAAATGTTGACTACCACCTTTACCAGGAGTAACACCACCAACTACTTTAGTACCATAAGCAATTGCTTGCTCAGAATGAAAAGTACCGTTTTTACCAGTAAAACCTTGTACTAAAACTTTGGTATTTTTATTAACTAAAACACTCATCTTAAATCCTTATTAATTTATTGGGTCTTTACTACGTAAGCGCAGTTATTTCAAAGTTGCTACAACTTTTTGTGCTGCATCAGCTAAACCTTCAGCAGGAATCAGTGCTAAGCCAGATTCTTTCAATAATTTAGAACCTAATTCTGCATTATTACCTTCTAGGCGTACAACTACTGGTACAGTTACATTAACTTCTTTTACTGCATCAATAATCGCTTCAGCAATCATATCGCAGCGTACAATTCCACCAAAAATATTAATCAATACTGCTTTTACATTGCTGTCAGCTAAAATTAATTTAAAGGCTTCAATAACGCGCGCTTTAGTAGCACCACCACCAACATCAAGGAAGTTTGCAGGTTGACCGCCGTATAATTTAATGATGTCCATAGTTGCCATTGCAAGACCAGCACCATTTACCATACAACCAATATTACCTTCAAGAGCAACATAGTTAAGATCATGTTCAGAAGCTTTTAACTCACGCTCATTTTCTTGTGATTTATCACGTAGAGCCAATAAATCAGCATGACGGAATAACGCATTTGAATCCAAGTTAATCTTAGCATCAACACATACCAATTCACCATTTTCACGAACTGCCAATGGATTGATTTCAAATAAAGCAAAATCATTCTCAACAAAAGCCTGATATGCACCAAGCATCATTTTAACAAAATTAGCAATCTGTTCACCACTTAATCCAAGTTGAAATGCAACTTCTCGAGCATGACATGGCTGTAATCCCACCAATGGATCTACTACTACTTTAAGAATTTTTTCAGGCGTATCATGAGCAACCTTCTCAATCTCCACACCACCTTCGGTTGACGCCATAAAAGTTACTCTACGGCTCGAACGATCCACTACTGCACCTAAGTATAACTCACGTGAAACTGGGTATAAATCCTCAGAAACATATACTGAATTAACTGGTTGACCATTAGCATCTGTTTGATAGGTTACCAAATTTTTACCGATCAAGCTCTCCGCAACTTCGCGTGCTTCATCACGTGATTTAACTACCTTTACGCCACCAGCTTTACCGCGACCACCCGCATGCACCTGTGCTTTTACTACCGCAAATTTGCCACCTAGTTTGTCATAAGCGTCAGCCGCTTCATGCCCACTGGTTGCCAGAACTCCGGTTTGAACACGTAAACCATAACGTGCCAACAATTCCTTAGCTTGATATTCATGTAAATTCATTTGATATCCTTATAGACAATTTATAAAAATAAAGCGCCTATATTTTATCATATTACTAAGGCACTTGCGTAAGTTAGAACATATTCAAGCTTATTATTCATTATCATAATTTAATTCTCCATAGATTCTAAAAAACTCCTTTTACTACAAATATTACATTTAATATCACCAAAAATCCGACTTCCTTCATGTTGAATAAATTCTGGTGCATAGTGCTTGCACGCTGTTTAACCTATTGATAAATTCAGTTCTTGATTATTCATTTTTATCTTCGGGAAATAATTTATATTTCGATGTAAAGTTCCTATCTTTCTTCCAGTTTCTTGACTAAACTTCAGGTATTACAGGATATTGACATCAGTGAGTTGCTAATAAATAAAGTAGCTTAAGCTACTTTATTTATTAGCAAGATAGTTAACCAAGATCAAAACGATCAGCATTCATAACCTTACTCCAAGCACTAATAAAGTCATTAACAAATTTCTCTTTGCTGTCGTCTTGTGCATAAACCTCAGCGTAAGCACGCAGAATTGAGTTTGAACCAAATACCAAATCTACTCTACTGGCAGTCCATTTAGCTAAGCCAGTTTTGCGTTCAACCAGATCATACGAATTTTTACCAGTTGGTTTCCAGCTATAAGTCATATCGGTAAGAGTAATAAAAAAGTCATTGCTAAGAACACCTTGTTGATTAGTAAAAACTCCTTGTGAGCTATTTCCATAATTGGCACCAAGTACTCGTATCCCACCAATTAGTACCGTCATTTCCTGTGCAGTTAATCCCATAAGTTGTGCACGGTCAAGTAATAGTTCTTCAGGAGTTACAACATAATTATTGGATTTAAGCCAGTTACGAAAGCCATCCGCAACAGGTTCAAGTACCTCAAAAGCTTCATTATCCGTCATTTCTGCCGTAGCATCACCACGTCCAGGAATAAACGGAATGTTAATAGTAAAACCAGCAGCTTTGGCAGCCTCTTCAATTGCAGTATTTCCAGCTAAAACAATTATATCAGCAATACTTACACCAGTCTCTGCGGCAATTTTCTCAAGTATAGTTAAAACGCGATTAAGTCGAGTAGGCTCATTACCCTCCCAGTCTTTTTGTGGGGCAAGTCGTATCCTAGCACCATTTGCTCCACCACGTTTATCAGAGCCACGGAATGTTCGGGCACTATCCCATGCGGTTGCAACTCGTTCAGAAATTGATAAACCACTACTGATAATCTTTTCTTTTACGCTATTAACATCATAATGTTTATTTCCTGCTGGGATTGGGTCTTGCCAGATCAAATCTTCTTTTGGAACATCCGGACCAATATAGCGAGATTTTGGTCCCATATCGCGGTGGGTTAGTTTAAACCATGCGCGAGCAAATGTTTCTGAAAAATACTTTTGATCGTTATAAAAACGTTCGGCAATCTTACGGTATTCAGGATCAATCTTCATTGCCATATCCGCATCGGTCATGATTGGGTTACAGCGAATTGATGGATCTTCGACATCTACAGGTTTATCTTCTTCTTTTATATCAACTGGTTCCCATTGCCATGCGCCAGCCGGGCTTTTCCTGAGTTCCCAGTCGTAGTTTAATAATAGGTGAAAATAGCCATTATCCCATTTAGTCGGATTAGTTGTCCATGCTCCTTCAAGCCCGCTACTTATAGTATCTCGCCCAATTCCTCGTGAGGAATTATTGATCCAACCAAGTCCTTGTTCTTCAATATTAGCTCCTTCCGGTGCTTCACCCAGCTTGGCTGCATCACCATTGCCATGAGCTTTTCCTACGGTATGTCCACCAGCAGTAAGAGCAACGGTTTCTTCATCATTCATTCCCATACGGGCAAAAGTTACTCGGACATCATGTGCGGTTTTAAGTGGATCAGGTTTGCCATCAACACCTTCTGGATTAACGTAGATAAGTCCCATCATTACCGAAGCTAGCGGATTAGCCAGATCGCGTTCACCTGAATAGCGACTACCTTCACCACCACTAGGCTGCAACCATTGTTTTTCTGAACCCCAGTAAATATCTTTTTCTGGATGCCAAATATCCTCTCGCCCAAAAGCAAAGCCAAAGGTTTGTAAACCCATTGACTCGTAAGCCATGGTCCCTGCAAGGATCATTAAGTCCGCCCAGCTGATTTTATTGCCATATTTCTTCTTGATTGGCCATAAAAGTCGGCGTGCCTTATCTAGATTGACATTATCTGGCCATGAATTAAGTGGCGCAAAGCGTTGATTTCCAGTCCCCGCACCGCCACGTCCATCAGCAATCCGATAAGTCCCGGCTGAGTGCCATGCCATCCGGATCATTAAACCACCGTAGTGTCCCCAATCGGCAGGCCACCATTCTTGACTATCAGTCATTAATGTTTTTAGATCATTTTTAAGCGCTGCGACATCAAGATTCTTTAGTTCTTCCTGATACTTAAATGAACTTCCCATAGGATTAGTTTTGACGTCATGTTGATGTAATATATCAAGGTTTAGTGACTTTGGCCACCATTCCATTACGTTATTACCTGTTTCAGTGTTTGCACCATGCATTACCGGACATTTACCTTGAGTTGTCATAACCACTCCTTTTTAAGATTAACGATGGCATTATTATTACTGAATAGCATATTAGTTACAATTAATAATAGTTATACATTTGATAGTTTCAAACTATAGATAGTTTATTGGTAACAAAATTTTACCATACGTCTGATTATACATTATGTACGTTACATTATGAAGGTAATTAAAGTCTCGGATTGTGCCACACCATTAACTACCTGATATATTTTAATATATGTGAGAAGTGACTTTGCTATTATATGAGCTTAGTAGAATCATCATGCAACTCTAATCACTACTTTAGATTAGACAAAAAGGAGTAACCAACTCTAACACCCTGAAGTGAAGAGTTATATTTTAGAAAACTGAGGTAGTACGGAATATATTTGGTGCACCCGACAGGGATCGAACCTGTGACCTTCAGTTTCGGAAACTGACACTCTATCCAACTGAGCTACGGATGCAAAAGATGAGGGCGTTAGTGTAACATATCTGCTGTAAATATGGAATACAAGGCATAAAAAAACCCAGCGAAACTCTCTGGGCATACTCTAGTCCTTATTCACCACGTGGTGGGCGGGCTTTTTCTTCTTTCCATTTAACTACGATTTGGCGTTTTCTTTGTACGCTGGCATTTAAATTTTCTAAACAAGCCAAAGCCTCTTCATGAGTTGACATTTCAACAAAACCAAATCCGCGACTACGCTGATTCTCATCTGTTACTACTTTAGCATAAATAACAGTACCAAATTGTTCAAAAATAGTTTTTAATTCGTCGGTATTGATTGCCCAGTCCAAGCCGGCAACAAATAATTTTTTATTCATTAATAAATCCATAGATAAATAAAGGTTAAACACAATGATAATTTATTCTATAAGTCACAGTGAACAATCTATAAAGAGTACACTCATTATTTGATAAATCATACCGTCAAATTATAGCATATCTAATTAGAAATACCTAAAATTTAGCACACAATAACATGATAAAATATGTACTTTATTGTTAAAATGCAACAGAATATAACAAGGAATTTAAGTTAATGCAAAGAACTAATTATTGTGGACTAATCACCGATGATTATCTTAATCAGCAAGTCACAGTTAAAGGCTGGGTACATCGCCGGCGTGACCTAGGTGGTTTAATCTTTTTTGATCTTCGCGATCGCGAAGGATTATTACAAGTTGTAGCAGAACCTGATAGTAGCTGCTTTAGTAATGCCGATGAATTAAAACACGAATATGTCGTAGAAGTGACAGGAACAGTTCGCTCACGCCCCAATCCAAATAAAGACTTAAAAACTGGAAATATTGAAGTACTGGCAAGCTCTATTATAATTTTGAATATCGCAATCCCTACTCCAATTTTAGTTGATGATGAGAGCGTTAGCGAGATGAATCGCATGGCACACCGGATTATTGATTTGCGTGGGCAAAAAATGCGCAATAACATAATGTTACGTACCAAACTTAGCCATGAAATTCGTTGTTTTTTAAATGATGAAGGTTTCTTGGATATTGAGACACCATTCTTGACACGTTCAACGCCAGAGGGCGCACGTGATTTCTTAGTACCTTCTCGAGTACACAAGGGTCAATTTTACGCCCTCCCTCAATCACCACAGTTATTTAAACAATTACTGATGGTCGCTGGTTTTGATAAGTACTACCAAATCGTACGTTGTTTCCGTGATGAGGATTTACGCGCTGATCGTCAACCAGAATTTACTCAGGTCGATATCGAAACTTCATTTTTAAGCGAAATGGAAATTCGCGAGATGGCAGAACGATTGATTCGTCAAGCGTTTAAAAATGTATTAAATGTTGAATTACCTGAATTCCCCGTAATGACTTATGCCGATGCGATGTATTATTACGGCTCTGATAAACCTGATTTACGTTTAGAAAATTTAAAATTTGTTGATTTAACGGCACAACTTAAAAACTGTGGTTTTAAAGTGTTTAATGACGCTGCTAATCGTGCTGATGGTCGGATTGTAGCTTTAAAACTACCAAATTCAGTTACGTTATCGCGTAAAGAAATTGATGAATTAACCAAATTTGTGGGTATCTATGGTGCAAAAGGTTTAGCTTATATCAAAGTTAATGATGTTAGCAAGCTAAATGAAGAAGGCTTACAATCTCCAATAGTTAAATTTTTGTCAGCTGAGGATCTGAGTATTATCGTTAATGCTACGAATGCCCAAAATGGTGAAATTATCCTCTTTGGTGCCGATCGCGCTAAAGTGGTCAACGAAGCAATGGGTGCATTACGCCTAAAAGTCGGTCATGAAAAAGGTTTAGCAGTTGGCGAATGGAAGCCTTTGTGGGTGGTTGACTTCCCGATGTTTGAATATGACGATGAAGCTGATCGCTATGTAGCTTGTCATCATCCGTTTACCTCACCAAAAGATGAACATATTGACAAACTAACCACCAATCCTGCCGAATGTCTGGCTAAAGCTTATGATATCGTGCTAAATGGCTGGGAACTTGGTGGTGGTTCAATCCGAATTTATCGTTCAGATATTCAATCTAAAGTGTTTGATGCGTTAAAAATCAGTAAAGAAGAAGCTCAAAATAAATTTGGTTTCTTATTGGATAATTTACAATTTGGCGCACCGCCACATGGTGGAATTGCCTTTGGTTTAGATCGGATTGCCTCAATGATGTGTAAAGCTGAATCGATCCGCGATGTGATTGCTTTCCCTAAAACGACCAAGGGGCAATGTTTACTTACCAGTGCACCAAATGAGGTCGATGATAAGCAATTAACTGACTTAGGAATCGCAAGATTGCCACAGAACTAAAAAAGACTCAGGGTTAATCCCCTGAGTTTTTTTATAACATAATTGTTCAAATGTTCAAATACACTTGCATACTTGTGCAATCGTGTTATAATCACGCAGTGATAATAACCGTATATACTCAAACAGATTGAGTATAGTAATTATAAAAAGATGTTAACCACATGGAAAAAATTTTTAAGGCTCTAGGTGAACGGACAAGATTAGAAATACTCTTATTAATTTCATTAAATCCTGATATTTGTTTGTGTCATATTGAAGAATGTTTTCACTTATCCAGTTCAAATTTATCTCGCCATCTCAAAGAGCTGGAAAACAGCGGGTTAGTTGTGACTTTTAAGATAAGCAAATGGAAGCACTACCAAATAAGTTCTCTTGGTAAACAAATGGTAGAATTGATAAAAACTATTGATAGTGAAAATCTTTATCAACAAGTAAGCAAACTTAATCTATTATTAAACAAGGAGTCATCGTGTTAAATGTATTATTCTTATGTACCGGAAATTCTTGCCGGAGTCAAATGGCAGAGGCTATTGCACGTAATCTATACCCTCAACATAATTTCTATTCCGCGGGCATTGAAACACATGGCATGAACCCATACGCCGTTAAAGTATGTAATGAGCTTGGCTTGGATATGTCCAGCCATAGTAGTAAACATGTCGATACATTAAAAGATATTAAATTTGATGCAGTCTTAACTGTCTGCGATCACGCCAATGAATCATGTCCGCTAATTACTGGATTAGCTCAAAAATTACATCATTCATTCCAAGATCCACCAAGGTTGGCGGCTAACTTAACCTCAGAAGAGGAAAAATTAGCCATCTATCGTAAAGTACGTGATGAAATCAAAGCTTATTTACAAACTAACTTGCCTCAACTTGTGGGAGGATGGGAATGAAGAAACTAGCTTTTGTTGAACGCTACCTAACTTTGTGGATATTCCTAGCTATGTTTATTGGCTTAATGTTAGGAAAATTTATACCTGCATTACCGACATTAATTAATGATTACAGTGTCGGCACGACCAATATTCCAATTGCTATAGGTTTAATATTAATGATGTATCCACCATTGGCTAAGGTTAACTATACTGAAATGCCCTTGGTTTTTAAAAACACTAAAATACTCTGGGTATCATTATTGTTAAATTGGATTGTCGGTCCAATATTAATGTTTAGCCTTGCTTTAATTTTTTTACATAACCAGCCAAACTATATGATTGGTGTAATCTTAATTGGTTTGGCTCGATGTATTGCAATGGTAATTGTCTGGAATGATTTAGCTGGTGGAAATCGTGAGTATTGCGCTGGGCTAGTAGCGTTCAATAGTATTTTTCAGGTATTCCTATTTAGTCTGTATGCTTGGATCTTTATTTATTGGCTACCACCGTTTTTTGGCTTGCATTCATATCATGTAGATATTGGCATTGGTCAAATAGCAGAGAGTGTTTTTATTTATTTAGGTATACCATTTCTTGCTGGGTTTATCACTCGTTGGATATTAACCAAAGTCAAAGGTCAGCTCTGGTACGAACAAAACTTTTGCAGTCGCATTGGCTACTTAACACTCATTGCTTTGCTATTTACCATCGTTGTGATGTTTAGCTTAAAAGGTGCCATGATATTATCAATTCCATTAGACGTTATAAAAATTGCTATTCCATTGGTTATTTATTTTGGCATAATGTTTTTATTAGGATTATTTATCAGTAAAAAACTTGGCGCGGATTATTCAAGGTCAGTAACACTTGCATTTACTGCAGCGGGAAATAATTTTGAGTTGGCGATTGCTGTTGCTATTGCTACATTTGGACTAAATTCACCTGAAGCATTTACAGGCGTAGTTGGTCCATTAGTAGAGGTTCCTGCATTA
>ERZ650309.455-NODE-455-length-20315-cov-4.822310_pt1 | contig 20315 bp, 18 predicted proteins | sample MGYA00376245_ERZ650309 | MGnify/ENA primary metagenome ERZ650309 (study PRJEB26733, sample SAMN07839294) | wastewater metagenome | biome: urban; feature: wastewater treatment plant; material: waste water | place: USA: North Carolina | collected 2016-04-26 ...
CTGCCGCGGACCAGATTCCCGACCTCGACATTCCCGAAGCCGAAGGCAAACACCCCCGCCGAATGATCGCCGCCTTTGAGCGCAAGCTTGGCGAAGGGCCGGAAACAGAAGTGTTGCGGCTGCTGGGATTGTTTGATCGCCCAGCGGATGGAGCTTCGCTGGCCGCGTTACGCAAAGCGCCGAAGATTCCCGGCCTGACCGATCACATCGGCGAAGATTCCGAAGCCGCCTGGCTGCGTGCGGTGCAAAAACTGCGAAAGCTGAAACTCATTGCCGCCGAAAGCCATCACGATCTGGAGGAGTTGGATGCTCATCCATTGGTGCGCGAACACTTCCAGCAACAACTCAAAACACACGCGCCGGATGTCTGGCGGGCTGGGAACTTGCGCCTATACGAGCATCTGACGTGCATAACCCCCACAGCCAAAGAGTTCCCCGAGACCCTAGCTGAAATGCAATTGCTCTTTGCCGCTGTTACACACGGTTGCGCGGCAGGGCTTCAGCAACTGGCATTGGAGGATGTGTACTGGCGGCGCATACAAAGAGGAGATGAGCATTTCATATGGAAAAAACTTGGCGCATTTGACGCTGATTTGTGTGCTTTGACAGGTTTTTTTACCACGCTCTGGCATATCCCATTGGATAGCCTGACAGAAGAGGCCAAAGGATTCGTACTGAATGTGGCGGGCTACCACTTGAAGGCACTAGGACGATTACGAGATGCAATACAGCCGATGCAAGCTGGGTTAAAAGCCGACATAGACCGAAAAGATTGGGTGAATGCGGCTAAAGCTGCTAGCAGTCTCAGTGAACTCTTCATGGTTTTAGGTGATTTATCTCAAACACTAGATTATGCACGTCAGTGTATGCAATTGGCCGACGAGGGCGATGATAACTTTACAAAAATGGTGGCACGGACATTTCTGGCCGATGTGTTGCACCAAGTCGGAAAATTTCTAGAAGCAGCGGAGATGTTTCGAGTGGCTGAATCATTGCAACAGAAGCGGCAGTCGCAATTCCCTCTTTTGTATGGGCCGTCAGGTTTTCGGCACTGTGATTTTTTGTTGAGTCAGGGGCTATATCAGGAAGTGATAGATCGCACTGTCCAAACGATGGGGTGGGAAGAAGGGAAGCTGCTTGACCTTGCCCTTGATCAGCTTGCATCTGGACGCGCGCATTTGGGGCTAATTCAACAGGTGAGAGATAGGGCACAGAGAGCGTCTGCGTCCACGTCACATCTTGCGCAGGCGGTGGACTTGCTGTGTCGCGCCGTGGGCCGGTTGCGGCAGGCCGGGCATCAGGAATTTCTTGTGCGTGGCTTGCTGGCGCGCGCGGAGTGGGCGCGGGTGGCGAAGCAATTCGACCAAGCGCGCCGCGATCTGGCCGAAGCCTTCACCATCGCTGAACGTGGAGAGATGCGGTTGCACTTAGCTGATTGTTATCTGGAATTCGCTCGTCTGAGCTTGGCCACTGGCGACCGCGACTCGGCGCGCAAGGCTTGGGAGACGGCTAAGGTCATGATCGAAGAGATGGGCTACCATCGGCGAGATGGCGAAGTGGCGGAATTGAGCGCGGCATTGGGAATGACGAAGGCGGAATGACGAAACCAGATTCACGCATCCGGTTTTCTCGGCTTATAATCGCAGCCGAAGTCAGACCAGAGGAGCAGAATTTATGACGACAATCACACTTGAAGTCCCTGATGAACTTGCCGCGCAAGTTGTTGCACTGGGTGGAAGGCTGCCCGATTTGCTGGCAAGAGCTTTGAAATCAGAGCCAGCGGCAAAGAGAAGGCAAACCAACGGAGCGGAAAATTCTATTCCGCTTTACCGCGAGATCACGGATTTTCTCGCCACCAATCCTTTGCCTGAACAGGTTGCCGCTTTCAAAATCTCCAGCGCAGCGCAGGAACGGTTGGAAGATTTGCTGGACAAAAACCGAGAAGACGTTTTGACCGCGGACGAAACAGCCGAACTCGACGCTTACCTGCAAGCGCGCGATCTGATGATTCTGTTGAAAGCCGACGCATAGTCGGATGAGTAACTCAGCATGGCCAGAATCCACATTCCGGATCAGCTTCGGCGTTTGGTGATTGAGCGCGCATTGAGTTGCTGCGAGTACTGCCTGATTCATCAAGATCACACGCCGGAACCTCATCACATTGATCATTTGCTTGCCATCAAACACAACGGAAAGACCGAGGCGACGAACTTGGCACTGGCTTGTGCGCGATGCAACCGTTTCAAAGGCTCCGATTTCGCGGCGCTTGACCCGGCAGATGGTCAGCCAACAATTCTTTTCAATCCGCGTTTACAGATTTGGCAGGATCATTTTGCACTGGACGGAGTGCTGATTGTTGGATTGACTCCGAACGGACGGGCTACAGTTTATTTGCTGCGGATGAATGACCAATCTGTGCTCGCTCATCGCCGGAGGCTGATACTGAAAAAGCGGTACCCACCGCCACACTTTCAATAACTTTTTTGTCTTTATGCGAATACTCACACTCAATGTAAATGGAATTCGTTCGGCGACGACGAAAGGCGCGGTGGCTTGGCTGGCTGACAGCGGAGCCGATGTGATTTGTCTTCAGGAAGTGCGGGCGTTGCCGGCGCAAATTCCGGCGGAATGGGAAACGCTTGGTTATCACGCGGAATGGTATCCGGCGGAAAAGCCTGGCTACAGCGGAGTCGCCGTGCTTTCCAAAACCAAACCGAAGAAGGTCACGCGCGGTATCAATTGCGTTTACGATTGCGAAGGCCGCGTGTTGCAGGCAGATTTTGGCAATGTCAGCGTCGTTTCGACCTATATTCCCTCTGGAACCAGCAGCCCGGAACGGCTGGCCATCAAGCTGAAGTTTATGGATGAATTTCTGGCGCATTGTCAGCGGCTGCGAAAGAGCAAACGCGAGTTTGTCTTTTGCGGAGATTTCAATGTCGCGCATCAGCAGATTGATCTGAAAAACTGGCGCAGCAATCAAAAGAACTCCGGCTTTTTGCCCGAAGAGCGCGAATGGCTGACGCGCTTTTTGGAAGTTGGCTACCACGACACGTTTCGGCATCTGGTCGGGCCGGAAGCGGTGCATTATTCGTGGTGGTCGAATCGCGGAAACGCTCGCGCAAACAATGTCGGCTGGCGGTTGGATTACCACTTCACGACGCCAGGACTGAACAAGGTGGCGCATTCGCCCATTATTCATGCGGACCAGTTTTTTTCCGATCACGCTCCGGTGGTGATTGATTACGGGGTTTAGATACCTCGCTTGATTTAGGCCATCAGCCGCCACAATTTGGCTAATCCGCAGACTCGCGTTAAGCTGTCGTTCGCACTCTTTTATATCCACCATCAAGCGAGACAAAAATATGCAAACACCTAAAACGTTGCGACGCGTTGTCGTCACAGGTATCGGTTGTGTCACTCCGATTGGCATCGGCAAAGATCAGTATTGGCAGTCCATCAGAGACGGACGCAGTGGCGTCGCGCGCATCACGCGGTTTGAAGCCGACGATTTGCCCGTGCAGATTGCCGCCGAAGTCAAAGATTTCAATTCAGACGATTTCATTGCTCCCAAAGATCGGCAGCACGTTTCTCACGCCGTGGCTTACGCGATTGCATCGGCGGAACTGGCATTTGCCGACGCCGGATTGAATCCGCGCGAAATGTCGCTGGACGAAAAACGCGACATTGGCATTGTGCTGGGCAGCGGCGGAGCTTCACTGAGCTTCATCGAAAAACAGTACCGTTATTATTTCGGCAACGAAGCCAAACGCGCCAGCATTTATACGGTTCCGACGGCGACGCCGGGTTCGTTGCCTTCGGAGCTTTCGATGCCGTTTGGGATCAAAGGCTTCAGTCATCTGGTTTCCACCGGATGCACGTCTTCGACTGATGCGATGAATTACGCGGTGCAGAACATCGCGCTGGGACGCATCAACACCGCGTTGTCCGGCGGAGTTGACGCTCCGCTGGCGCACAGCTTCATGCTGGGCTTTTGCATGCTGAAAGTGATGACGCCTTCATGGAATCACGAACCGGAACGCGGCTCGCGCCCGTTCAGCAAAGACCGCGATGGTTTTGTCATCGGCGAAGGTGGCTATCTGTTTGTGCTGGAAGAACTGGAACATGCTCAAAAACGTGGCGCAAAGATTTATGCGGAAATTCTGGGCTACGGTTCAACCTGCGACGCGCATCATCGCGTGCAATTGGATGAAAGCGGCGTGGAACCTGCGCGGGCGATGACGCTGGCCATGCGCGACGCAGGAGTTGCGCCGGAAGAAGTGGATTACATTAATCTGCACGGAACTTCGACGAAGCTGAACGACCGCATCGAAACGCGCGCCGTCAAAAATGCCTTCGGTGATTTGGCGTACAAGATTCCGATGAGCGCGACCAAGAGCATGATCGGTCATCCACAGGGAGCTTCAGGTGCAGCGGGTTTGATGGCGACCATTGGTGGCATCAACCACGGATTTCTGCCTCCGACCATCAACCTGGACGAAGCCGATCCGGAATGCGATCTGGATTACGTCGCGAACGTGACTCGCCCGGCAGACATCAGAATTGCTGTCTGCAACTGCATTGGGTTTGGGTCGAAAAATTCCGCGCTGGTGGTGAAGCGATTTGAGGTCTAAGGATCAAGGGGACAGGATTTACAAGATTGAACAGGATTCGTTGAAGCGTCGTGATCGGCTCTTTTTCAATCCTGAAAAATCCTGAAAATCCTGTCCTCTTTTTTTAGTTGGGTTTGCTGCCGTAATTAAGCGCCATGATGCCGCCGCCGAATTCGTGAAAACCTGTTTGGGTAAACCCGGCGCGGTTCATCATGTCCTGAACGCCGTGCTGGCCCGGATATCGTTTCAGGCTTTCGGGAATGTAACGGTAAATATCCGCGTCTCCGTGCAGCAATATGCCGACTGTGGAACCGGTGACGATCAGGTAATTCAGGTATAGCCAGCGATAAATTCGATTGTTGGGCTTGGCGAAATCCAGAGAGATAAATCGCCCTCCGGGTTTCATCACGCGGTTGATTTCTACCAGAGCCTTTTCCACGTCAGGAACATTGCGCAACGCATAGCCGCACGTGACGCAATCGAACGATCCATCAGGAAATGGCATTTTCATAATGTCGCCGAGTTGGAACGATACGTTGTTGACACCTTTTTCCTGACGTTTCTTGTTGGCGATTTCGATCATTCCTGACGTGATGTCCAGGCCGACGGCTTCGCCTGCAGGCAGTTTTTCTCCCAGCGCAAAGGTGATGTCACCCGTTCCGCAGGCCAGATCAAGCACTCGTTCGTTGCCTTTTGGGTTGAGCATTGCAATCAGCTTGCGCTTCCAGCCGCGATCCATGCCGTAGGAAAAAAAGACCGTGAAGGCGTCGTATCGCGGGGCGATGATTTCAAACATCTGCGTGACGTAACCTTGCTTTTTCTCTTTGGAAGAAATGTGTTCTTCGAGGTTCGGTTTTGGGGACATAAATTTTTTCGCTTTCTGGTTTGAAGAGTTGTGAGACAGCAGCGATAAGGTAAACCGCAAATCTCTGGCTGTAAACCGGTGAGCCGCAAACTTAATTTTAAGGATGGCAATTATGACCACAGAAGAAGTGCTGACAATTTTTGAAGAAAACCAGGCGTTGCTGAAAGGCCACTTTTTGCTCAGTTCGGGCTTGCACAGTTCGCGTTATTTGCAATGCGCGCTGGTGTTGCAGCATCCACGCGTCGCGGAAAAGCTTTGCGTGGAACTGGCTGCCAAAGCCAAAGCTGACGCAAACATTGGCCAGATTGATTTGGTGATCGCTCCCGCGCTTGGCGGAGTGTTTGTCGCTCACGAAGTTGCACGCGCTTTGGGAGTGCGCGCGCTGTTCACCGAACGGCAGGAAAAAGTGATGACGCTGCGCCGCGGGTTTTCGATCCAGCCGGGCGAACGCTGTCTGGTGGTTGAAGATGTTGTGACCACGGGTGGCTCCACGCGCGAAGTGATGGAAGTCGTTGCGGCTTTGGGCGGCGTAACGGTCGGAGCCGGTTCGCTGATTGATCGCAGTGGCGGCGCTGTGGATTTGGGCGTGCCCAGGCATGCGCTGGCTGTGTTGGAAGTTCCGACGTACAAGCCGGAAGAATGCCCGATGTGCAAAGAAGGTTCGAAGGCGATCAAACCCGGCAGTCGCCAATGAACGGCGATTGTCCCTGTCAGCAGGCCCTTTAACGTAGGCCTGGGTGCGAAACCCGCGCCGTTCCACGTGAAAACTGCTGCGCACGAAAAATCGCCCGTGCTGGCTTGGGTTAAATTGCTGTCAAGCGCATCGCCAGAAATCGTTCGCCGCAAAATATTGTGCTTGGTTTTTTAGGTTGGCCCAAGATATCGAATCGGGCCTGAGAGCCGACGATATGCAGTGATTCCAGGCGAATCTGGCTTGAAGTGGCAGGCTTTGAACGCTGATTTTGTTTATTTTCAACGGTTTCTGGCGGAAGACTTCAGGAAATTTCTGAGAGAACACGGGCTGAATCGCGAAAAGGTACAGGCGAGCGGTTGAAATGGGAGTTTCAGCCGCTCGCCTGTTGCTGTCTTCATCGTTTTCATCATTCAGCGGAAAGTTCTCATTAGACAGGTATGACAAGAGCGAACCGCCTTGAGTACAGCCCGAAAGTCGGACTTGAGTCGTCAAAATCAGCCTTCCTTTCTGGCCGCACTCAAGGTGAGTTGTGAGTCCTGATGAGCAGGACTAAGATGCGCGCAGCTTTGACCGTGAAGGGAACCAACTGACGGCGAATTGCGCGACCAATCCATAAGTGCCGTCGGCTAAATCCCAACTGATCTCCGCTGCGTTTGGACATTTAGCGAAACAGGAAGCTGTAAGTCTTCAAGAAATCATCAAAATTGACTGAGTGGTTTCCAAGCGACTTGCAAACGGGTTCCCAAGCCGATTCCGGGATTGGTTATGAGTAAGCAAATCAAGCAGTTATACGAATTTGGCCCTTTTCTTTTGGATGCGGGCGAAAAGTTGTTGATGCGCGAAGGCCGCACAGTTCCGTTGCCTCCGAAAGTGTTCGACACTTTGTTGGCGCTGGTCGAAAACCGTGGACGAATCGTGGGGAAAGAGGAATTGATGCAATTGCTCTGGCCTGAAACCTTCGTCGAAGAGAGCAATCTGACCCAAAACATCTCGCAGCTTCGCCGCGCGCTGGGGGACGGAAACGGCGACGGACAGTTCATTGAAACCATCCCCAAACGAGGGTATCGGTTTGCCATTAATGTACAACTTGTCGGGGAAGAAAGTTCAGCTTTGAGTTTTGCCGCAAATGGTCACGCACTGAGCGCGGTGGAAACGAACGGAACGGCGACTTTACACGCGAAACAGGTGGAACTGGCGCCGGAACCATTAAACCGAAAACGATTATGGGCGACTTTCGGATTGCTGGCGATCAGCTTGGCAATCGTCGGCTTGGCGGTCTTTATCGCGTATCGCCGCTCGAACAATCACGGCAAGATTGCGTTTCGGCAAATCAGCCCGGTGAAGCTGACCACTTCGGGCAAAGCGATGCAATCCGCGATTTCACGCGATGGCAGGTATGTCGCTTATGTTGCCGAAACAGGAGATTTGCAGAGCTTATGGGTCAGGCAAGTTGCGGCGGACAGTGCGACTCAGATCGTTGCGCCGACCGATGTCACCTTTGCCGGAATTACGTTTTCGCCGGATGACAATTTCATTTACTACGTTGCGCATCCTCGCAATGGCGAAAACGGACTGTTGATCGGCAAGCTGTTTCAAGTTCCATTGCTCGGCGGCATTCCGCGCGAAGTGATGACCGATGTGGATGGGCCAGTCACGTTTTCTCCCAATGGCCAGTACTTCGCATTTGTTCGCAACGCTCCGCGTCAGCGCGAAGCTTCATTGATCATTGCCAAGCTCGACGGTTCTGAAGACCGCAAACTGCTGACGAAAAAACGCCCGGAAGTTTTGTCCATGCTTGGCCCAGCCTGGTCGCCCGACGGGCGCGTGATTGCATGCGGAGTGATGACGCTGACGCCCAGCGATTCCGTCGCACAGGTTTTGGCGGTGAATATTGAAGATGGTTCCGCGCGACCGATTAGCGAGCAAACCTGGTCAAACATCGGCCAGGTCGCGTGGCTGGGTGACGGCAGCGGAGTGGTTTTCAACGCCTGGCGGCGGACTTCGGCAGTGTATGGCGATCAGCTTTATCTGCTGACGTACCCAAAAGGCGAAATGCGCCGTGTAACCAATGATATGACCAGTTACGACGGTGTTGGCATCAACGCCGATTCCGGCTTGTTGGTGTCGCGGCGTTCAGATCGGGTTTCGAGTATTTGGATCGTTCCGGAAATTGGCGGCCAGTTTGACGCCAGTCATGCGTCGCAGATTAAATCCGGGTTTGGTGACAATTACAGCGAACGCTTCGGCTTGGATTGGACGCCGGATGGCCGGTTGATTTACTCCGCGCACGCCAGCGGCAATCTGGATGTGTGGAGCACCACGATTGACGGCAAGCAGCAGCGCCAGCTGACCCGTGATCCTCAAACAGATTTTATGCCGGTCGTTTCCGCGGATGGCCGTTACATTGTGTTCGTCTCTGAACGAACTGGAAGCGCATGTATTTGGCGAATGGACGCCGACGGCAACCATCCAAAGCAACTGACCAACGGACGCGGAGATGTTTTTCCGACCTTGTCGCCGGATGGGCGCTGGGTGATTTATAGCTCTTCGACGACGGGAAAGACCGCGCTTTGGAAAGTTTCGATTGATGGCGGCGAAGCGGTTCAACTCAGCCAAAAGCTGATGTGGCGTCCGACGATTTCTCCGGACGGCAAATGGATCGCCTGTTTGTTTCAGGACGAAAACATCCTTGGCAATAAAATTGCCTTGTTGCCATTTGAAGGCGGTGAACCGATGGTTTTGGAGAAAATGCCGCTGCCGGAACATTCGCTGATACGCTGGTCGCCGGACAGCCGCTCATTGACTTACATTGCCACGCAAAACGGCGCCGCGAACATCTGGAGCCAGCCGGTTGATGGCGATCAACCGCGCCGGTTGACCAATTTCACTTCAGATCAAATTTTCCGCTTCTCCTGGTCGCGCGATGGCAAATCGTTGGCTTGTGAACGCGGAATGGTCATCAACGACGCAGTTTTGATCAAAAGTATTTTGCCTGAATGAATTATCGAATCACGCTGGCTTACGACGGAACGGAATACTGCGGCTGGCAATACCAGCTTGGGTTGCCGACGATTCAGAACATTTTGAATGCGGCAGTGGATAAACTGGAAGGGGCGCCCGTCACGCTTTTTGCCGCCGGACGAACCGACGCGGGAGTTCATGCCGAAGGACAAGTCGTTTCTTTCCGGCTGACCAAAGAATGGAACGGCAACTATTTGCGGAATGCGATCAACGGAAATTTGCCGCGCGACATTCGCGTGGTGGAAGCTTCGGTCGCGCCAGACAATTTTCATGCGCGATTTAATGCTTCAATCAAAACGTACCGATATCGAATTTTTGCGTCTGAAGTGATGAACCCGCTTTGGATACGATACGCCTGGCATTACCCATATCGGTTTGAACCGGAAAAGATGATTGAAAACTCGCGGGCGCTGATTGGCACACACGATTTCACCGCGTTTACGGTGGCCGATTGCGTCACCAGAACTCGTGTGCGGACGATCACGGATATTCGGATTGAAAACGACAGCAAGCTCGTCACGCTCTATTTTTCCGGCAAGGGCTTTTTGCGGTATCAGGTGCGAACAATGGTTGGCGCATTGGTTGAAGTCAGCCGAGGACGTTTGGTCACGGATTCGATGGCAGAGTTGATTGAGCGCCGGGATCGTATGCTGGTTGGCGCTTCTGCTCCGGCTCATGGGTTGACGCTTTTGAAAGTCGAGTATTAGTATTCGTCGCCGGTCGCAAGTGGACATTTCAACGTTGGCATTCAATTAAGTCATAAGTCGTAAAGAAAATCCCCATCACCAGTGCGCAAAGCTGTACGGATTATGACAGCAAGCAGGCAGTTCCACGCCTGTGACGGCAAACTACAATGCTTCAAGATTTTTCAGGACAGATTGAGCCAGGCTCGCGTGAAGAGCAGTTGCTCAAACAAATTGACTTCAACCGCTTGCCGCGCCACATCGCAATCATCATGGATGGCAATGGCCGGTGGGCCAATCGCCGTTTTTTGCCACGCGTCGCCGGACACCGAGCCGGAGTCGAAGCCGTGCGTTCAACGGTTGACACCTGTGCGCGGCTGGGAATTGGCGCCCTGACGCTGTACGCCTTTTCCGTCGAAAACTGGAAACGCCCGCCCTTTGAAATCGAAGCGCTGATGACTTTTCTGAAAGAATATCTGCGCAAAGAACTCGACAACATTCATAAAGAAAACATTCGCTTTCAAACCATTGGCCGGATGAAGGAATTGGACGAATCGGTTCAGTTTGAATTGCGCTCGGCGATTCATAAAACGGCGAACAATACGGGTATGATTTTGAATGTGGCGCTGAATTACGGCGGCAGGGTTGAATTGGTGGACGCATTTCGCAAGTTAATGAGCGTTTGCGAAAGCGAAGGTCGTTCCCCGGAATCCATTACCGAAGCCGATATCAATCATTATCTCTATACCTCCAATTTGCCTGATCCTGATCTGCTCATCCGCACCAGCGGAGAAATGCGCGTCAGTAATTTTTTGCTTTGGCAAATTGCTTATTCCGAAATTTACGTCACAGACACGCTGTGGCCGGATTTTCGCCGACCCGATATTTTTACTGCCATCTTGGATTACCAAAAACGCGACCGCCGCTTTGGCGGTTTGAGCGAAAAACGCCTTGCCGTAGTCAACGCCTCCTAATCAGGGAACAGGAGATGAGAGATGGGAACTCCAACGTTCAGCTCCTGGCTCCCGAACCCCAACTCCTAAGAATTTATGGCTCGTGTTCTTACTGCAATAATTTTCCTGCCGATTCTGTTTTCTGCCTTGTGGCTTGGCTCGCCGATCTGGTTTGCGGCAATGGCTGGGCTGGCCGTTTTGCTAGGTCTTTATGAGTATTACGCGCTGATGAAATGTGGCGGACAGGTTCAGGGAATGATAGCGGCGCTGGCAATCCTCGCCGCTTTTTATTTTCATCGATTCGACTTGCTTCCGGCGATTTTGGCTGCCCTGGTGATTGTGGAATTATTTGTTCAAGGGGTAATAAATCAGAAGAGTGAAAGTTTCGAACAGGTGCTGCCGACGGCGGCGATCAGAACTTTTGGCGTGCTTTATGTGGCGTTGTTGGGCGGGTACATCATCGCGATTCAGGTCATTGAAAGTCCTATTCCCAAATTGCCCGCCAAGTTGCTGACAGTATTTTTTATTGTCGTCTTTGGCGGAGACACCGGAGCGTATTACACCGGACGAACTTTAGGGAAACATAAATTAGCGCCTCGCATCAGCCCGGGCAAAACCGTAGAAGGACTAATTGGTGGAGTGGTAGGAGGTATTCTTGCTGCTGTGATTGCGCATTTTACGTTCTTTCCGGAATTGCAACTTGGCCACGCAATTCAACTTGGTTTTGAAATGACGCTATTGGGAGCTGCCGGCGATTTGTGCGAATCCATGCTCAAGCGAGGTGCGAAGGCTAAAGACGCCGGCAAGTTGATTCCCGGCCACGGTGGATTACTAGATCGGCTGGATAGCATGCTGTTCAATGCGCCGTTGCTGTATTACTTTTATGAAGCCTTTAAGCCGTTCATAAAGTGAGATTATGAAACAAATCGCAATTTTAGGTTCGACCGGCTCGATTGGCTGCAACACGTTGCGCGTCATTGAAGCCTTCAAGGGCGAATTTGGCGTGGCTGCGCTCGGCGCAGGATCCAATGTCGAATTGCTGGCCGAGCAAGTTGAGCAGTTCCGTCCACGTGTCGTGTCGGTCAGCGATGAAGCCAGCGCAGACCAATTTCGCCATGAACTGAAAAAGCGTGGTGTGATTGATCCGCCAAAGATCGTCATCGGAGTGGATGGTTTGAGCGAAGTCGCCACGGTGGATGGAGCCGAAATTTTGATTGGCGCTGTGGTTGGAGCCTTAGGGTTGCTGCCGACTTATCGAGCCTTGGAACTTGGCCGCCGAGTGGCTCTGGCAAATAAAGAGACGCTGGTGGTTGCCGGTGAGTTGATGACCAAAGCGGCTGAAAAATCCGGGGCTGAGTTGTTGCCTGTGGACAGCGAACACAACGCGCTTCATCAATGCCTGCGTGGCGAAAAACGCCACGAGCTGAAGCGGCTGGTTTTGACGGCTTCGGGCGGCCCCTTCAGAAATGCGAGCAGAGAAGAAATCGAGCAGGCGACTCCCGCTCAAGCGCTCAAACATCCTACTTGGCGAATGGGCGCGAAGATCACGATTGATTCGGCTACGCTGATGAACAAGGGGCTGGAAGTCATCGAAGCGCGTTGGTTATTTGATTGCTCGGCTGACGAAATTGACATCGTTGTGCATCCGCAATCGGTTGTGCATTCGATGATTGAACTGATTGACGGTTCAATCCTGGCGCAACTTGGCGTAACCGATATGCGCCACGCAATTCAGTACGCGCTTACTTATCCGGATCGCCGCCCAACTGAATTACCGCCCTTGGATTTGGCCACGCTCAGCAAGCTGGAGTTTTTCCCGCCCGACACCGAAAAATTCCCGTGCATCAATCTTGCGTACAACGCTTTGAGAGCCGGAGGGACGATGCCTGCGGTTCTGAATGCCGCCAACGAAGTCGCCGTTGCCGCTTTTCTGGATGAAAAGATTAAGTTCGGAGACATACCCAAATTGATTGGATTAGTTTGCGAAGCCCACACTGTTCAAGCAGCCTCCAGCCTGGATGCTGTGCTCAATGCTGACAAATGGTCGCGTGAATGGGTGAAAAGTCATATCAACCGGGAACAAACGGCTGTTACGTCAGGTTTTTAGATTTATGGAAGAGGCCTGGAACAGTCGGCCAGAAAAAAGTACGCCTAAAAAGGAGAAAGGGCTTAACAACGCCTCACTCGTCGTTAAGCCCGTATGCGAACTTCTTTACGGAAGGATATTGGTGATCTGAAATTGTTGCCCTCAAGTATCCTCACTATACTTCAGGGCGATGATCACCGTAGCTTGGCACACTACACGCCTAAGTTTTTGGAAAGTTCCATTGTGTTCCAGAAAAAATTAAGCCGCCATCTGACAATAGAAACCCAGGCACTTCAGGAAGAGGCACAGGCCGATCCACCGAGTCATCAAAGAATTTTTCAAAAAAGTACAAACATCTTGGAACCTTGCTGACGGTTATGCGTTTACCTGCCCAAGAAAGATGATTGGTAATGGTTGAATATAGTGAGGATATTCAACAAGCTTTCAAGCCAGCTTTTACTGATCATCAGAAATTCTTGTGTGTATCGCATTTAAGGCTCAAGGTGAGTGAGGCACCTTGGGCCTTTCTCCTTTTTTGATTACCTTTTTCACAGATCATCAATTACGGTGAGGGACCAACAAAGATACGCTAAAGGTATTTTGTTTTTCCCTGAAGATTTTTCTGTGGGTCTGAATTCCCATTGAATATAATCCGGCTCGCTTCAAAAACTTGCCCATCAGGGCAATCCGAATTTACCCCGCCCCGAACTGATTTCCGAAAAAAGGTGCCGTATGCTGAAAGTTTATTGGCTGGTGACGGCAAGTGCGTTGCTGTCACTATCTGCGGTTACAGTTCCAGATCATAGATTTACGAATCCCTATCCTCAAACAGGCTTTATTACGGAACGCCTTTCCCCAGCGGAACTCGAAAAATGGAAATCCATTGAGCGAGTCGTTTTTGCAGAAGACATTGAAAGACAACCGTCACACCCAACCTTGCGAAATCTTTGGCAATGGATTGAAACCAGCGGGCACACGGTTTACATCGAATTTATCCAATTGCGCGGAGGGACAAGTTGCACCGCCGGGCTTTTCTCGATTGAAAGGTTCGATCCTTTAGGAAGCCACCACATTGCCGTAATTAAGCTGAACTTGGACAGCATCAATCTGGCGTATGTCGGCCCGGAAACGACCAAGGCAAATGGCTTCATACCGTTTATGGGATTGGAAAAGGAAGAGCGTTATGCAGAAGTGTTAGGCCATGAGCTTTCTCACGCCGTTCACATTCTTACCGATCTGGATCGGGCGCGTTTGGTCGAAGATTCCATTCAGGAAACCAACCAAATGCTGCTGGCTTTTCATCGGCGACGCAAATCGCCAGCAATGGAATCTGATTTGAAGCATCGGCTGTTCAAGCGAGATGTTCTATTGAAGTCACTGGAACACCAAGCAGAGGAAATGGAAAGAGTGGTTTGGCAGGAACTTTCCTCCAAACCACTCTCGGCATTGCGTCAAGCAGGCAGGAAATAAAAAGTCAGGCCCAGAATGGTGTAAACGGCCAGCAACAACACACCCTCCATCCAATTGGATTCGCCGTCCTGTGCAATCAAGGCGACCACCAGAACGGACACCGAAATCGCGACGACTTCTAGGGACGAAAAGATCAAATCCATCGGTTTGCCAAACGCATAGCTGGCAAAGACCAGCACCGGAGCGACAAACAAAGCCACTTGCATGCTGGAACCAATCGCAATGTTGATTGCCAGGTCCATCTTGTTCTTGAGCGCCACCAAAACGGCGGTGGAATGTTCTGCCGCGTTTCCGATGATCGCCACCAAAATCACGCCGACGAAAATTTGAGTCAATCCGAGTTCATGTGAAGCCGCTTCGACTGCTCCAACCAGAAATTCGCTCATTACCGCGACCAGAATCGTGGCACCCAGCAAGATGGAAATGGATTTGGCCTGGCTCCAACCGTGTGTGCCGATGGCCTTTTGTTCTTCCACATCATCCACGCCGCCTGTGTATAAATGCGAATGAGTTTTCAGGGTAAATACCAGGCTCAAGGCATAAGTGATGATCAGCACGATGGCAATTTCCAGGCTTAAGTCGTGTTCAGCCGTGGGATTGTTTTTGACCAGCAAGTGAAAAACCGCAGGCATCAACAAGCCAACCGCCGACAGCGCCAACATCGTTGAACCTAACATCGCTGCCGTTTTGTTGAATACCTGCCGAGGGTGTTTCACGCCGCCGACCACAACACTCAAGCCAAGCACCAGCAGAATGTTGCCGATAATCGAACCCGTGATCGAAGCTTTGACGACTTCATATAAACCTTTATGCAGCGCCATCAGAGCGATAATCAACTCAGCTGCATTTCCAAACGTGGCGTTTAGCAATCCGCCGATGCCTTGTCCCAGTTTTTCGGCCAGATGTTCCGTCGCCCGACCCATCCATCCGGCCAACGGAACGATTGCCAGCGCCGATACGACGAAGATGGCAATCGGGTTGGCGTGCATGAATTCTAAAATGGCCGCAATCGGCACAAAGATCAGAAACCAGTTGAGCAGGTTTTCGGGTGAAAATAGTTTTTTCAGCATAAGAGCATCAGCTTGAGCAGTCTGGCACACATCGAGTCTGGCAACTCGCCCAGTGCTCAGCCATAATTTTCCTTTCTTATTGGTTTACGCGTTGCAATGAAACGCGCGGATTATAGAAACCGTGCCTGCGTTAGTAAAACCAGCTCATAGCTTTTCTCGTCGTTTTGCCGATAGTGATTTGTTTGTTAAGCTTCATTCCGTCATAGAACTCCCCTAAAAACTCAATTCGACGAATTGGAAGGAGACCATTATGCGTAAATTATTTATTTTAAGTCGCTTTGCTCTTTTGGTGGCCGGCTTGGTGCTAACTGTAAGCCTCATCGGTTCTGACAGCCTTGCCCAAACCAGATCGAAAACAACCACCAAACGCAAAACGGTCAAGCCTGCGACTGTCAAACAGGCAAGCATTCCTCGCGGCACCCAAATGAAGATTCGTTTGGAGACCGCGATTGACACCAAAGAATCCAAAGACGGAGACCGGTTTACGGCTGTCGTGTTGACGCCGAGCCAATACGCTGATTCCACCGTCGAAGGCCACGTCGCCAAAATCGAAAAGTCTGGCAAGCTAACTGGCAAAACCGAATTGTCGCTGGCGTTTGATCGCATCAAGCTGCGCACCGGTGAAAGCATTGCGTTCGATGCCCAGGTCGTCGAAGTTCTCGGCGAAAAATCCGCCAAGAAAGTTGACGAAGAAGGCAATATCGAAAGCGGCAGCAAAGGCAAAACCACCGCGATTCGTTCTGGTGGTGGCGCGGCTGCCGGTGCGGTCATCGGCGCAATCGCGGGCGGCGGCAAAGGCGCAGCCATCGGCGCGGCGATTGGCGGAGCAGCCGGAGCCGGTTCCACCTACATTCAAGGCAGCAACAAAGTGAAACTTGATGCGGGCACGGAACTCCTGATCAAATCTACCCGCTAACTCAATTGCGGATTGTGGATTGCGGAATGCGGATTACTTTTGTCGCTTCCAGTTTCCCAACCAAGAAGGCGCGGTTGCGAGTTGAATCCACAATTCGCAATCCGCAATCCGCAATCCACAATTTGTAAATGAACCTCGAACGCTACTCCCGCCAAATCCTTTTCCACGGCATAGGCAAAGCAGGGCAAGAACAACTGGCTACCAGCCACGCGGTCATCATTGGCTGTGGTGCGCTTGGTTGCATGCAAGCCGAAATGCTGGCGCGGGCTGGGGTGGGAAGGCTTCGGCTGATTGATCGGGACTTCATCGAAGAATCGAATCTGCATCGCCAGATCATGTTTGAAGAGCGCGACGCCGCCGAACGATTGCCCAAAGCCGTTGCCGCTGCCAACCGCATCGCGCGCATCAATTCCGAGGTTCAAACCGAAGCGGTGGTCAAAGACGTCAACTATTCCAACATCGAAGAACTGATTCGCGACGCCGATGTCGTGCTGGATGGCGCGGACAATTTTGAAGTTCGCTATCTGCTAAATGATGCTGCCGTGAAGTTGGGCAAAACCTGGATTTACGGTGCGGCAGTCGGAGCTTATGGCGTGCAAATGACTGTCCGTCCACAGGTTACGCCGTGTTTGCGTTGCGTGTTTTTAGAAATGCCGCCGCCCGGAACTTCGCCGACCTGCGACACGGCGGGAGTCATTTTGCCGATTATTGCCACCATCGCCTCTTATCAAGTTGCCGAAGCGATCAAAGTTTTAACCGGCCAATTTGAAAAATTGCACGGTTCGTTGCTGCAATTTGATCTGTGGCAAAACACGTTCACGAAATTGAAGATGCGCGAACGAACTGCCGATTGTCCGACTTGCCAGCAAGGCAAGTTTGAATTTCTGTCCGCTCGTGCAGGGCAGTTGGCGACTTCGTTGTGTGGTCGCAACTCGGTGCAGATTACGCCTGCCGTCAGTCACCAGATTGATTTGGCCGAACTGGCTGACCAACTCCGCGATGTTGGCGAAGTCAGTTACAATCGCTATTTGCTGAAGCTGAAAACCGGTGAGCACGAAATTACAGTTTTTACCGACGCGCGCAGCATTATCAAAGGCACGGACGACCTGGCTGTCGCGCGCACTCTTTACGCTCGTTATATCGGAGCTTGAATGGAATCAGAGATCGGAACACTCACATCAATCACCCGCTATCCGGTGAAATCCATGGCGGGAGAATCGCTGGAAAACAGCGCGCTGGGATGGCATGGGCTTGAAGGCGACCGAAGATTCGCGTTTCGCCGCCTGGAAGATACGGCTGGTTTTCCCTGGCTGACGGCTGGCAGAGCGCCGCAGTTGATTCGATACCAACCGTTTCGGCTGTCCGGTGATATGGAAAACCCTTTGCCCTCGCACGTTCGCACGCCGGACGGCAAAGAATTTGAATTGCAGAGCGAGGAACTCCGCGCTGAAATCGCCCGGCTTTATGGCAAAGACGTTCAATTGATGCAGTTGAATCAGGGCGTTTTTGATGAAGCGGCTTTGTCGTTGATCAGCCTGGGCACCATTGCGGGCTTGGAACTGGAATGTGGCAAGACGTTGGATGTGCGACGATTCCGCCCCAACTTGGTGATTGAAACCCTATCTGGAAAGCCATTTTCTGAAGACGAATGGGTTGGCAAGATCATTCGTTTTGGAACCGATGGCGGCCCGGAAGTGAGCATCACTTTGCGCGATGTGCGCTGCGCAATGATTAATCTGGACCCGGACACAGCCGAAAGCGATCCGATTGTTTTGAAATCCGTGGCTCGCACAAATGAAGTTTGCGCCGGAGTCTATGCCACCGTGACCAAAACCGGCGTTGTGACTGTCGGTCAAAAACTGTTTTTGAAATCATTCTGAAGGGCTTGGTTTTTGAATGCCGAAAACTGAAATTATCGTACCTGCTTCCACCTCGAATCTCGGCGCAAGTTTCGACACTTGCGGCCTGGCGTTGTCACTGTATTTGCGGCTGGAAGTCGAACCACTGGACAACAAATTTGAAATCATACCCACCGGCGAAGGCGCTGAAAAAGTGCCGCTTGACGAATCGAACTTGATGCTGCGCGCGGCGTTGTTTGCCGCCGAAGCTCGCCGACAGAAATTGACCGGTGCGCGCATTCGCGTGGACAGCCAGATTCCGCTGGCGCGCGGGCTTGGCAGCAGCAGTTCGGCAATCATCGCCGGGCTTTCCATTTACGAAGCTCTGACCGGAGACAAGTTGGAGCAGGCGGACTTTTTTGATTTTGCGCTGAACTTTGAAGGGCACGGCGACAACTTGGCTCCAAGTACGCTTGGCGGGCTTGTCGTCGCCGTCGTCAAAGAACGCACGGATTACGCGGGCAACGAACGCCGCTCGCTGTTGACCGTCAAACGCCACTGGCCGGAAGAAGTCAAAATCGTCATCTGCATTCCCGACTTTGAAATGGAAACCGCCAAGATGCGCGCCGTATTGCCGCAAATGACGACGCGACATGATGCGATTTACAACCTGCAACGTGCCGCGTTGTTACAAGCCGCGCTGGCCGAAAAGCGATTCGATCTGATCAACGAAGCTCTGCGCGACCGGTTGCATCAACCGTATCGAGCGCCACTGGCTCCGGGCATTTCCGAAGTGCTTCACCTGAACGAAGAAGCGCACAAATTTCCGGGTTTGCTCGGCGCAGCGATCAGCGGAGCCGGTTCGACGATGATCGCCTTCGTCACGGGCAACGGCGAAGCCATCGCCGAAGAGATGGTTCGCCGGATCGAATCCAAAGGCGCGAAAGCGCGCGCGCTGCAAGTCACGGTGGACAATCGCGGACGGCAAATGAGCTGAGACGTTAGCCAAATAAGTGGGACAATTTTTCAAATTGTCCCAACGGTTAATTAGCAGTGCAACAATTTGGAAAATTGTTGCACCTCACTAGAAGGAGAAATTCACCTCAATGAACCCATTCGATTTATCAACCCGAGTCGCCATTGTTACCGGAGGCAACGGAGGCATCGGACTCGGAATGGCTCGCGGATTGGCGAATGCGGGCGCAGCAGTTGTTGTCGCCGGTCGCAACGCAGAGAAAAACGCCGCCGCCGTGGCTGCGCTGGAATCTTTCGGAGCCAAAGCTGCTGCCGTCGAAGTCAACGTCACCGATCAGGCTTCGTGTCAGGCGATGATTGCCTTTGCGGTGGAACGCTTTGGGCGATTGGACATTCTGGTCAACAACGCAGGCACGAACATCCGGAAGCAGCCGACGGAATACTCGCTGGCCGAATGGCACGAAGTGTTGGAAACCAACCTGACCAGCGCGTTCGTGTGCGCGCAGGCGGCTTACCCGGAAATGAAACGCGCAGGTGGTGGCAAGATCATCAACATTGGTTCGATGATGTCTATCTTCGGAGCTTCGTTTGCCGTGCCTTACGCCGCCAGCAAAGGCGGCATCGTGCAAATGACCAAAGGGCTGGCGACCGCCTGGGCCAAAGACAACATTCAAGTCAACGCTGTGCTGCCCGGCTGGATTGACACCGATCTGACTCGCAAAGCGCGCGAACAGGTGAAAGGGCTTCACGAACGAGTGCTGGAACGCACACCATCAGGTCGCTGGGGCATTACCGAAGACTTCGCAGGCATCGCCATTTTCCTTTCCAGCCCGGCTTCGGATTTCATCACCGGTACTGCAATTCCGGTGGATGGCGGGTATTCTGTACAGGGATAGGAGTAAAGCGTCGTGGTTGAAGTTCCTTTACTCAATGATGAGCCGCCTATTGAAATTCTTTCTGATGATGAAGTCATAGCCTTGGCTGAACTCAGGTTCACCTGTGAGCAAGACGAGGAACTCAGCGACTTGCTTTACATTAACCGCGAAGGTCAGCTTGATGGCAACGGGCGAGATCGGCTCAGCGAATATATGAGAGTTTACGAGAAAGGAATGTTGAGAAAGTCTGAAGCCTTGC
>ERZ650309.458-NODE-458-length-20285-cov-6.254424_pt1 | contig 20285 bp, 22 predicted proteins | sample MGYA00376245_ERZ650309 | MGnify/ENA primary metagenome ERZ650309 (study PRJEB26733, sample SAMN07839294) | wastewater metagenome | biome: urban; feature: wastewater treatment plant; material: waste water | place: USA: North Carolina | collected 2016-04-26 ...
AAGTCAATGAAAGATGGTATGCAGTTAGGTTTATTTCAAGGTGCAATAAATAAGTATTATGACATATCTAAAGATTTAGATATAATGTATAACAACCCTGTATTCGGTGGGTTTGATGGTATGGAAAAAGAAGTAACCGAATACGAATACAAGGGCAATACTTACAAGATAGTACATAGTGGCGGTTACGTTTCAAAGGATATGTATATTTCCAACAGACAAGAGGGAAGATTTAAAAACATAGAAGTTCCATTAGATGTATTGGTTGATTTTGTAAACAATCCAAGTGAATTTAAAAAGGTAAAAACCTTAGCATGGGAAAGTGCAAGTGTAGATAAGAAATTTAAACTTGATCTTGACGATAATCAAAAGGCATTTGCAGAATTCATATTTGCGGTAGATGCATCGTCATTAATGGGTGCAAGTGACAATATACTAAACAGAACCAATAATGCGATGCGCAAGGAATTAACTAAAAAAACAATCAAACAAAATGTGTATGAGTAGGTGAAATGAAAAAACAGGTTATTAAGAAATAGTTTGTTCTTTTAATACATTTACCAACCCTCTTATCTCTATTTTCCTATTAGGTTTCCTGTGGTAAGAAACTTCACATCTGTCGTATTCATCTTTACATAAATATCCAAATTTTCCATCTTCCTTAATTTCCGTTATTCCGTTACTATGCATAAGAACCCACCCAACGTTATGTTTTTCTAAAGTTCCAATACCAATAGTTCCAATACCGAAGTAACTATATGTTTCATTGAGTTGTTCTAATGTTATATTTCCATTTTTATAATTTTCATCTGCATTAATCTTTGCAAGTAGAATTAAATCAAATATAGTCTTGTGTATAAAATCACCTTGACTTAAATATTCACCTTCAAACCAAACATCTTTTGGTTGGTTGTCTTTAATGCCATTCCATGTATCAATCATGTAATTAATAATACAACGTGATGTTTGTGATTCATTCAGTAGTTCTTTTGCTAATTGTGTCATGTCGTTATGATTTATACAAAGATACCTACCTGTACACTAAAAAACAATACATGACTTTTTAATATTCCGACTAAATGATAAAGATTAATAAAGCACGATAAAATTAGAGCAAGGCACATGATTCAATATAATATTAACGTAACATTGAGTAGTTTTTTTTATTCAAAAAAGGTAGCTTTAATTCGCTACCATCAAAAAGTAATTTGCCAAAGGCTATAAACAAGTAAATTTACAGTATGGGTATGGTAGACAAGTATTTGCAGGACAATCTTAATAAAGATATGGCTAATCGTATGCAAGGTCAACAAGAGAACGGTGGCGGTATGGGTAATATGCTTGGCGGTTTAAATCCGATGTCAATAGCTAAAGGCGGAATAGACGGCATCGCACAGATAGGAAAGGTATTATCGCAAGGTAACTTTGACTATGGTGGTGATTACACCATGAAACAAGCACAGGACTTTGGACAACAAAGAGGTGCAGGTATCGCAGGTGGTATAATGAAAACAATTCCGGTAGTAGGTGGAATATTATCACCGATAGCAGAGTTGTTCGGTGGATTGATAGCAAAGAAGATAGCGGAGAGAAAGGCAAAGCCAGTATTAGAAAACAGAGAAGCAAAGATGGATAGTTTGGCAGACTTCCAAAAGGAAAAGATTAGAGAAAACAGATTTTTCAGAGAAAGCGATTTAGAATATGGCACAGACGGCAACCGATTTAACTAAAGAACAGTTAAATAAATTAAATAAAGAATGGCTATCTAAGGGTTATATGCTTAATCCTGATGGCACTTTATCGCCTGTATTATCAGGTGACAAAGATAAAGACGAGTTACTAAAGAAAGCATCTGATGAATACAATGCCACGCTATTAGCAAAAGGAAAAGCAGATAATAAGATTGCAAAAACCGCAGAGATAGGAAATACTGCTATGAATGTAGCAGGTGGTGTATTGGGTTTGGGGCAAATGATTGGCGGTGCAAAAATACTCGGTAAAACGAAAGCACCTAAATATCCATACGAACAGTTACCAAATCAACAGTTATCAGCACGATTAGGTGATGTACAAAGATTATCACAGATTGGCGATCCAATTATCCGTGAGAAGATGATGAGAGATATGGCTATGCAAAACGCTAAAAGTGATGCAGTAGCAAAAGTATCAAGTGGTGGCGATGTTGCGTCTTACGCAGCACAAAGTCAGGTTAATTCATCTGCGAACAATGACGCAATACGAAATATCGGTGCAAGTGAATTGGCATTTAAAACACAGCAAGGAAATATCCTTGACGGTTTAATTCAGCAGAAAATACAGGAAGATAACGCAATACAAAAAGGCAAGATTGATAAATTCAAAAATGTTGACTTACCTGAATTTAAAGCAAGACGTAACTACGGTGAGCAGTTGGTAAATAAAGGAATTGGTAATGTATTCAACGCAGGTATTGGTGCAGGACAAAACGCAACAGTATTGGCACGTACAGCGCAGAATGATAAATTATTTGCAGAACAAACACCGAAAGCTACTACACCACCTCTTAATTTAAGTACACCAGTTACCGATTTAAGTACACCAGTTACCGTACCACAATTTAACCTAAGCGGTTTATTACCTAATGCATATGAAACAATGAATGGTAAAGCGCAACCATCTATCGGTGCGTTGTTGCCAATAAGGGAAAACAAAGACAACTTGCTACCTTTCGGAAGAATACCAACAGTACAGCCAATGCCTATTATACCTAAATGGGTAAAGAAAGAATACAAAAAAGGAAATATGGAGTACATGGGAACACCTGATGGCTATATGAAATATTTATCAAAGGTTTCTAAGTTGAAAGCCAACCAAATCTACAATAAGTTTAAAAATAAGATAAACCCACTAACAGGAAAGATGTATTCTATACAAGATGTTCCTGTGTTGGTAAAATCTATGACCGATGGTAATATAGGTGAGAACCATAAGGAAGCACAAACTTTAATTAATGAATTAGGATTATAAAATTTATTCCCCAATAAATACGGAGTGTGGTGTCCATGCTCGGAAAGTCAACTAACAAGTTGGCTTTTTTCATTCCATAAAGTATCACTTGCTATGTATGATAGCACATTAATTTTGATACATGGAAAAAGATAAACTAAGTGCAGTTGTTGATATTATTCTTTTTGGTTTACCAATCGGTGATGGTGTTATCAGTGTACAGAATAACGCTTACCATATACAAAATAAAAGAACGAAGTCTGTTGGTTTAATTGAAGAATTACAGATAAAAGCAGGTAGCAACTTAGGTATAAACAATCTGATTGCGAAGAAATTGCGTGATGGAATTGTAAATGGTATCGCTGAATATTTTGAAAAAGAAAAAGAAGTGATAGCAACGGTTGCGGAAGTGGTTAAAGAAGAAGAAGGAATAAAAGCGGAGAGTGAAGCGGTTAATGATTTTGCACAGAGTATCGCAGATGATTTGACTGAAACACCAACAGAACCGGCAGTTCCAAAGAAAAAAGGAAAGAAATAAGCTGATGAAATATCGGTTTGCTTGATTATAAACAGTAAAAAGGGAAAAATGACTGAAAATGACACATTGCAGAACATCGCTGATAGTTTAGCGACAGAAGCACCAAAGGTTGAAACGCAAAGTTCGGACTTACAAAACATAGCAGATGAATTGTCAGCACCGAAACAGGAAGAAGTAAAAGAAGAAATTGTTGCAGAACAGAAAACAGAAGTAGTAGAAGAAAAGAAAGAGGATGATTTAATCGAACTCGAAGAAGATGAAGAACAAAAGCCGGAAGCAACTAAAGAAGAAATATTCAACCCCGAAGAATTAAAAGAAATTGGAGTTGAAATAAAGAGTAAGAGTGAACTAAAAGAGTTCATCAGTTCTTTGAAAAATGAAAATGTGACCTTGAAAGCGAAAGCGGATGAGGTGTATGCAAATGAAGAAATCAAAAAACTTAACGACTACGTTAAGAATGGCGGTGACTTAAAGGCATATACCAACGATGTACAGCAACTAACGCAGTACAAACAGACGCTTACTGCACTTGATAGCATCAGTCCTGTTGAAGCCTATAAATACGGCATCTTACAGCAGTTCGGAGTAAAAGATGTATCTGAATTGCCGGAAGATAAACGCCAGGAGTTTGAGGATTATATAGATTCTCAACCGGCATTCCAAAAGGAATTAGAAGGTAGGAAGCTGATTAATGCAGAAAAGGCATCGTATCAGGCAGAGATTAACAGAATCGAACAAGGAATCACACAAGCACAGGAAAATTTAGCACGTAAGAATGAAGCGTATGCAACCAACGTATCTAAAGCCATTCAAACATTAACAGGCGTTGATGGAATAAAGGTGAAAGAAAGTGAAAAAGCAGAGTTGTCAACTATTCTTAAAAATCCGAAACAAGCGTTGCAAGACCTTATGCCACTTGATAAAGATGGACTTCCCGATGTAGACGCATTGGTAAGAATTATCTACCGAGAGAAATATGGAAAACGCAACACCGAACTTCTGCTTGAAAAGGCAAGAAGTAAAGGAAAGAAAGAGGTTTTTGAGAAGATAGAAAACTCCGAAAGACGGGAACTAACGCAACATTCGCAAACTGCTACAATTAAAGACCCTGTTGCAGAAGCGATAGCGCAGATGTAGCATGGCAGGATATTAACAAATTTAAAAAAAAAACCAAATAAAAAATGGCTTACACAGAAACAGTAACCCCAAGCAACGAAATGGCGACAAGAGTTGGGGATTGCACGTACAATAACTTATTTGTATCTGCATACGGCAAACCTTCATGGGATGCATTAATCGCTAAAACGGCAGAGAAATACAACTTGCCACAGATCTTAGAATACATCGGTGAAGGTGTAGCGGAATCATCTACCCTGAATTGGGCGGAAGAAGGCGCAATCATCAAGCTGTACACAATTACATCGTCTACCGGTGGTGGTACAACTACTGCGGAATTGACATTGACAGAAACTGACCCGTATTTTGCAATCGGTGACTACATTTTATTGCCATCAGGAAGTGGTGACAAGCAGAAATTAGTACAGGTTACTGAAATTGCAACTACACCAAACCACGTATTGACTGTTGAATCAGTTGACGGTGAGGTTATTTTAGCAGCTAACATTGCAGCAGCCGGTCAAATCATGTGGGTAGCAAACGTTACTGCACCATGCGGAACGTTAAGTGATGGCAGACGTTACAAACCGAATCAGCGTACTGCGGTAGCGCAAATCATTAGCCAAAACAAACACTTCTGCTATGACGAAGAATCTCAATTATCATGGGTTGGAAATAAAGAAGGTACGGTTAAATACTACCACTCTATTGACGAACAAACTCACGTAAAAGAGTTCAACCTTGCGGTATCTAACTATGTGTTGTTCGGTGAAGCTACGGCATCCCCTACATCATTAACAAGTGGTGCGATTTCCGGTGATGGCATTATTGCCAATATTATGACAGGCGGAACTGTTGGAACATGGGCTGGTAACATTGCAGAAGATGATTTACAAGACATCTGTACTGCTATGGTGAAAAACTCTCCGTATGCAGAAGGCGAATGGTTGGTATTAGGTGGTTCTACTGCTATTGCTAAAACTAAGAAGGCGTTGAAAGACTACTTTACAGTTGGTGGTGCAGGTTCATTTACTGCTGAAAGACGTGCTGGTAAAGCAGGATTCGATGTTACATCTTACACTTTTAACGGTGCAATCTTGCACTTACACAACTTACACATATTTGACTTAATTCCTGCTCCAGTTGCCGGTGGAATCAATTATGCAAACGCATTATTGTTCCTGAATGTTTCTAAAACGAAAGACGGTGCAGCTACACAGATTAAGTATGTGAAAGGATTTACTGGCAAGGTTGAGAAAATGATTATGACACAGAAAAACGGTCACACTCCATTAGTTGATGGTGGTGTTCGTTCATCTAACGACAGATGTTTTGAACGTGCATATTCATCTAAAATGATGTTAGTAATGAAATGCTTAAACGCACACGGATTCTTCTACGGAGTATAGTACGAAACTTTAAACCTCATGGTAGCCACAATAAAAGTGGCTACCTATTTGTAAAAACAAACAAAAAAATAAAGAAATGAAAAAAATAATCTTTTTATTATTCGCATTATCGTTCACGGTTGCATTAAACGCACAGAACGTAAAACCACGATTCGTTACGTCTACTTATGGTCGCACAGCAGGCGCACAGCTAAATGCATACGTTTCGGTAACTGACACGGCAGGTGCAGATACATCTTATTTGTACCCAAAAGCAGGAAAGACAATCGTTAAATTGTCAGTAGCAGATTCTATTGCAATTAAATTTACTTCTGTAAAAAATAGCTACGTTGGTGACGAAGTAGTTGTTATTGCTACAAACGCATCAGGTAGTTCACACGTTATTAAGTTTTTATCTACCAACTCTGAACCTGCAAGTACAGGCGGAAGAATTACACTCGCAAGTACATTAGGCGCAGTTATCCGATACGTTTTTAACGGTGTTAAGTGGGTGGAAGCAAGTAGAGCAGTACAGTAAATTATTCACTAAATAAATAAAAATGACAGCAACAGCAACAAAACAAAAGGGAGGAGTAGAGTTTAACTGTTTAGGCGGTTCGGTTGTACTCCGACATGGTTACAAAGAGAACGAGAACGGTGACAAACAGAAATTATATTTCAGCCGTGCCGACATTGAAAAGTTGAAATTACCCGACACATTTCTTGCCAAAAGAAGTGATGGTAGAGAAATCGGGTTGATAGAACTTGATATGAATAAGACACGGAAGATTATCGTTCCGTACTATGAAGAAGAAATGATTGAACTGCTGAAAAGTAATGAACTTGTCAGCAAGGCGAAAGGAAGTCAGAAGTTGACAAACAAGGTATCATGGTTTGATCCGCAGGAGAATAAACTGGAAAGACAGAAATCGGTACAGGGCAGACAATTAGCATTGTTGGTTGTAGCCGGATTACCAAAGGCAGATTTAAAAGATTTGTCTATCTGTTTGGGTATGCGTGAAGTTGACACCATTTCCGACCCTGACTTTGCAGACATCATTGACAATAAACCACAGCGCATCCTGGATATGCTTGATGTAAAACAGAAAGACGGTGTGCCAAAAGGAACGCTGTATGAAAGTTTCAGGATTGAAGCAATACTACGCAGAGCAATAAACGTGAGGGTAGTAAAAGAACGTGCAGGTGCATTATTTTTCGCAGAAGAACAAATCGGAACTGACTTTAGAAACGCTTTGAAAAACCTGCAAAACAAAACAAAGGGTGACGATGCCAGTATGGCTCATGTGTTACCGTTAATTAAAGCCAAACTCGAAGGAAAGGATGATGAGTAGTTTGGTGATACCAAAGAAGAAAGATGGAAAGGTATGGAACGAAACCATACCTTTCAATCCAACATTATTTGGTTGGGATTTTGTAAAAGCCTGTTGTTGCGAAGCAGACTTTGTGAAGGGAGAAATGAAGATGAAGGTAGCAAAACAGAAAGACAGATTGCGTGTATTCGATAAGGATAAGAAAGAGATTTTAACGTATCGGATGCCACAGTCACAGATGGAATTTTTTATACTACAAAACACCCTGTAATAAATGGCTTTAACACTATTGATGGATTACGAGATAGTAAATGTTGGTACAGGTATTAAAGTTACTGATACTACCGTTTATGGTGGTGCGAATCCAACGAGAGCAAACTCATTAGTGAACTTTATTATTACAGATAAGCGTACCGGTGAACTTATTGAGGTCACATACGATGAAGAAACAGTAGAAGAAATACTGATACCGATTACACACGATGGATGGTACAGTATATTGATGACAGTAACCAATGCAGTAGGTCAAGACGAGAGAAGTGATGAGAAAGTTTTAGGCGTTATTGTAACTGAAAGATTTTGTGCTTGTCTTGCTGAATACTCAACTAAAGCATTGGAGAAACAATGCGGATATGAGGGTTCTAAATTTTGGGAACGCTTATTTTGCTTACAAGGGCAGTTAATTGGATTACAGGCTTTGGTAGAACGCAATGACCTGTTAAGTGCAGACATGGCGATTGAAAGAATGGGATTAGAATGTGGGCGATTAAATACTGATTGTGGATGTTAACGTCAACGGAAAAGACCAATATATTATTATGGACAGACCAGTTCTTTGCAGAGAGTGTTGTTTGTTTGAATGAATATATTTGTTGTGGTAAAAGTCCTTGCGGATTATGCGCAAAGATTGCAAAAGTATATTCATTGAAACACGCCATTGAATCGGCAGGAACGTACATAACTGAAACACAGATTGATAACCTTTATAGACGACTACAATGTTTAATAAATTTAAGAATACAGGATTAATAGTCCTAATGATTTCCCTTTTTGCTGTTGTGGATGCGTATGGACAGGTTAACTGTCCTACGTGTCCTAAAGGGTTGACTGCACCAAGCAGTATATCAGCACCACAACAAGGCTTTAACGGTTACACAAGCGAGGTAGACCACTTTGACGGCACTACGCCTACTTGTTATACACCAACAGCAGCGACATTAAACGGACACCTTAGAGGTATCAATAATGCATTATGTTTGACACGTGCTAGAATCGACAGCTTAAACAGGAAAGATACTGTTTTAATTCGCAGGATTGACAGCCTTATGAATGCCATTGATGACATAAATACGGACTTACAAACCAGTTACAATACATCAATAGTAAGCTCTGACAGCAGTATAAATGTAGTTGCATCCATTGTTGGATTAGTACAGCAGTTTAACCTTTCTGTGGATATTGACAGCGTAAAGTCTAAAATTGTAAGAAACCTTGATTACAGCTGTTTGGGTGTTCCGAGAAACTTTGACAGCATAATGAATAAACTGATTGAGATTGCGTGTTTAACAACCGATCCGACAGTTGACAGTTGCAAGGTATGGAGATTATACGCTACCAACTCGGTAGGAAGCACGGCAGGAACAACAACGGTTAGTGCAACATCATATAGTATAGGTGCAGTACCGGCAGATATGTGTCTGACAAAAATTGAGTACATCTATACATTATATGACGGCACAGGTGCGGTGATGGCAAACGGATTAATTAACGGAACTTCAACATTGGGTGCAGTTACATCATGGACTATTCCTTACGGGTATATTCAGGGCGCAAGAACTGTAACAATTACTACAAGATTTTGGAAAGAGAAATGTACAAGTCATAATTATTGTGGAACTATGGATAGCACCTTGACATCAAATGTGCCTGTATTCTCATTATTACCAATAGTAGCAAATAACGATGTATTCACAAATACTACTACAGCTACAGCATTGGTGGATATTTGCTCGAATGATGTTCTTCCGTATGCATTAGCATCGAGTTCGTTAATTACGGGTGCAACCAAAGGCTCTGCATCGTTATCAGGATGTTCACTTACATACACACCGATCATAAATGGTATTGACACACTGAGATATAGAATAACGGATATTTACGGACACAGTGATACAGCTTATATCTATATAACAAATAGTTTCTCCGTTGCAATGGATGTAAGTTTCAGTACATCTACAACAAATATTTGCATTGTTCAATGTGGTTCTACTCCTAAGAAATATACACAATCAGTTTCGCTTAATGGTAGCGGTTCACAGTTTGGTTCAATTTACAAAATCAGGAAATTGACTATAATTTCTGATGATACTACAATAGTGAGAACATTCACACCAAATATATCACAATCTACATTCAATAGCACATTAACCGGCGCACCTGCAACATTATATAATTCAATACACTCAACAGGTGGACAAGCAGTGGTAGAGTTTTCATTCTACGATAATCTTGGGAATTTGACTGTAGGTTCTGTAACATTTACATTCTCTCAGTTGACTTGTGATGATGCATCAACTTGTAATGGTGAATACGATAGCTTTGAACTTGAATTTGGCGAATGACGATAAAAGACACATACAGGTTATTTATAAATACTTTGATTGATAAGTATGGTGACGCTTCAATAGAAGATTTCGAGTTCACGGAAACATTCAACCGTGCATCATTAGCAGTATTATCCGACCAATTCAATAATAAGAATAAACGTGGCGAGAACGGTGTATTGCCGTATGCATTTGAAATGTCGCAGACTGACTTGCATAAGTGGAAATCGTTAATACAGCCGGTTACAGTTAGCAGTGACAATACAGGTAAAATTACAGACGCAATTATTGAAGAACAGTTAACCGGAAGTAAAAAGTTGTTTCATATTAATACACCGCTTGTATATGATGAAAGTGATGCTACTAAAAGAAAAGCACGTTACGTACGTCACAATGATTACGCACAGATAATAGGCAATGTATTTACAAAGCCAAAAGTAAACAGACCCATATGGTTAGGTTATGATGGTTACGTTCAAGTGTTACCAGAACAAGCGTGGACTGCAACATTTACGGTGACACGCTACCCAAAGAAAGTATTATTAGACCTTACCACACCTGCGAATAATGTTGATCCTGATTTGGGTGATTCAGCCATAAATGATGTGTTGGTAAGAATGGAACAATATTATGCAATTAAAATACGTGAAGTGCAGTTAAATGAAGCTGCTATGGCACAGGAAAATAAACAGTAATGCCGAGTATAGACAACATGATAAGCGATGTAGAATTGCGACTGTCACACGCCAAGCCGAGTGATGATTTTGCTATTCCGAGAGAGCAGATACGCTTTTGGTTAGATACTGCATCTGCATCATTAATGTCTGAATGGATTAAGAAAAGAAATGGTGGCGAAGTACCGGCACAGATAATAAAACCATACGATTGTCTGTTGGTACAAACTGAAACAGATACCTGTATTGGTAATTGCAATACACGACAGTATATACAACTACCGCAGAATAGCGATGGCACAACAAAAGGAATACTGGCGTTGCCTAATGACGGCGGTATTGTACAATTATTGCAGGGTAGCAACCAAATTATGCGAGTGACAAATATCGCACAACTAGGTATGAATTTGAAATTAGAGTTTTCATCTAAGTTCGCATACTTTGTAAGGGTAGCAGATAAGATTTATTTATTTAACGGTGTATTCCCAAGTTACTGTAAACTGACTGCATATATAGCGAGTTGTGACACTACGGATATGGCAGATACAGAAAACTATCCTACTATTGACGAATTAATACCGAGCATACTGGAACAAGCGGAGAAGATCGGATTAAGAGAATTACAAACCAAAATAGACTTACAAGACGATGGCATACCAACTTAGTACCCGACAATTAATTGCAGAGGTAATGGTTGAATTAGCATTGCCGGATGAAAGTATGTTACCTATCATGCTGACATGGAGTAAGGAAGCCATGAGAGCAATCGGTGGCAGTAAATTATTTGCAGTAGAAACAGAATGGTTGCCTATTGATGATTTGCAGTTCTTAAAACCAAAAGACTTTGTAGCTCCGTTAAGTATTACATTGAAAACCGATGCCGGTGCGTGTATTAAACCTCACATGGATAGCGATACAGAAAGTTGCAGTTGTTGTGAAAATTGTAATATAACTTGTGATGTTACGGTTGGTGAAAATGCAACGCACATTTACCTAAGTAGTAATGGCAGTATCTATACATTAGCCAAAATGAAGTATATCGGACAACCTTTGGGTGAGTGTGGTACACCATTGGTTGATGGTAAAGCAGGCAGGGCGGTTAAGCAGTACATTATTTGGAAAACAAAGGCTACACAACGCAATAAATTTAAGGATAGTACACCACAAAGTGAGGTACAATACGAGTATCAGTTATGGACTAAACTTGCAGACCAGGCATACGGAAATATTATGATGCCGAATACTTTAGAGTTAAAGAAATTAGGTGTATCGTGGCTCAATGCAGGGTTTTCACCTGCGATGTTTGTTAATAGACTGTATTGAAAAGTAAGCATATAAGCTGACAAAATGGAGTGGATAACAGAAGATAAAAACCACAACCCAATACGCCACATCAACACAGGTGAGGTGAAGTTATCATTGACAGATACCAAATAAAATCAAAGTTTATACATTTTGAAAAAGGTGACTTGCATCAGATTGGATATGACTGCAGAAATAAATTCGATTATATTAATTTTATGAGTTTAGCACCACCGAGTAATTGGGTGCAACATAACTGTGCAGATGCATACAGTGGGTTTACGTTGCAGATAATTGAAAAGGATAAGCGTTCACCAACGCAGAAAAACATATTTATTGAGTATTCGGAGATATGAAAACTATAGCACGAATATTAGACATTATTGCGTATGTGTGTATTGTGTTCTTGTTCTTTCTGTTGGTGTTGTATAAACCGAAATGAGTATAATATTTTTGGAATTGAATCCAAAATGATGCATAAAAAACATCATTAAGTCGGAGAAATACCGATTTTATGATTAAAAACAACATAACAGGGTGCAACTGCGAAGTCTGTATCACCGTAAGGAATACCGCACCCTGCCATATTGTTGATTATAAATTTGTGATTGTAGTGATACATAATTAAACTTCGCATTGCAAATGTAATACAAAGTTTTGATATTGTCACCTATTTACTTAACGATTCCTGTAACTCGTTTCGCAGTCAGTACTGATTGACATGATTTCCACTTCACGGTTATCGGTTGCATCATTAGCAATGATAAACTCAACTTCCATATAGTCACCACGAAGTTTACTTCTATCATTTTTATTTCTGATACGGTTTAACCAATACTGGAAATTACGCATTTGGAATGGTGCTGGTGCAATACTATTCACATCGTGTATTAACAAGTCTGCTATTTGGTCGTTTCTGTCTAATGAAACAGCAGGAACGGTTGCAGTACCTCTATCTTGATTTACTAAAAATCCACCTTTCATTTCAAAGTTGAACACATTGAATATCTTTACAAATCCGGCATAGTCATTAACCACGAATTTGAAAGACGAATTTCGGTAGTTTCCAAACCATAATCCACGTTGATTATTTGTGTAAGCGGTATATACACTTCCTTTATTCAGTAGGTATAATTGCTGACCGGCATACACGCCATTTAAGAGTATGTCGTCACCGATATTGATACGTGTTTTAAACTTCTTGTTTTTAGCGTTAAATACGACAATATCTTGCGGAGTGGAACTATGTACCCTTTTGCTGATAATATACTCCATATTGTCTTGTGTGGCATCAATATAACCACTTAAATCAATCTCACGTATCTGCGTGTCATTAAACAGTAAGTTTTTGAAGTATGTAATCATATTCTGTTCAGAAATGAACTCAAATCCACCATCTGCGAATGAGATAACCTGTTGTTTTTTTGCATCTACGAAATAACAGTTCCCATTATGGGATTTTACAGAACGGATATGCTGACTGCCATTGTTGAATGATAGGTAATAACCACCGCTACCAATTACCGATGCAGTACCCAATACGAGTGAACGGTTGTCACCTTGTTGTACCATATCAATACCGATTGGCTCTGCCTTAACCTTGCGTTCCTGAATAGCGTATAGATTATTGCCACCCAAGTCAATAAGTTTTATTATTTGTCCGAACTGCTCATCTTCATCTTTACGGTTTAGAACTGCAAATCGTGAGAATCCGTCTGTATCAATAAATCCACTCCCGTCTGCCTGGTATAATCTTTGGTCGCTATAAACGATACGTGCAGGATAATAGGTTTTGTTTACGGTAAAAGTTTCGGTATCTTTTGATACAAACACTTTACTTTCGTTATTTACAGAATACGAACCATTGTACCTGTAAAAGTAAGGATTGGAGTAGTTCGCTATCTGATTGCCTTTATAAGCAGGGTACTCGTTTTTCTCCTGATGGTAATTGGTATTGGTTTCAGATTCTAAGTATAACTCTAAGAACTCAACATTTGCTTTGAATGAACCTGTCTTTGTGTTCTTGTTAAATTCTAACGGATCGGGAATTGTACCCTTACTATCGTAATCATTTGCTTCTGCGTGAATATTCTCATACACATCGCTTACCCTTTGTGTATTATTGTTTATTTTTACTGTATATTTTGAAACAAAACAGTCACCACCCCAAATTTCAACATCTATTGGCGTGTTGTTTAGAATGTCTGATTCAGACAAAGCAACGTATGTTCCTGTGAATACCCACTCGTTTGAAACTTTGGAATAGCGACTGTCCGATAATCCTCTTTCATTATTTACTATGTAACAACCACCTGCAATTTGTCCATCATCTACAAAGATGTTTCGTACAGGCAAATCTCTTATATCGTTTTCAATACCACGAAGTCCCGGATCGGTAATATCACCAACGGAACGGTTTAAGTGTGCCGTAGTGTATATTTTATCTGTGTACGCTGTGATAAACGGAAACAGATTAACGCTTTGGTTAAAATACTTCTCGTATATCCAGTAAGTGAAATCAATTAATTTCTTGTCTGTATTCAGTAATATAGAACGCTGATTGGCTGCGGAGTTTATGAATTGGTCTTTTGACGTAGTATCAGGTATTGCATTTGAAGTACCCTGTTGATTTGATAGTTTTTCTAAGTAACCCCAATAGTCAATATCATAGAATATATCAGAACTAAATGGCTTGTTGGTTAAGAATTGTTCTACACCGTTTAATACCAACAGGTAGTCCTTTATAATTTTGTTATCGGTAATATCGGTATCAATATCCTGCAATTTTGTGAAGTATTGCTTTAAACCTGACAGATATTTAATATAGCCACCTGAATTGTAAAAGTAATTTTCACGTTTTAATGCCTGATATGCATTACTAATATTAAGTTTGTTTTCTTCTTCGTGTACAATCTTTCGTCTGTAAGCGATTGCATCTACCACTACCAATTCATTATTGCCGGTTAGTGTATCATAGAACGTAGGATTGCCTGATTTGTTAAATATATAGTCAGGATTATATACTAAGCAGTAATTAGGGATTTCTGCGCCATAGTTAGCGGTGTCTTGTGTATTTGAATAAGTCTTGTTTTGATTTTGATAATAAGAGTAGAACGCTGCGTACCATTCCTGCTTTTTCTTCATCACCGCATCATTAAAGAAATTTAACTGATAGCGTGGTATATTTTTAGCCATACCCATACCGAATACCTTTGGCAGGATGCAGTCAAACTCTTTTTTGTAGTCTGCATCCGCATCTTCGGTTATTTTTTTAGTATTCTTATCAATCTTTATCGGACCGATACCTTGTGTTGGCACACCCATAACACCTACTGTTGGGATATGTGGTGATTGATATAGTATATTCTTTACACGCTTTTGTCGTACAATAGCAAATCCTTTCGCCCAAGTAGGGTGGTTTTTGATACCTTTTAAGTGTAATCCTATTGACTGTGGTTTATCATCATCAGACATTAATACAAACTGATTGTCGGAACGGTCAGGGAATTTCCACGCCCAATCCATAGTCTGATTGCCCTTCTGTGAGTATAGAATATTTAATGAAGCACCTAATATAATGGCAATATCATCATTAATCGTGATTGAAGTAGGTGTTATGCCGATAATCTGTGCAATATTCGAGTTAAACGATACGCTATCACCTATTGCCAAGTCAGAAGTATTTGCAATTTGCACTACCCAAGTTGTCGGCGTAGGGTGTGAATATCCCGTGCATTGTGTTGTTCTTCGTGTGTTCTGTTTGAAAAATCCTGAAAAATCAAAAGGCTCAACACTACCGAAATTCATATATTCATCATGGTAGGCTATGCCAAAAGGATATACTTCTTTACGGAAATAACCCTTGTGCCGGTTACTTTCTTCACCACACTTGAAATCAGCATCACGTTTTATAGTATATGCGTTTTCTATGGTTGCGCCACCTCTGTCGTTTGTGCGGTCATAGTATCTGATATTTCCACGAAACAGCGTGTTATCCTTAATTACCTGTGTCTTTGCACACATTATACCTGCATCTTCTGTAACCACATTCTCAATAGGTATGGTGGTTTCCACAATACCGAGATTGGAATATATGATACGGTCAGGATTGTCGTACCAATCTTTCTTTGGTGCAGTTTGGTACACAATATTTGAAGGTATTGGCAGTCCGTCAATATTCTTTATAACGTATAACTGTATTGCATCGTAGTATTGTGCTTCTGATGTCAGGTCAACCGACAATACAATCTTTTTATTGATTATCTCACCGAGTTCACCGCCCAATTGCTCATCGTAATTAACGGTAGTGCAATCTGATTTAGCTACCGATATTGGGTTGCAGAATAAGGATATGTCGGAACTATTACCTGAAATGGTGTTATAAAACCTGAATGCAAACTGATATGCACCAGATAGCAGTACTCCGTCTTGCTCTAATGCAACAAGGTTTGGTTGTCCACCTGCATAACGCTTACGGACTTCAAGTTCACGTAATGACGGTGGCGGTAATTCAGCACTACATGATACGTTTAAATTAAGGCTTCTTAATACATTCTTAAAATCATCCCAATATATCTGTGGTGTGCCACGTTCCTCTGTGTAGGAAGCGTCTACCGTTCCGAGTGGTGGAAAATCAAGCGTTGTGTCGTCTGTGGTGTTAGGATATAGCTGATGTCTTACATTGTCAATAAGGTCAACTAATGTGATAACACTGCCTGATTTTTTGTCGTATGAGAAAATGATTAAGGAAACGTGCTTTTTCTCAAATACTGCATCACAATCGTAGTCATAATTAGCATACACTTCATATACACCGAGTACATTTAGTGTTGCTTCATCATATCCTATTGGCAAATAATCAATAACCTTAGTAGTGCCTTTTATATTTTGCAGTTTTGAATACCTTGCATCACCAATAATATCCATATTAACAGCATCAAGAAGTTCGTTGTTTTTGATAGATTCAGGGGTAGTGTCTTTATTTAATCCACCTTCAAAAGTATTCTTCTGTTTAATAGTACCCATACTGTAAAATTACTTAAATGGTGTGGTGTGCAAGTGAAACATTGACTTGCCTTGCGTTGATATAATCTACTTTTGAAGAAAGAATAATTATGAAGAAAATAGCATTATTAACGTTACTATTAATAAATCTTTCGCTATCATTTTCCCTACCACGAAATCAAGCATCACCTGCGATATTTTCTGTTACTCAATCGGCAGGTACAATATTATTTAGACATACAGATAGTACACAGACTATTATTCCGTGTCAGTCTGTTGCGTCTATTGTGTCCAATGCAGACCCAAGTAAAATTGTTTCAGTTTGGGTAGTTCAGCAAGGGGATTATGATAAGATTATGCAGTTTGATTATTCGGTTTGTGGATTCTCTACTAAACAGGAAGCAGTTGACAGCGTTACAGTTTGGGCGAGTTGCGTATATGTATCCGATAGCGCATACACAACAATACTATATACAAATACAGATAGCGCAACGATTACCTCTTACGATGTGCTAAACTCACAGAATGCACCGCCAGGAAGTCCGGCAACAGGTGACACATACTTAGTAGGCACTTCACCGAGTGGTGCATGGGTAGGACACGCAAAAGATATAGCAGAATGGAATGGTTCTTCTTGGGATTTTACAGATGGTGTACAAGGTGACTTCTTATATAATGCTACAACAGCATTGACGTATATTTTTAGGTCAGGAAATTGGGTACAAACAACAGGAATACCTGCATTGCACAATGGTAACAATATCAGTTCAGGATTAAAAATCGGTACTAACAATGCACGTTCTTTAAATTTTGAAACAAATAATATAAATCGAGGCAGGATTGATAGCTTTGGAAGATTCTATGTTTACGATACATCCTTGCGAAAATCAAATAGGTATCTTCAAATAGACAGCATAACAGGTAGATTAATTGCAAGTGAGGTTAGTGGCAGCGGCGGCATATACAAAGTATATACAGCAATAATAACACAAACAGGAACTGATGCCCCAACCGCAGTGGTACTTCAAAACACACTAGGAATAACTCCAACCCTAACAAGATTTGCTACTGGAAACTATAGAATAACTGCATCAAATACATTTACAGCTAATAAAACATTTTGCATAGTTGGACAAGAAGCTAACTCAGGTACAGGTATGAATTATATCTGGGCAAGTGATTCTAATGATGATGAAGTATTATTACAAACATACGATGGGGCTGGCTTCGGTGCTGCTCTAACAGATGATAAAATGGATAGACTAGCAGTAGAAATAAGAGTATATAAATAATAACATAACAGTTAATTGGTGGATTGCACCTTAAACAAAATAGAATTAAAGAAGAATAACAAATGGTAAAACACAGACAGGGTACAACATTTATAGGTATAACGTATGTGTGTTCTTATGAAGATGATACCATTATAAACTTAAATGATGCAGTAGTTACAACAAGGTGTAGTTACGATGGTGTGGATAAGGATTTTACAGTAGGCAATGGTTTGTCCAATCCTTCAAACGGTCAGTTTACTCTACTTGCAGGTGATTTGATAGATTGGGAGGTAGGTCAATGGAGAGTTACAAATACAGTAAAATTATCAGATGGGTTCACGTTTAAAATAGACGATATTATATGGGTGACGTTATAGTAAAAGTTACAAGACAACCTGTTATCGTAAATGTTAACGCATTTAGAGGTATAAATAGAATTTATACTGACGGTTCTTTTGGTGGCGATGGTACTGTAAATAATCCATTAAGCATAATAGGTGGTGCGGTGTATGCTGACGGAACGACTATTACGGGTGATGGAACACAGTTAAACCCACTTGTTGCGGTAGGTGGTGGCGGTGGTGGCGGTGGAACGTGGGGTTCTATCACAGGAATTTTATCAAATCAAACAGACTTACAAACTGCTTTAAATGGCAAGGTAGATGAAAACGCAGCCATTACGGGTGCAACAAAAACAAAAATTACTTACGATAGTAAAGGACTTGTAACAAGTGGTGCAGATGCAACTACTGCTGATATTGCAGATAGTACAAATAAAAGATATGTTACAGATGCTAACTTGGTTGTAATAGGTAACACATCAGGAACGAATAGCGGTAATGAAACGGCTTCTACTTTAGGCGCAACGATTAATGGAGCTTCTGCTGCAATACCAAACGATACAGACTTAGTAGCAACGGCAGAAAATGCAGGACTTCTTAAAAAGATTACTTGGACAAATGTAAAGGCGTTTTTAAAGACATATTTTGATACTATCTATCAAACTGTATTAATTTCGGGTACTTCGATAAAAACTATTAATTCAACATCGTTACTCGGTGCGGGCGATATATCTATAACTCCAAATGCAACACATACGGGCGAGGTTACGGGTACAACGGCTTTAACTGTTGATAAAACTGCAATTACAAACAAGACGGCAGTAACGATTGATACGGCTGATTATGTTTTAATTTCAGATAGTTCCGATTCTGGCAATCTTAAAAAAGGATTAGTTTCTGATTTAGGTGGGTTTGATGACGGGGATTTCACATTGGTAGCATCTTTTAAATCACTTTATAATTATTAATATCATGCCAAACGTAAAAATAAATCAAGCTAACTACGATAATAAGCTGATAGATTGGAAGAACTCAGCAACTAACAGAAGTGACGTTTTATACTTTGTCACGGATGAGTTGAACGAGAAAGACATTCAGCAATTAGCTTGGAAAAAGGGTTTAATCATAAAGATTGAAACGATAGGTTTTTTGAGTAAAGTAACATTTTTAGACATTTTAATATAATATTATGGCATTAGCAGCTAAGAATATCCCTGTTGTGGCGAATGTGCCTAACGGCGGTGTTGCATTAATTGCAGCATCAGCCAATACAGTTACATTAGGTAGTAATACAAACGGCGCAACGGCATACACAGCAGGGACAGCAGGTGGTCGTGTAATGAGTTTAACGGCAGTTACAGATGATACGGTAACGGTTAACGTATTTGTGTATATATATCGAGGTTCAACGGTTATTCCTTTGGGTTTAGTTAACGTTCCATTGAGTTCAGGAAACACGAATGCAGCACGTTTTAACGTAGACTTTTTGGATGGTATTAATATAGTTGGTTTGCCGATTGATAATACAGGTAAGCGTTATATACCACTCATGCCAAACGATGTCTTAAAAGTAGGTGCATTAGCGAATTTAACGGCAGCAAAAACTTGTTGGGTACAAGCATCAGGAAATGATTATCAATAATGAACAATGGACTTTATAACGGTTTAGATAACGGACTTCACAATGGGGTGTATAATGGCTTGTCAGATGGTTTGAAAAATGGGTTAT